>OGCI01000319.1_pt1 | contig 59884 bp, 39 predicted proteins | sample 1570021 | NCBI WGS metagenome assembly OGCI01 (sample SAMN06264664, study PRJEB24512) | hot springs metagenome | isolation source: Hot spring water | place: South Africa: Tshipise | collected 2015-06-21
TTTTTTTGATGGTAGAATTTTATTCGTTCGGATATTATAAAGATTATAGAAAGGAACAAAGAAGTTAGAAGGATCCAATAGGGACTATATCCCTCTGAAATTTTGGAAAGGTATATTAGAAAGTATAGAACAGAACTTAATAGTAATGATACTCCTGACATGGAAAAGGAAGGAAGTTGTGAATAAATACCGATACTGTATATTGTGATCCCTAATATGGAAACCAGTAAAGGGAATCCGAGAGGGGGTGTTATATGGTTTACAACGATGAGTGTAATAAATAAACTACTAATATAAGGGAATATGGAGAGGATAGAGTGTAAAGGGTCCTCTGGATGATACTGAATACGTTTTAGGTATTTTTCCCATGCATAAGCACCAATATACGATATGAATGTAAGTGGACAACTCATGGATAGGAAATAAGGAAGTTCATATAAAGACTGTTGGCTTGTAAAGAAATAGAACAAGTAGCATGTTTGTGCCGAGATAAGTAAAAGAACACCACTGAATTCAATGGAAGGGGTTGAAGAGATAAGTCCTATTGCTAAAAGGATAAGAAGTTCTGTTGTGAGTATAAGAGGCAAACGAAGGTCATCCATAAAGTCAACGACTGTAAGCAAAAGAATAAGTGTTGACGCCACACAAGCATGTAATATGGACATTAATAATGGGGAAAACTTCCATTTTATTAATGTAATATTTTTTTCGTAGCTCCATTCGGGGATGTTGTCCTGTTGTCCCGGGATAAAGTGTTCATAAAACCAGGAAATGATAAGTAGAAATAAAGAGGCCCCCCATATTGCAAACCAATTGGCGGGAATAAGATACCCTAAAAAGAAAACAGTTCCTTGCGTTTTGATGTAGGTAATTCCCCAAAAAAAGGTGACCCAAAGAAGGAAAAAATTGAGCACCCGATATACAAGGTATCCGCTTCTTTTATGGGCGAACGCCAATGCCAGACATTCAATTGCGAGGGCTATTAAAAGTTTTTCTCCTGAAAAGTAAGACTGAATTGCCAGTGTTGTCATTATAACTGTTTTTATAATGAATACTTTAAAAATATAGTTGTTTCGCGGTCCTGTGAAATGAGCAATTCCTGTAAAGGCAAATAGTACAAGGGCAAACCCTATACGAAAGAGGTATTCGTACGGAAGGTAATATGTTCTTATTGCATAAAAAGTGAGACAAAAATATATAGCAGAGTTAAGCCCGACTAAAGGGGCGATTCCTTTGCGATATTCACCCTGTTTTCGTGCATCCATGATACAGGTTATAGAAAACAAAAGAAAGCAGGTACTTAAAAATAGGAAAGAAATCCAGAAGTAGGCTCTTTCGGGGATATGAAAATAGGTATGAGGGTTTAAGTAAACGAAAACATAAAGGTAAGTTGCATAAGAGGCAATAACTCCCGTCCAGGAAAGAAAAAACCAGTTATGAATTAGGTGGAACACAAAAGTAATCAGTGCTATAGTCATACTGGTGAGTAGTGCATAGGAGAGGGTTCTTATATTGGGTTCACTATAACAACTTAGAGCCACTGTATAGTAGGTTAAAAAAAGTCCGATACCTGCAATTGTAGGGCTTTTTCTTTTATGAGCAATTAGAACAACAGGGCAAAGGACTAAAAGAAGTATAGGAAACCCTATGAGAAGTGAGTAATAAGTTTGGTGTAAGTAGGGAAGAATATAAGTTTCTTCTATAAATAAACCCGCATAAGTAGTAAAGTAGATTCCTGTTAATCCACAACTTAAAATTACTTCTGAAAAGAGATTCTTTTTTTTTCCAAATCGTTCTCCTAAAATGAGCATAAAGGAAAAAGTATATCCTATAATCATTTTTCCCCATATCCCAATGCCTGTGGAATAAAAAGTGGTTCTTGCTCCTAGAACAACTGCTGTCATTACCAAAAGAGCCCCGAGTCGACTTGCCCACACAGAACCTATTTTATGTTCAAGGTCTTCCTTGGATTCTATTTTCATTGCGGATTTGATTTTAGAAAGTAATGGATGGTCAGGAAGTAAGTCTGTTCCTTTATGAATCGTGTCAGCAATGTCATCGGAGCATTCTATAGAACCAGATACAGGAGATTTTATGGATGAACCGTTGTGATTGTGTGCATCTTTTTCATGAATTAAAAGTTCCAGTTGGTGTGTTAGTTGTTTAATTTGTTCTTCTAATTCTCTAATTTTTTTTTCGTTTTTACCCAAATTGAAAGAACCTTTTAATATATATACATTATATTTGTTCGTTGTATTTAATACTAAATATTGCACTTGAAAATATTGTATTTTATAATGTTTATAAATTTCTAAAAGAAACATCTTCCTATGAAGGAGAAATCAAGATGACTATTGTTGCTGTTATTTTGATACTGGTTGGTTTTGGGACAGGACTGGCTATTTTTATGGGGCTTTTGCCGGACTCTTTGAAAATAATTTCAAGTCAGCCCATTTGGATTTTTTGGAGTGTTGGAATTATTGGGGTGATATTAATGGTTTTAAATAGGAGACCACATGATTAAAAATGAGGTGTTTATCAACGGATAGGAAAATTTTTTATGAAGAAATGGTCGTTTGTTCAATGTTCTGATTTGCATTTGGGTAATAATCCGGATGGGGTGTGGAATAATCGAGTTCTTACCTCTATATCTTTTGATATTTTTCAATGTTTTATAAAAGATGTTGTTTCTTATTCGCCCGATTTTATTATAGTAACAGGAGATATTTGTTCCTGTGACGATGATATGGTTTCGGAAAAAATAAAGGATGTTTTTAATTCTTTAAAAATACCATTGTATCTTTTGGGGGGGAATCATGATTTAAGCACACATCAAATCAGAGAGCGAGAGTTAAAATGTTTTAGTACAGGTTTCCCGGATGGAAAATTTACATATGCCTTTACACATAAAAATTTACGATTTTGTATGATAGAGGTGAGCTGGGTATGGAGGGATTCTACTATTCATGCAATTCGGGATCCTGATCATAATGTTAATATGAAAGAAAGTCATACGGGTTTACGATGGGTTTTGTCTAAGGAACATTTACTCTGGTTGGAAAATGAATTAAAGGAGCATCAAAATTATCCAATTGTGGTTTCTATTCATACCCCGTTATTTCCTATCCCGAATAGGATTATGTTTGAAGGTTGTTTGGATGGTGGAGTTTTGGTTAATGCAAAGGAGGTGTTGGAACTCTTATACAATCACCCTCAAATCTGTATTGTCCTTTCAGGGCATATGCACATGAATTATACTGTACGGGAACAAAATGTTGTTCAGATAACGACATCTGCGTTGTGTGAATATCCTATAGAGTTTCGTAGGTTTATTGTAGATGAAGATAAAATAGAGGTATGCACTTTTGGTTTATCCAATCCGAGTTTTGCTCAGCAATCTTTGATTCCAGGTAATGAAAAGGTACGGGGATTTCTGGAAGACCGAGATTTCGTTATAAAAATATAATCGGTCGGAATTGTTACATATCTTTGTCGGGGATTCTTGGCTCGGGAGTAGTATTATAAGGGATTGATTCTCCTGAGTAGTCTGGGGATGGGATTTGTACGGAGGAAGGTTGTTCTATGGCTTGCACGGAAGGGGCTTGAGTAGCAGGGATGAAATAAAAAAGAGCAAGCATAAGGAAAAGAATACCTGCGGCAATGCTTATAGCACTCCATAAAAGGATTTTCTTATGTTGCTGCTCTTTTTTTAAAGTCTGTTTTATTTTTTGGATAGCAATTTGTTGTTCCCATTCTGATATCATTTCTCTTCCCGTTTGTGACTTATGCCAATTAATAACCTTTTCTATCTCCTGCCAGAAGGAGAAATATTCGTTACAGTGGGAGCATCTTTGTATATGTTCCAATAACTCATGAGTAGGTTTTCCCTGAGATAATTCAATTTGTTCTGTTATTTCCTCGAATTGTGGGCAAACGATCTGTTTTCTCTTGTCTCCGAATGGTTCTAAGACCCTGATATTTTTCATAGTATTTTTCCTCTATAATTCTTATTATTATAAATCGTTAAACGAAATATTATTTCTTTTTATCTGTTCAAATATTTTTCTTTTGGCTAAGGAAAATCTACTTAAGACGGTGCCCAAAGGACAGTTTAGTTCGTCCGCTATCTCCTGGACACTCCAACCTTCCATCCTTTTTTGGAAAACAACACGCTGGGGTTCGGGAAGTTGTTTAACAAAAAGGTTTATATATTCTATCTTAAGATTATTATTGATATTTTGATGAGCAGAGGTATCTATAGCAATGTTCTCTGTATTTTCATAGGTTTCTATTGAAATTTCTCTTTCTTTTCGATTCTTTTCTTTTCGCAGGATGTCAATGCAATGATTTTTGGTTATGGTTAAAAGCCAGGAAATGAAATAAGTGGGATCAATACATGTGTTTATGCTTTTCCAGACTTTAATAAAGACTTCCTGTGTCGCTTCTTTGGCTATGTCTTTGTTTGAGAGTTTTTTTAGACAAATACAATAGACCATGTTGTAATATCTTTTAATAAGAATTTCAAAGGCTTCTTCATCACCTTTTTTTATCTTTTCTAACAATTCCTTGTTTTGTATTTCCTCATCTAACATAGACGGAAACCTTGGTATTTTTATTCAATTAATTTTGTCGTTGTACGATAAAATGACAGAGACTTCTTAAAGACTCTTTGTAATCACTATCAGGTAAAATACTCAGGGCCTCTATAGCAGTAAGTTTAAGAATTTCAGTATGTTGCAATAATTCCTTTTCTATTTTGTATTTTTCTATTTGCTCTTGTAGCCAATACTGTTCTTTTTCATTTATAGGTTTTCCAAAAACAGTATGGAATCGTTTTTTTTCAGTGTCGTTTAATTTGTTCCATAAAATGAGTATCGGTAATGTAACTTTTTTTTCTGAAATATCGCTATATCGTGGTTTCCCTAATGTATTTGTATCCTGTGTTAGGTCTAATAGGTCATCAATAAACTGAAATACGATACCGATATTTTCACCAAAATGGAATAATGATTCTTTTGTGGGAGATTTTTCTATAAGAGCAGGAGAAGAAGCAGAGCGAGCAAAAAGTATAGCGGTTTTTTTTCGAGCTAATTCTGTACAATCGTTCGTTGTAAAATTTTCAATGGGTTTTGCAAAGAATTTTAATTCTCCTTCTGCCATTTCTCGGACACACTGAACTGCATTGATAATGAGTTCATGATTCTCATAAATACCTAATAGTTCAATGGCTCTGGCAACCAGATAGTCTCCTCCTAATACTGCAGCATGGTTGTCCCAAAGAGTATTTAATGATTGCCCCCCTCTACGAAGAACAGCTCGGTCAATAACATCATCATGGGTCAACGATGCTAAATGCAGTAGTTCGTAGGATGTTCCTAACGATATATATGCATCTAAATCTTTTTTCCCGATGGCTCCAGCACTCAGTAAACATATTGCAGGTCTTAACAATTTCCCTTTTGCTTTAGGTGCTGTAGAAAAATCGATGTTAACAAGCTGTAACGCTTCTTCCCACACTTTTTGAACTTTTTCTGAAACGCAGGATATTTGTTCTTGTATAGGTTTGTAAATATCAGATAAGGTTAAAAACATTTTCTTCCCTTATGAATATAAAAATCATTCTTTACTTACCTCTTTTTCATCGTCCTGTTTATCCGCAGGAATAATATTATAATTCATCATAGACATCAGAATAGATATAATTGGAGTTATCCAGTTGAAGAAGCAAAAAGGAAGGTAATAAAAGGTGGAAACCCCTAATACAGAACTTGCAAAGGCACCACAGGTGTTCCATGGGACTAAAACAGAGGTTACCGTAGCCCCATCTTCTAATGTCCGGGATAAATTTCGCATGTCTAAATGCCGTGCGTTATAAGATGCTCTATACATTCTACCTGTTATAACGATAGCCAAATATTGTTCTGCGGCAAAAATATTAAATAGAATACAGCTTATTACGGTAGAAGCCATTAGACCACCAGCAGAGTGAACATAGTTAAGAATGGCTGCTGCTATTTTTTGTAACATTCCGGTGGCTTCCATGACACCTCCGAATAACATAGCCATAATGATGAGGGAAATAGTTGAAAACATTTTTTCCATACCACCTGTGGATAATAACTCATCAAGGATAGGGATACCGCTTTCTAATGTATATCCATGATAGGCTACATGAATGATATTTTTATAATTTTTTGAAATAAAGGAAGGGATTTGGGCTATATTTTCGGGATAACCGTTTTGAAATAAGAAAGCAAGTAATCCACCTAAAAGACAACCTACGGTTAAAGCCGGTATTGCAGGTGTTCGTCTCATAGCGAGAATAATAACGGTTATAGGGACTATAAAGAAAAACCAATGGATGAAAAAGTTTTGTTCTAAACCACGAACAATATCATCTGTTTGATGTATATCCTGACTATGTATATTTGAAAACAGTCCAATACAAAGAAAAATGATAAGAGTTAAAGTATAGGCTGGGATGGTTGTACTAAGCATATTCTTTATGTGTAGGAATAGGTTGGTTCCACTAACGGCAGGGGCAAGATTTGTTGTGTCGGATAGGGGAGACATTTTATCGCCGAGATAGGCTCCGGAAATGATAGCCCCGGCAATGAGGGGTTCTGAATAGCCTAATGCTTTCCCAATTCCCATTAGTGCTACTCCTATTGTTCCCATCGTAGACCAACTACTTCCTATGGCTAAGGACACGATAGAACAAATTATACATGCTACGATAGGGAAAGATTTTGCAGTGAGTATCTGAACACCGTAATAGATGATACTTGGAACAATTCCTCCCTGTATCCATAAAGCAATTGTTGCTCCTACGATAAGAAGAATGATAATTGCTTCCATGGCCAACACTATAGAATGGATAGCTTTCCGCTCTATTTCTCTATAGGACAGTCCTAATTTGGTGTGCCCGATAATTCCCCCAATAATGGAGGAAATAAGGAGTGCTACCTGGCACGGTCCTGAAGTGGCTTCATCTCCAAATATCCCCACATTGAGTACCAGTAGAGCGATGAGCAAAATGCATGGTATCAATGATAATTTTAGTGTTACTTCCTGTTTCTTCATTCCAAAAAATAGTAAGTTTTAAATGAAAAGTGTAATTATAGTATTGATTTTGGGAAGGGATTTACAAATTGAACACAGTTATAATTATGTCAATAACTCGGCTATTTTTAACATGAAATCGCCCAATTTGGCTGCATATTCGGGAGAACCCTCTGTAATAAGTAATCCTTGTGCCATTGCTTGAACGGTATCTACAGAATTTGTTAGTACAGGTAGAGCAGAATCTATATCCGGAAATTTCATGTGCACGAAGGGTTTTCTTAAAGTGTAAAATCCCCGGCCTGCTTTGGATTGCCCGGCTTTAATTTTAAGCCAGCAAGCGATGTCTTCATTATCTACGGACCATTGATAAATGCGTTCAGGTTGTTTGGATGTCCATTTGAGCATTTCTTCATCACCCGATTTGTTCAACTGACTTAGAGCCGTAGATACCATATATAAAGTCATTTTAACTTTGATTTTTTTATCTATTGGATTTGTAGGTTTTGCTGTTGGCATAAGCAGTTTTAGTTTTAAAAGAACGCTAAACATTCGCCAGAGTAAAGAGAAGTTTTTAAATCCTCTAATTTTTGGTAGAACTAATTTTCCTGTGAAGAAATCGTTCATTTTTGTCAGTGAAGTAAAATGAAAACTAATGTCGGGATTTTTTAATAATTCAGTGGAGATTTCGAGATTCAATTTGTCGAATTTAATATGGGCTCCTATTATTTGTTGGTCTTTCTGGGCAGTAAACTGGACTGTTCCCTGAATGTCTTTAAATCGCCTTTGGAATGTAGGATGGTCTTCTAAAAGGACTTTGATAACAGGCAAGACGGCCTTTAATATAATACCTGAAATTAATGCATCCTTTTTATTTTCAGCCATTAGTACTCATCCTCCCAATCTTCTTCTTTCTCGAATTCTTTGCCAAGTAGTTCTCTAACTTTTTCAACGATTCCGTCTGTATCTATTTTATAATAGTGCATTAAATCTTCTGGATAGCCATGAGGAGTAAACTGGTCGGGGATTCCTACCTTTGTAAATGCACATGCTTTACCACTTTCAGCAATTACCTCGCTGACTGCACTACCCAAACCCCCGATAACATTGTGGTCTTCAAAGGTAACAATTCTTCGGGTTTCTGATAATGCTTTTAATATTGCTTCGCGGTCAATAGGTTTGATGGTGTGCATATTTAGTACGCGGATAGATATACCATCTTCTCGTTCTAATATGTTTGCCGCTTCTACTGCATGATAAACAACAGCACCACACGCTATTACGGTAACATCCGTACCGGATTTCATCTCTACAGATTTACCGATCTGGAAACCGTATTGGTCTGTTTGATATACACGGGGTTCGAAACTGCGTCCAATACGAATATACACGGGTCCTTCTACTTCTACACATGCTTGAACTGCTAATGCCGTTTCTACAGCATCGGCAGGAACAATAAGTTGTATATTGGGAATTGCTCGAATGATGGAAAGGTCTTCAATAGAGTGATGTGTTGTTCCTGCAGAACCAAATGATGTTCCACCATGGGTTGCAATTATTTTAACATTTAAATTTTGATAACACACATCCGTTCGTAGAAATTCTACCGCCCGCATCGAAGCGAAAACGGAAAAAGTTGAGACAAAGGGTAGTAAACCTGCTTTTGCTAATCCCGCAGCGACCCCAAACATATTTTGTTCTGCTATCCCTAAATTAAAAAAGCGGTCTGGAAATTTTTCTCCAAATTTCCCAATCTTTGTTGATTTGGCGAGGTCCGCAGAAAGTCCTACTATTTTCGGGTTCATTTTTCCAAGTTCACTTAAAATTAGTCCGTATGTTTCCGCCTGAGTCATTTTATCTGCATCATAGACTGTCCATGTTAAACCTCCCACGGGGCTCATAATACTTCTCCTATATATAAAGGTTTCTATTGTTTTAGGGTAGATCGGGATACATCTTATCGATAGAAAGTTTTGCTTTTTCTGCTAATTCTGCGTTAAGTCCACCATAATGCCATGCGGGATTGTTTTCCATAAAATCAACCCCTTTCCCTTTGACAGTATCGCATATAATCATAGAAGGCCCTTCTTTATATGCAAGTGCTCTGTCAATAGCATTACATATCTGGTGCATATCATGTCCATTAATAACCTGTGTAAACCAACCAAAGGCTTCCCACTTTTTGTCAAGAGGTTCTAAACTCATAACAGATTCTGTGGGTCCATCAATCATCATGTGGTTGCGGTCTAAAAAACCGATGAGATTGCCGGTTTTATAATGATTGGCGGCCATAGCAGATTCCCAAATGGAACCTTCGTTGCATTCACCGTCTCCAACCACCGCATATATTTTCCAATCTTTTTTTAATACGCGGGCTCCTAAAGCCATACCTAATGCTTGGGAAAGTCCATGTCCCATAGAGCCTGTAGAGGCCTCGACACCGGTAGCTTTTTTGGAGTCTAAATGCATACCAAAAGCAGAACCAAATTGATTAAATTCTTTTAATAATTCGAAGTCAAAATAGCCGCGATTGGCGAGAATCACAGCATGTCCTACTCCACCATGTCCTTTACTTAATACCAGGCGGTCTCGTTCCTCCCACGATGGATTTTTAGGATCAATCCGCATATATTTCCAATACAGAACTACCATAAAATCTACCATGCTCAAGGACCCACCGATATGGCTTCCGCCGGACCAATGAGTAACATCTACAATGTCTTTTCTTATCTTTTTTGCAATGGTCCTTAATTCTTTGTGTTCTTGTTCTGATAAGGGCATAATGGATACTCCTATACGAATCTTTTATGTAGATGACTTTAAGGCTTTGAATGCTTCTTCACAAATTTCCCATGTTTTTTGGATATCGGCTTCTGTGTGGGCCATGGATAGGAACCAGTTATGGTGAGATGTGAAAAAAGCCCCTCGCTTTGTACATTCTGCACACCACCTTTGATGAAGTTGTAAACTGGGATCATCAGTAATCCGATAGTATGCCATGGAAGGATGTCCTGTAATTTTCATGTTAAATCCGTAGTCTTTGGCTATTTTGATTAAACCTTCGTTAAATTTGTTTCCCAATTTTTCGAAATATTCCGGAGCATTCAATCGTTTTAGTTCTTGAAGATTGGCTATCGCAGCGGACATATACGCAGAAGAATACCAATAACTGCCTGTATGAAATACTTTTGAAGCGGAAACTTTTAATTCTTCTTTTCCAACAAGGGCCGATATAGGGTAGCCATTTGCTATGGCTTTGCAAAAACATATTAGGTCCGGTTTAAATTTAAAATATTCATTAGAACCACCTAAATGGAGTCGGAAGCCCGCACGGACATCATCACATATCAGAACGGCTCCATGTTTTTTCAATAGTTTTTGGACACCATCCCAGTAACCTTCTGCGGGATATTCATTATCTACAAATACAGGGTGATGATAAGGAGAGGAAATGAAGCCTGCAACCTGCCCATAATTTTCTTCCAGTGCCTGTTCTAATGCTTTAAGGTCGTTCCATGGGATGCGGATAACATTTGCAACATCTTCTTCTGTTACTCCTGGATGTCCAATTCCTTGCATCCATGGCGCAGTCCCATGATAGCCACCTTTGATGGCTATGATTTTCTTTTTACCTGTTTCTGCGCGAGCTATCATTACCGCATAGTTTGTTACATCCGCTCCGTTTTTTGCAAAAAACGCCCAATCGGCTACTGGGATTAGGTCTACTAAAAATTCCGCTAATTCAACCATTTTTGTGGAGGCAATGCTGTTAGCATCTGCCTGTTTAAGTTGATTTATAAATGCCTCATCGACTACCGAGTTATGATAACCCATTATCATGGGCCCGTAGGCACACATATAGTCGATAAATTCGTTCCCGTCTACATCCCAGAATCTGCATCCATCTGCGCGGGTACTAAAAAAAGGGTATGCATTTGTGGGGACACAAGGAGCAGGACTGAAGTGTCCATAGACTCCACAAGGAATAACACGGGTTGCTCTCTCAAACCATTTTTGATTTTCGGAATAGTTGAAAACCTGCATGAAATCTACTCCTTTATTATTTAGGAAATATATTGTATAATGCGTCCTAAAACCAGTCCTACATTATCTATAATAGGGATAATCCCGGAAATATAGATTTTTCCTAATCCTAAACCTGCAAATGTATCTAATTTATTTGTAAGTAAAAGTTCGGTGGTTTTGAGGTCCTTTAAAGTTAAAATGGAACTGACTGTTTGTCCTGAAAGTCGGTCTATGTATTTCCATTTTCCGTCTATAAACCCGAAATAAGATTCAAAGTTGATACTTTCAATACCAATCCTTAAAATGCCCTGAGGTGTTCCTGCAAGTATTTTTTTAGATACTTCTTCCTTTTCTGCAAGGACCTCAGCGGAGCGGAGAGCCGTTTTTAGTTGTAAGATTGCATATATTCTCTTTTCTTCTTCAGTGTAGTTTTGTGTCTCCTTTAGGTAATATTCTAATCGTTTGGTAAGAGCATCAAATTTTTTCTTAAGAAATGAAATTCGAGTAAAACCTTTTAATAAGAAAGGTAGTTTCCCTTGTTCAAAGACCTGAACTGCATGGGATGGGCTCATAAGAAGAATATGAATTGTAGGGGTTTCAATTTTTTTAGGTGAATATGTAATTTCACCGTTTTGTATTTTTAAAAATGCTTTTTCTCCATTTCGTAAAGAAAACAAAATCTTTTCATTTGCAGGTATGATTAATTCTTTTGCGGGTTTATCCAGTTGAACAAGGTCAACAAGTGATGGTAACACAGCTTTCAGATATAAAGATGATTTGATATTGTCTTGAGTGTTACCTTGCTCGGTCTTGCAAAGAGGACAGGATAAATTTCCCATAACTCAAACCCTTTAATCGTTTTTATTGAATTTTAAATTCAGAAATAATATTACAAAAATGGTTACCCTTTTACAAATTCTCGTTTATCTATTATTCAGAGATTTTACTATTGATTGAGTTTTGATTTTCTTTGAATCGTACAGTGCTTCTGTACTCGGGATGTTTGGGTAAAAACTGATTATATGTTTCACGAATAATCTTTAAATCTTCTTCAATATTTCCTGTTGGTACTACAGCTACCCCAGAATTTCCCACTCGCTTTGTTTTATAATCCCAGAAACCAAGCACGATAGGTACTTTTGCGTGATATGCAATATGGTAGAAACCACTTTTCCAGTGGTCACTGAATTTTCGAGTTCCTTCGGGGGCTATTGCAAGGACGACCTGTTCATTGTGATTAAAAAGTTCTAAAGCCTGTTCTACAAAGCGATGGGGTGTAGAACGATCTACCGGAATTCCACCTATTTTTTTAAAGAACCAACCAAAAATACCTTTAAATAAACTACCTTTTCCTAACCAGTTTCCCCTAACTCTTAATGCAAAACTACATAAAATTCCTACCAGTCCATCCCAATTTGATGTATGAGGGGCAAAAATCACAACATATTTTGGGAAAGGGGGAGGAGGGCCCTGAACTTTCCAACCTAATAATCTCAATATCAATGTCGCACCGGTTCCTAATAGAAAATTTACTTTTCCTGCTCTTGCTTTTATCATAAAGTAAACACCTCTAAATAAGATAGTTTAATATCTAACAGTTATATTATAAACAATAATGTTTACCCTATTTCAAAAAAGAAAAACACTAATGGGTTGTGTAGATTAGGATATTAAAGAATGTGTGTTTTATTTATTTTGAAATAGTCTCAGAATATTACAAAAGAAACTCGGCAATTGATTTTTTGAAGGGGGAATTGTGATGAACCCCATTTCGGAATTACTGAATTCACCGACACAATTTTCATTTGCTCTTGAAAGGACCCAATAGTATTTTGTTATTTTGAGTTCCTGGGGATTACATATTTCATTACAGTTTCTTGAACAACCACAGTTTGTCTTTTTCTGTTCCTGAGGTTCTACTTCTATTACATCCTCGTAGTGAAGATTACTTGTCCAGGAAGAAATAGGGATGGCAGATGCAAGGTCGTTTTCATCACTACGGTATACACGGTATTCATGAGCACCTATGGAGGCGTTCCATGTAATGATAATACGGTCGGAATAAATACCATCTGTTGCTGAAATCCCTGATGGAGGAGCCGGTTTATTACAAGTTACAGTAACTTTGTGTCTTACAGGTTTACTATCTGTTTCCTTGTCATTTACAACAAGTTCAAATTCATAAATTCCTTCTATATCCGGAATAAAATCGATAATTTTTTCAGTAGTATTTATTATTGATACTGAACTTCCGGATGGGATTGAGACTATGCTCCATTTGTAAAGCAATTCAATTATATCTTTATCAGAATCATAACTTTCAGACCCATCCAAAGTTATTTTGTCCTCTATAAATCCGGAGATAGGACCTCTTATAAGAGCTGTTGGGTGATTATTAATACATGTAATTTGGAAATTTACTGTATTGCTCCGTAGAAAGCCATCATTGACTATAAGCGTTCCCTGATAAAATCCTTTTTTATCTATATTTATGGTGACAATGGGTTGGTCTGCATTTTGGATAATGGTCTCACTACCTTCAGGTTTTGACAACAGGATCCATTCGTAGTAGATGGGGGTATTATCTGTATCATAACTATTAGACCCATCGAGTGTGACTGTATTCCCTACATATACTTGGAATTCGTTTTGTTCTATTTGTGCAATAGGTGGACTGTTGGTAGTACTTATCCTGATTACTGTGGGTTTGCTGAATAGTTTTCCATCAGAGACTATTAATTGTATTTCATAATTACCCTCTATATCGGGGATAAAGTATGGATGGAAAGAATCGGAATTAAAAAGTTCCGCTTGACTTCCAACAGGGATTGATTTGAATGACCATATATAGGATAACTCATCGTTATTGGGGTCGTAACTAAGACTTGCATCAAGATAACATTTTGTTCCCACAATAGCAATTTTATCTTGTTCCAGTACTGCAATAGGAGCAACATTTCCTGTCGATAAAGAGATGCTCGAAATATCGGATGATGTTTTTCCATCGTTAACCTGAAGTTCTACTATGTATGTTCCCTCAGTATCAATAAACAATTGTGTTGTAGAACCCGTTAGAGAACTTAGTGTAGAACGACTTCCATTTGGACGGAAATATAGTTGCCATTGGTATGTAATGATATCGTTATCAGGGTCATAACTACCTGTTCCGTCTATCGTTATTTTATCGCCTACCTTTATGATTTGAGGTGCAGAAATTATTGCTATCGGTGGCACATTTAGAGTTCTAAGGAGAATTTCTTCTCGAGAGGTGGATGAATAGGGATCGGATACGAGAAGTTCAATGGAATAGTATCCTGGTAAATCGGGTGTAAAAGAGCAAATGGGTTCATCAGAATTATTTATTTCTACTTTGCTAAGTTTTGGTTTAGAGAGCAGTTTCCAGACAAAATAGAGCTCGTCCCCATCAGGGTCATAACTTGGGGACGCATCTAAAGTTATTGGAGAACCCACCACAAGATACTCTTCCGATAATACAGTTATAATTGGCGCACGGTTCTGTGTAGTAATTGTTGTTGTAACGGGATTACTCCAGGTGGTTCCATCAAATATCTGAAGTTGTATTTTGTATTCACCATGACGGTCGGGAATGAACCGAGTTGTAATGTCTGTCGGATTGGATAAATTTGAAAAACTTCCCTGAGGTTTTTCGGTTATTACCCATTGATATTCGATAAGGGGATCTCTGTCAGGATCATAACTTTTTTCCGCTGATAGCAATACATTTGTTCCTATGTAACATTGTGTTTCAGACTCAATAACGGCGATAGGACGTTGGTTAGAAATTTCCACAGTAATTCCACAAGATACCATAGATTCCCAGAAGTCTGATATCGTAATTTGAATTTCGTAAGTTCCTTTGCTGTCTGGGATAAATGTAAACTCTGTCCCAGTAGAACTTACGGAACCTATGATACTTACAGATGGTTTTTTAATAATTTCCCAATAATATGTAAGGGAGTCATTTTCAGGATCATAGTTTTCAGGTAATTGTAGTGAAACGGCTTGCCCCACAAAACCTGTAACTGTCTCTTCGGGACATTGTATTACAGGGGGACTGTTTGTTGCTATTATTTCTGATGTTATGGTGCTGCTGGATTCAAAACCGTCGTTAATTTGAAGACTGACCTTATAATTTCCAGGGGCATCTGTTGTTAATCCAGCAATATTTCTTTGAATAAGATAAATTTTAGAACTGCTTATTAAAGGACGGGAGAGAAGTTCCCAATGATAGATAAGTGGATCATTGTCTAAATCAAAACTCTGTGTGGCATCGAAAATAACAGTTTTTCCATGAGAAATTTCGATAGTATTTGGGGTCAAAACTGCTTGGGGTTTTCTGTTAATGCATTGTATAGAAAATGTTTTGTCTGTTTTTTCGTATGAATCTGATACTTCAAGTTTTAAAGTATATGTACCTCGTTTGTCTGCTATAAAATTTGTTTCAGATTGTGTTATAGAGGCAAGAGATGTATTACTTCCATTGGGTATCGAAAGAAGTTGCCATTTGTAGGATAGGCTGTCGTTATCAATATCGTAAGTGTTTGACGCAGAAATGGAAACATCTGCATTCAGAAAAATCGTCGGTGGATAGTTGATGAGAATCTCAGGTAGATGGTTATATACATCTAATTGCCAGGATGAAAATGAATTTTCAAAACCATCTGAAATGTATAATATAAATTCATATTTACCTAATAGATCTGGTACGATTGTTACAACTTTATTCAAAACCCCTTGAAGAGATGTTCGACTTCCATCCGGTTTTGTGTTTAGTTTCCAGAGGTATTCTATAGTATCACCGTCAGGGTCTATTATTGATGAGGCATCTAATATAACAACATCACGAGGACGGGCTTTTTTAGGTCCATTAATTGTGATTTCAGGAAGTCGATTTATTACTTCAATATTAACTGTGTCGGGTTCACTTTGAGCGAAACCATCGGAGACGGTTAATTGAGCGACATAAGTTCCAGGAAGGTCTGGGACTAAAATGGGATTGGCTGTGTTTGCATTTCTTAAATTTACAAAACTGTCAAAAGGTTTGCTAATAAGACGCCATGAATAATTGATACGGTCACCGTCTGGGTCATATGATGCAGAACCATCGAGAGTAATGGACAAGGGTCGGTATGTATTGAGTACATCTTCTCCTGCGTTGGCTACGGGAGGATGATTTTCTAATGATTCAGATTGGAATTCAACGAAATAAGAGTCATAACCTTTTTTATCTACAAAATGTAATGAGGGTTTTGTTGTACTGTATTTACTATTTATCTTTGTAGGTTTGCTTATCCAATAATTGGCTGTCGGAATAACGGTTGTATCTGTTCTCCGAATACGAATAATTACAGCATCTTCAGGAACATCTTCTGGGAAATTGGAATGGATATAGACATAGTCTTCTTGAATCGGGGAAGGTGTATAAGTAATGCCGTATTCTTTTGGAGAGTTAATTGTAGCAATCCATGTAGCGGTTAATGGAGCATAAACACTTAAATTATTTCCATCAGGTAGATAGATATTATCTGGAATTCGCTGTTCATCCCAATCATCATTACTGAGTAAACCCGTAGTTATGGAAGAATCTTCCCCTATTACATCAATTGTGTGCAATAAATCATGGTGGTATTCTTTTGTTATAAGAGGTAATGGGGTTTCTTTTCTGTTCTTATATTTCCAATGAGATAAAATCTGTTGTTTGCTTGAAAGAGGTGGAGATAGGAAGTAGCATAGATAGGAATCTGTTTTACCGTTTATCAGGGAGGGAGTACTATATGAGAGTTGTTGCTGTGCTGTTTCTCTACCATTTATTTCTGTTTTCAGTAAGGATAGGGGAGATATAGTTCCTGTTTCATGAAGGTATTGTATATCTTCCCATTCGAATTCTACAATGTTATTGGTATTACCTAATGCAGTAACTTGAATGGCTAATGAGAGTATGGTTTCTTCAGGATTTTCTGCACTTGATGAAATCTGTAATTCATGAATTTGTGGGTAGAATTTATGTTCTGTCAATACAGGTTGTGTAAAAACTTTAATGGGTAATGGGGGAGATGAGATATCCCATGTTTTTTGAGAGGATGTAATATGAATTTTTGCTATTAATTCTATTTCAGATATAAAGGTTTCCCAAAATTCGGGTAGAGGATAAATAAACCATTGTTTTTTACCAGGATTGCTTTTGGGTGGTGGTTCTGCTTCTAAATCGGAGTTTTCAAAGATTTTAAAGAAATGGGTAATATCCCCATGATATTCTTTCTCTTGAATCTGCCATTGAATATCCATTTGCTCATAGATGTCTGTATTAAGATCTACTGTTGCTGTGACGGGTAAAACTTCTCCTGTTGAGAGGGTTGTTTGTGATGTTGAATATGAAAGAACAGGTATGTTCGTACTTGTTTGTGTATTGGGTAGTGTTATTTGGATGTTTATTGGAGTAATGACTGTTTCAGGTTCGGTTTCATTTATTTTGAACAAATCACCATAAATGGGAGTATAGTCTGGGCATAAGGCTTCTGTATTCCAAAGGGGTATAACTCTGTATTGAGGTAAGTTAGAATCATCACTATACCCTGAAAAAGTGATACCCGTTAGGTGTGGTGCGGTACATAATAAACTTAAATCAGAAGATTCAATAATTTCTGTGAGTAATGGAATATCAATAGAAGAATGGGGTTCCAGGGTTCCTAAGTATTCTACTGGGTAATATATTTTAAATAAATCGGCTTGAAATGGGTGTAGATAGATGTCGTATAAAGGTTTTTCTCCCTGGTTGCTGATTGATATTTTTGAATAAAATTTTGGTTGATTTAAGTAGAGAGGAATATAACTTGGGGATATTGTTAATTTGGTGTTTATATTAGATTCAAGAGATGATATGTTGTCTATTGATATAAGAGATGGTGTTGAATCTTCATTGACAGAATAGGACCAGAACTGTTCCGACAGGAAGGGTTCTAAGTAGATATTTAAAGTTTTGGAGTTGTTTTTTAAATTGGAAACAAAATATGTTTTACTTTCAAATCCTTTACTTAGTATGACTATAGAAAAAGGAGGTTCTGGTGGATTTGTTATTTCGACTTTGCCCCTTTCATCTATGTCGGATGAATAAAGTATTCCGTTCTCATTGACGATGAAAGCAGTAGCCGTGTCGATGGGTTCTTTTGTATATTTGTTGGAGATGTTTATTGTTATGTGTTTTGTTATATTCGGGAGAATTTTGATAGGGACTGTTTTGTTTATTCCCGATTGAAAATTTAGAGAGAGTGTAGTTTCTATAGTTTCAGGAATTTCAATCTGTGGAATATTAACTTGGAATGAAATAAAATATTTCTCTCCTGCTGGGATATTATGAATTATATTGGGTGTAACCAGATGAATATTTGGATTTTCAGGGTCGATATTTATCTGAGCCGGCCCCGAATCCTTTCCTCCCTGGTTTTCTACTTCTATTGAGATAAGTGTTGTTTCTCCTATAAGTAAAGGTAGTGTAATCTCTTCAGGGGTAACTGTGATTCTTGTCTGAAATAGTTTTGACTTTATATCATATTGAACAGTTGTATAAATTCCCGATGTGCTTTGTACTTGAAGTGTAATGGGAATGATTTCTTGATTTGTTGGTTTGGGGTATAAAACAAGATTGCATGTTTCTTTTTTTCTCCCTTTTATAGAGGATGGTATAACATAATCGTAGTTCCACTCTGAAGGGATACCTATAACCTGAAATGAGGCTATTTGTTCTTCTGTATCACCTAAATTGATAATTTCAAATGGAATTGTCTGAGTTTTATTAGGTCTTACCTCAATGGACTGAATGGTAGGAGTTATACTAAGACCTCGTAATAGCACTTGTTCTGTAATAGGATAGTCTTCTTCTTTTGGATCTTTTACAGAGAAGTTATATAGTCCCCCTTCATTGTTTGAGACAGGGTAATAGGTGTAGTATACCTCTCCATTCTGATCTGTTTCGTATGTATTTGTTTGAACAAATCCTCGATGCTCAACTTGCAATTCTATTTGTTTGTTTCCGACGAGCTGAAATGTCTCTGGGTTAAATGTCAATACTTTTATAGGTATAGGTATTCCTGTTTTCCCCTCTGATATATCAGTGATTAATTGAAAGTCATATTCTCTGGGTTGCACTTGGATCGATCCTATGACCCCAGTATTATTGTTGCTGGATTCTTCGTAAACAGTTTTCGTCTTGTTTAGAAGGGCGAGAATGTATAAACTCCCCGATGCAGAAGAGGGCAATTTTGACTTTATTGAATTTGTGTATTGCCCTCCAACAGGGACTGAGAAAGTTTTTGTGGTACAATTTATTTCTACATCTGTTTCGTCTAATAGCATGTCTTCCGATAAATAAAAACAATCTGTCCAGTTCTTATTATTGATATTTATATAACCTGAGTTTTGGGCTGTGTATTTGATTGTTATTACACCCTTTGAAAATGGTGTTTGAGGTGTAACGGTTCCGGAGAGGAATGTAAGATCAGGTCTGGGAGCGTGGGTAAGGTTTATTTTAGAGATATTCGTTGTGATTTGGTCCCCCGTGGTTCTGTAAATGCCGTAGCCTGATATCTCCTGGGGTCCTATTGTTTCTGGAGAAACATTAATAGAAAAGGAAAAAGATATTCCTCCAGTAGGAATAAATATCCATGCAAACTCTGTATGGCCTGTTTCACTATCAAAATAATAAATTGGAGGGGGAGAGCCTCCTGTAAACTTGATAAATTGCCAATTCGGAGGCAAAATTACTTTTGCTCCCAATGCAGTGATTTCCATTGGGGTTAAATATGAAATCTTAACTTCAAATTCCATTTGTTGTTCAGGGGAGTATATTATTCCTGTTTTTGATGTTATGCTAAAAGAGACTTCTTCTGTCATACCTTCATTTTGTCCTTCCCCTTCAATTGTTCCTTCTCCTTCTGATATTCCTTCCCCTTCCAATATTCCTTCCCCTTCCAATACCCCTTCTCCTTCAATTAAGCCCTCTCCTTCTATTATGCCTTCTTGCTGTCCTTCGATTACAGGGCAATCCAAATAAGATATCACGGGTGTTGTTTCTTGTGGATCTCCATAAGAAGCATAGATACCTATACCTATTATATTTTGTGTCCCTCCAATATTTTGTGTGAATCTTAATCTAAATGTAAATGATATAGGGAAAGTAGGGACAAATATCCATCCAAATTCTAAGGTTCCAGAAGCACCTTGTGAAGGTTGTAATGGAGGCTGAGAACCATTAATAATTTTTTCATAAACAAGACCTTCAGGTATGATTTCTTTTAGTCCTAACATAAGTAGCGGTTCTGTTCCCGTGTATGTTAGTTCAACAGTTATATCAAGGAATGAATTTTCGGAGCAATCAGTATTTTCGGATGTGAATTGTGTTACATGCAATGGTTCTTGTTTGTCTTTTACTTCCTGATTGTATGTGTCTCCAAAAGTAAATGAATTAATAATAAAAAATAGAAGGATTATGATTCTGTAAAAATGAGAGTCATAGAGTTTTTTTTGTTTCATATTAGGGTAAAAATTCAATTGCATTAAATATATTCCTTGTCATTTTATTTTATAATAAAAATTTACTAATACTATATTGATATTTTATCATAAAAAAACTACGAATGGGAAAATTCTGAATAAAAAACAATAAATCGGAGTTGAAAACTCCGATTTATTGTATATTTTTTATTATTTATTTCTTAATCGATTACATGTAAGACTTTCCTACCTTTACCTTGTGCGATTAGGGATATATAGTTTTCCAACTCTTTCTGAGTATTTTTATCTGTGAGATCAATTACTCGTTTTTGTTCGGCAGACATATAAGCCGCTTGACATAACTTTGTTATTTCTAATCCATATTCAAGATTCAGGAAGGCATCTTTCCCTTTCTGAAATGAATTTATAGCATCACAAATCTCATCTACATATCCATACAAATCCGGTTCGTTAGGTTCTACTATTAGTAGTCCACGACTTGCTGTTGATTTTTCTAATGCTGATTCAGCGTCAGCAACTGCTTCTGCGGCAGAATCACCAATAAATATTTGTAAGGAAGACATTTGAGAATTAAACTCAAATGCATATCCGGGACCTAAACCATCCATCATCAAGCGCAACCCTTGTTTATCATACATCCAGGAGTTTGTGAATTGCCCTTTTACAATCTGACCCGTTTTCGGATTCTGGAAGGTTATAATACCGGTAGCGAAATCTTCAGCTGGAGTTTTGGCATAATCAACTCCCATTCTTTTTAATAGGTCCTTTCTCCAATAAGGGAGTCCCCATTTTAAGAGGCCAACTTCAGCAGATACACTAATGGGTTTTAAATAATTTACAGGTTTACCTTGAGGTGTTAATACATACCAACAACAAGCAATACTATGACATCCCATATCACAGAGAACACCCCCTCCTTGTCTCGTAGGGTCCCAGAACCAGCCTTCATGGGGACCCGAGTGTTCTTCAGAGGAACGGGCTAATGCTATGGGCCCCATGACTTCTTCTACAGATGAAAGTTGAATTTTTTGGCTACGAATTGCTTTCATGTGAAGTTGGTTTTCAAAGTATGCAGTGGGTAGTTTGGTCGACTTTGCAATGTCTACGAGTTGCATGGCTTCTTTGACAGTTCTACCTAAAGGCTTTTCACAGATAATACCCTTTATTTTGGCCCCTGCTTGAACGGCCTCTGCTATTTTTTGCATAATCTCGAGTCGTGCAAAATTAGGGGCGAAGATAGCGACGGCATCTACATTTCCACAAAGTTCCTTTATGTTTTTGTAAACTTTGCAATCTCCTACACCTAATCGTTTTGAAAGAGAGGAGAGTTCCCCAGCACCTTTAAGGGCATAAACACCGGCCAGTTCTACACCGCGGACACTTTGTAATGCTTTTGTCTGGAAACGAGCAATGAATCCCGCACCAATAAAGCCTAGTCGAAAATTACCCATAATCGGTCTCCTTTTATGTTTTTTATAATTTAAACACGTATTATAATCATACAATAAAACATAGACATGTTCAAATAAGTAATATTTTTGAAACTTTTTTGTAATTTCAAATATCTGAAATATATCTGAGTTTATTCTGATTGTTAGAATCTAAAATGTTTGACATTAAACATCTGATATTAGTAAAATATGGAATATTAACATTTATAACTTTTTATTTTGAAAGGAGGTGAAAAAATGACTGATACTGATGCTTTGATAACAAAGATTAAGGAAGTTATCGCCAACCGTCTAAGTCGTTCGATAGACGAGGTTACGGATGAGGCGCGTTTTATAGAAGATTTGGGAGCTGATTCGCTGGATTTGACTGAATTGTTAATGACACTTGAAGAAGAGTTTAATATCCAGTTAGATGATGATGCCAATCAAATTATTACAGTGGGCGATGCCATTAAATATGTGTTGGCCCGTGTAAAATAGAAAATAAAAAAATATAATCCCTGTGAATTTTGTGATTCACAGGGATTTTTTATGGGATGTTTAATTGAATATTATGATGTAAATCTGTTAACATATAATAACTTTGTATTTATCTTTTAATAAATTTATGAAGATAGAAAAAGAGGGTAAGTGGGAAATTTTATTTTTATTATGGGCGAGAAAGTTAAAATTTAAGCCCGGTAATATAGATTTATTTAAGATGGCAATGACACATACTTCTTTATATAATGAAAGAACTAAAAAACATCATTGTATGTTTGAATCGTTAGAGTTCTTAGGTGATGCTGTTTTGGGATTGGCAATTGCGGAATATATTTACAATACCAATCCGGGTTTATCTCCCGGTGAGTCAACACGGATGCGTTCTTCTGTTGTTAGAGCCCAGTCACTAAGTCAAGTAGCAAGGGATATAAACCTTCCTGAAATTATTCTTATGAGTAAAGGCGAAGAAAATGCTGGAGGGAGGAACAAAGATTCTATTCTTGAGGATGCTATGGAGGCCTTTATAGGAGCTTTTTATCTCGATAAAGGATGGAATTTAACAAAAAAATTTATTTATAAAGTCTTTAAAAAATATCTGGAAGAAGTTTCCTGTCTAACCATAGAGAAAGACTCCAAATCGGAATTGCAAGAATGGTGTCAGAAAAACCTATTCCCATTACCGGAATATCGTTTGATTGGAGAAGAAGGTCCAGACCATCAAAAGATATTTCGAATGGGTGTTTTTATAAGTGATGAATTTATTTCAGCAGGGGAGGGTAAGACGAAAAAGAGTGCCTCTCAAATCGCCGCTAAAAAAGCATTATCCCTCCTCCGAAGAAAGATTCAAAGTTGAGATTGAGATAATGATAGTAAGAATTATGATCTTTTTAATAAGGTAAATGTAAATAAAATTGAGTACACTTAAACAATAAATTTAATGAAAGGAGTAATGTTATGATGGGATTAGGTTATTTAAAAATTGCAGGAGCGGCCTCTGTTCTTGCGATACTTGTGGTTGCCTATATGATTCAATATGTGCTCTCGAAATCACAAGGCAATGAAAAAATGGCACGAATATCAAGAGCAGTTCAAGAAGGTGCAATGGCTTTTCTACTGCGTGAATACCGTTATGTGATGGCAACAGTGCTTATAATAGCAGTACTAATAGCAATTATAGGAGGTATGCGTCCTGATTTGCCTTTGGGATGGAAAACTTCTATCGCTTTTGTTATTGGTGCGGTTGCAAGTGCAATGGCCGGCTTTTTAGGAATGTATATTGCAACTCGTTCTAATGCTCGGACGACAGAGGCGGCTCGTTCCGGAGGCGTAAAAGCGGCTGTCGATGTTGCTGTGAGTGGTGGTTCTGTTATGGGATTGGGTGTTGTTGGAATTGCTTCTTTGTTACTGGTTGTTGTTTATAAGTTGTTTAATGGCGAATCGCAGATTGTAAATGGTTACGCAATGGGTGCTTCATTAGTTGCTTTATTTGCAAGGTCCGGCGGAGGTATATATACAAAAGGAGCAGATATGGGTGCTGACCTGGTTGGTAAAGTAGAGGCAGGCATTCCTGAAGATGACCCGAGAAACCCGGCGGTTATTGCGGATAATGTAGGAGATAATGTCGGGGATATTGCAGGTTTAGGTGCTGACCTATTAGAATCTTATGTGGAATCTATTATCGCAAGTCTGGCGATAGCAGGGTTGATTACAGCAACGGCTTCCAGCGGTTCAAATTATGTAATTTCCTTCCCGTTTATGACAGTAACTATCGGTATTATTGCGTCTATCATTGGTGTTTTTTATGTCAAACTTTTTGCGAAGAATGACCCACAAAGTGCTTTGATGTGGGGAACATATGTATCTGCGGGATTAACAATTATTGGTGTTCTTTTAGTTGGAAAAATGATGGGTTCTGATTTCAAACTGGATGGGACATTATATAGTTGGTGGGGACCTCCGTCTGCATGTGTAATTGGTATTATTTCTGGAATTGTAGTTGGATTTACGAGTGAATATTTTACCTCTGCGAAATATAAACCTGTTCAGAAGTTAGCAGAAGAGGCTCAATCGGGACCTGCAGTGGCAGTTGTAGGTGGAACATCTGTGGGTATGTTGAGTACTTCTGTCCCTGTGGTAGTTCTTGCTATTGCAGTGGTTATTGCATATAAAGTTGGGGGGATGTATGGTATTGCCCTTGCTTCTTTAGGTATGCTTGCAACTACAGGTATGGTCTTATCTGTGGATGGTTATGGACCTATTGCGGATAATGCAGGGGGGATTGCAGAGATGTCTGGTCTTGACCCCAGTGTCCGTAAAATTACAGATAATTTAGATGCAGTTGGAAATACCACCGCGGCTATTGGAAAAGGTTTTGCCATTGGTAGTGCTGCGTTTGCTGCTATTGGTTTGTTGAGTGCTTTTATGATGTCAGCAAAATTAGACCCCTCAAAGGTAACATTAGTAGATCCAAAAATTCTTGCAGGGTGCTTGATTGGTGGTATGATTCCTTTTGTCTTTTGTTCGTTGCTTTTTAATGCAGTGGGCAAAAATGCCTATGCTATCATTGCAGAAGTAAGACGGCAATTCAAAGAGATACCAGGACTTAAAGAAGGAAAAGAAGATGTTATGCCCGACAGTAGGAAGTGTGTGGATATAGCTACACAGTCTGCTATAAAAGGGATGATGATACCCGGTATATTAGCTGTTTTACTCCCGGTAATAATTGGTTTTGGGTTAGGTGCCCCTGCACTGGCAGGATTCCTTGTGGGTTCTATCACAACCGGTGTTATGTTGGGTATTCAAATGGCGAATAGCGGTGGTGCTATGGATAATGCTAAAAAGTACATTGAGGAAGGACATTTTGGTGGGAAAGGTTCTGAAGCACATAAAGCAGCTGTTGTAGGTGATACTGTCGGTGACCCATTAAAGGATACGGCGGGACCATCTATTAATATTTTAATTAAGTTAATGTGTGTAATTGCTTTAGTATTAGCTCCACTATTTGTATAGAATAAACTGATTGCTTAAGAGTGGATTTAGGCACAGGAAGATATAAAGATATTTTCCTGTGCCTATTGCTTTATATACGATAAAAACTAAAATAACTCTTTTTTAAAAATTGTTAAACTATAGTAGTTGGAAAGGGAAATAATAGCACTTATTAGTAGTAAGGGGAATATATATACAGAAAATTTATATGATTATAATATTAGAGAGTTTTTTTGAGTAGTCTGTTTTATCCTTCAATAGGATATTCTGAAAGGATTCCTTGTATGCACGGGCGGGGATTGTTTTCTGCAAATAAATCGAATCGTTTTCCATTGCTAATATTTTTGATACATAATTTACAAGAAGTATTTAACAGTATAGGCCCCTTGAATGTATGATAAAAATACAAGGTATCTTTTGTATTCATGTTCAAGTAATGTAAGCATTTTCCAATAGACCACATTCCGTGAATGATGGGTTTCGGAAGACCTGTTATACGGGCAAAAATTTTAGAAAGATGTATCAAATTAAAATCTCCTGAAACACGAGCATAAGAGAACGCGTCTTTTTTTGATACATGCCAACTATATTCCTCATCATATTTTTCATAAGATTCAAAAAAGAATTGTTTTTTACCATTTCCTTCTTCATCTCTATATTTCTTTGAGAATTTAAGGTAAGTACTCTTGCATTCCCATATTAGTTCTGAATTTGCCTTGATTATGATTTTTACTGTGATTTCAAGTCCTTTTTTTGCCAATCGGGTAGAATCTATATAACAATAGGCTTCCAATTTTTCATTCTTCGGAATTGGTTTGTATTGAGAAATATTGTTACTTACATGTAGGAAACCCAGAGGATTTATTAATATTGATGGGTGGTCAAATAATTGGATTTGCATAGGCATTGTTAAAACAAATGGATAAGATATTGGCAAGTAATTATTAGAGGGGAAATCGAATAGTTTTAAATAATTTTCAAATTTTATTAGCGGGATATTTAGTTGTGAAGAATAAATCTGAATGGGAGGAGGGGAAAGTAGATTTTTTAAATCAGATTTTTTTCTCATCAATAGTAATAATTTTATTGTAGAATTAAAATTTTCCAAGTTAATTATTTCCATTTTATGAACCTTATATTCTTAATATTAATCAATAAATACAATAAATTATATAATATATAGTTTTGTTTTTTCAAATATGAGGATATGATTCTAAGTAGAAAATTTAAATAATTAAACTGTAACGAATTTCCATTAGTAAAAAATAGGTGATATTATAATATGAGAGCAGTTATTTGTTCTATATAACGAGATTATTGGTCCTTTTTAACTCTTTTCCATTTATAGGGGGGAACGGCTAAATCTTTGGGATGGACAATATCATGTCCCATGTATTCCCCAAGGTTTGCATCCATTGGGGCTTGTTTGGCGTCTTCATAGGTTCTCTTTTGTTCTTCTGTAAGTTCTGGTAATTCTTGATCTAACACAGAACAGGTAAGGAAAATTAATAACTCATTTATTTGTGCTTTCCGTTGATTAGATCTGAAAACAACATTTAACACGGGAATGTCACCGAGTATGGGCATTTTTTGAGAAGTTACGCTATCGTTGCGTTTTCTCAAACCACCAACAAAAATAGTTTGACCACTATTGATGTGTAGTGTGCTTGTAACCTGTCTCATATCTTCGATAGGAATCCCATTAAATTCCCCTACAACAGTACTTTCTTTACCCTTTATATCGACAATAACATGATTATCATGAGTAACACGGGGAGTTACTTCAAGGACAGTACCGATTTGTTTGAAACGGGTATTTGTTAAAGCCCCTCCTTGACTTGTTTGTGAAAGGTCAATATACGGAATTTCTTGTGATATAGTTATTGTAGCCGGTTTGTTTTCAATAGTTGCTACAACAGGATTTGAAATAAGATGTCCATTACGATTACGGATTTCTGCCTGAATTACACCTTTCCAATCAATTTCACGAGTAAGAATATTAAAGGTAAGGTTACCTATGGTATCACCAATAGTGGATGCTCCACCTAAATCAAGTTGTTGGACATTCCCCACTTTCCTTCCTTCAGGACCGTACATTACAAAGTCTCTCCAGCTCTGGTTACGGACTGATTTTAATAACCAGTCAATACCTGTTTGTGATTCATCACCTAAAGTGGCATCTACTACCATTGTATCGATGAGAACTTGTTTTACAGGAATATCGAGTGTTTTGACAATTTCTTTTACCTGTTCGACAACCACGGGAATATCAGTTACAATGATATTTCTTGCCCGTGCATCTGCGGATACATTTCCTGTTTTTGGAGTAAGAATTTTTTGAATCGATTTAGATAATTCATCGGGGTCAGCATAGTTTAGTTTGATAGTAGTTGTTACTGTTGGGATGATAGGTTTGGCTATATCTAATTCTTTTGCCATTTGTGCAAGCCCCTGAATATTCTCTTCAGGTCCGGAAACGATAACAACATTTGTTGTATCATTGGCACTGATGTTTATATATTCACGGCCCTTGGTACCTTTTGAAATTTCTTCAAGAACTTTTTTAATTTCAGATGCCTTTGCATTTTCAAGTCGAACAACAATAGTGCTTCTATCACTAGATAAGGCCTCTTCGTAAGGAACTATTCTAAAAATGTTTTCTTCTTGAATTATTCCAAGTCCGTTCATTCTTAAAGCTGCTTCAATTGCTCTCCGAAGTGTTACCCGTTTTAGGCTCATTGTAACATTGCCCTTGAGGTCAGCCCCTGCAATCACATTGATACCTGCTTTATAGGCTAACAAGGGAACAACCTTTGCTAATGGCATTTGTTCACATTCAAAATCAGTAATTGTATCCAAACCTTTTGGGGAAGGTTTGATCAATACATCAGTTGAGGGTTCTTGTTTGGTTTTTTCTCCCTTTGTAGTTTCTGTGGTTTTTTGTTCTTGTGGTGTTATCGGAACTAATTGTTTTTTATCTTCTTCATTTAAATTTTGAAGTTCTCTTAATTCTCTCGTTATCTCTGCTGTAGCATCAATTGCCTGTTCGGGAGTTGTTTCACGGGGCATAGGGGGTTGTATTTCTTCTTCTGGTGGAGTTTCATGAGATGGGGTTGATTGTGTAGTGGGTTGCTTATTTTGTGGTTCAGTCGTGGAGACAGAAGTATCATCCGGGGTAGCAGTGTTTTCTGCAGGGGATGGAGTTGTGTCTACGGGTTCCGCTTCACGAATTTCAATTTTTCTATCAGGGTTTCCAACATTTCCCACAGAGAGGGATTGTCCCCCCGTTATATCTTGAGCAAAGACCTGTTTGGGTTCTTGAATTACTAATTCAGGTGTTATCTGTTTTGCGAGTTTAAGGTCGTTTTCGATGCGAAGTTTGGAAATAGTCGTATCCAGTGAATTTATCTTTTCATCGTTTTGGGAAATTTTTGTTTTGTCTGGAAGACTTATTAGGGATTGAAGTTCGGAGGCGATTTTGTCTATATCATGGTTGTTTCTCTCTTTGTTTCTGAAAAATATAGATAAACCCTTTTCATTTTTTTGGATATGATAAGATTGATTAGGAGGAATAGAAAAAATGTATTCTGTACTATTGCTATTTGATTTCTGGTATGCTATGTCTATGAATTCGGGCTTGTTATGTATTATTTCTTGTGAGAGAGAAGTTCCTTCATTGGCATAATCTATTGAAAGTTTTATTTTATTATTTTCCCTATCTTCCACTATGAAGTATGAAATATCAGGATTGGAATTAATATGGAAAATCCATGTACTTCCTTCATGCTTCCATATAGAATATTGTATCTTGTTACTTTGTGAAAATGAAGGAGAAACTAAAGAAAATATAGAAATAAACAGCAGGAGACCAGAGATAAAATACCCCTTTCCCTTTAAAGCGGTTAAAGCAGATTGATGTAAAGTGATACTGTTATCTTTTCTTTTTTGCATTTTATTGCTCCTTCAATCTTACCGGAAAAATTGTGTCTTCGAGTTTAAATACAATTCTTGTGGGTTCAATTCGAAAAACTTGTATCTGGTCTGGAAAAGTGTAACCCTCTGCTACAATTTTATTGTCAATAATAGCTAAAGGTTGAAACTCATCCCAGATAATTGCGGAAATCTTTTTACTCAGAACCTGTCCCGGGGTTACTTCTGTGCTTGGGACGGGTGTTTCTGCTTCGAACATAGTAGTTTGTATTACTCCAACTAAGGGTGCCATTGGATTCCGTGGAGGAACAATTTCTTGATAATTGAATTGAACTATTTTAATTGCGGTGAGAAGGTTTTCAATAATCTCATCGATGTTTTGTTCTAATGTTTCAATAGTAGGAGCTATTGTTCCGATTGTGCTTGTTGATGTCATTTGTAACGGAGTAGTTGTTTTTGCTTGGGTTGCAGGGGTGGTCTGGGATTTTTGTGTCGCAGGTGGAGATGGTGGTTTTGGTTTTGCCAAAACAAATTGATAAAAGAGAACACCTACAAGTATGACCAATAAAGCACCTGCTATAATAAATTGTCTTCTGTTGTTATCCATAGTTATGACTTCTTCTGTTGTTGGGTTCCTATATCTTCTTGTTCAACAAATCGGAATGTACTAAGAACAAATTTTGCTTCGCAAATCCCTGCTTTTTCAGGGCCAATGTCGATGTCTGATATTTTAAGATATCGTTGATCTTTTTCTAATAGATTAATGAAGGCCACAATTTGATGGAAAGAACCTTTTGCTACGACCTGATAAGGAATTACTTCTTTTGAAGCATCAACTGTTGTTGGAAGAGGAGTAAGCTGTGTTTTGACCCCGAGACTATCTCCCATGCTTTCAAATTGTTTCATAAGTTTAGGAACTTCCCTTTTTTCAGGAAGTCGTTCATTGAACATTGTTACAAGGTTATCCATCTTTTGGGCTTGATTTTGTAACTTATCGTAGTTTTCAACTGTTTTTTTTGCATCAGATATTTTCTTTTGCAAATCTTGAATATCCGTTTGTAATTGAGCGATTTTGTTTTGTTTTGGGACAAAGAGTAATATATAGGCTGAAATAAACAAACCAATAACAATGACAACTACTAACCCAAAAATTGCCCAGTCTTTTACTGTTATCTTTCCACGAAATAGGTCAATCATTTTTTACTCCCGGTTTTGCTTCGATTAAATATTCCAATGTAAATTTGCGGACAGAAAAACCATTAAATTCTGTATCTTCAATTTTGGGTCTCAATAAAGTGAACTGCTTTACAAAATAGGATGCTTTTTCAGGGTCTGTAGTATTTTCAATGAGGGGTGATATTTGCCGTTCTCCCTGTTCACCACTAATTACATATCCTGTTATTTCAAGAATAGGTTTTTTTACACTTTTTTGTTCAAATTGGGGTTCTTTTGTTTTAGGGTCAAGAACAGGTTTTCCTGTTTTTGGGTCTAATTTGATAACTTTTTCCTGGAATGTTTGCCATGTTACGCGGATTCTATCGTACCATACATTTTCGGGTGTTAAATTAGCAAGAAGGAAAAGATTTTCAGACCAGATGATTCGATCACTTAAGATTTCCTGAATAACGGCAACCCTTTTTTCCAATTCTTGTTTTTTTCTATCTAATTTTCGGTATTCATTTACAATGCCCGAGAGCGTAATAAACTCTCCATCTTCATTCCTGAGATTTGTAGGGGAGTCATATTCTTTTTGAAGTTTGTCTTTTTGCACTTCAATTTGAAGATTTTTTTGATATAAGGAAAAATAGAAGTATGAGATTAATATCAATCCTAGTACAAATACAACTACGGCTAAGAAATAAGGGAGTATTGATTTCTTTTCGGGTCTAAATTGTTCGGGTAATAAATTAATTCTTATCATATTTCTGATAATCCTCGTGCTGCTAAGCCAAAAGCAACAGCAAATTTTGCTGAATGTTCTTTAAAAATATCTAATGATTTAGAGTTAGAAAGTATAACTTCGGGTGTGATAAAATCTGCAACTTCGACTGAATCCACATTAAACTCTTCCACTAATGTTTCACCAATCAAAGGACAACATGATACCCCACCACATAAGATAATCCGTTGGACAGGTTTCTCATAAAGTTGATGTTCAAAGAAATCAAAGGAACGGCGTACTTCACTTACCATTCGATTCATAGGGGATACCATAATTTCACGGATACTTTTGGAAGCAAAACTTATAAACTCAGGAGAAGGTTTATCAATATCAAATTCTTCATCTAAAGGCTCAAGGGGGGAAACGGGTTCGGCAGTTACAGTTTCTTCTATTTCTTCTGCTTCAGGGGTAGCAACTTCAACAGCTTCGGGATGTTCTGTTTTAGCCTCTTTACTCATGGATATTAAGTCTTTTTCTGCTTGTTTAAAATCAGATCTTCTCTCTTTTACAATGGCATCGAGGATATCTTTAGCCCCCCACATTAAATCCCTTATGAACACAGATTTCATATCACGAACAAAATGGATACTTGAAGAAGAATATCCAATATCAAAGATGGCAACACTTTCATTGGGATGTAAGAGATGACACCGTTCTATTGAATTGAATACCGCAATGGAATCGATGTCAAATACGGAACATGATATATTGCATGATTGGAATATGCGAAGTCGGCTATTTATTGAATCGTTTTTCGCCGCAACAAGAAGTATCTGAACCTTTTGTTCTTCTGGAACTTTTGTAATCACATCCCAGGAAAGGAATACTTCGTTTAAGTCAAATGGAATATGTTGTGCAGAGTCCCTTTCAACCGCACTTGTGAGTGTTTCATTTGGTTTGAGTGTAATTTTAGGGTAACGAACGACAGCAGTGTTTCCCGGTAGTGCTGCAACAATATAACTTTGATTCGGTGTTAGACCTGCAAGTGCAGTTAACACAGCATCCGCATTGGTTTTGATGGGATCTGCGATTACTAGTTCGCTATCTATCTCGGCATAACCTACTTCTTCAATGTAAATTTTTCTTCCCTGTTTAGACATTTGTAATGCTTTTACAGAATGAGCACCCAGGTCTATTCCTATTGCTTTCTTAGGTCTTGAAAATGATGGCACTTTTTCTGTCCTTATTTTTTATCATTTTATTTAATAATGTCAACCATTATAACAAAATAAACCTTTATTTACAATACTAATAATTTACGAGACTGTTTATTGTTATTAATAATATCATATTAAAAATCATTTGTCAAGAATAAACTGTTTAATTTTTTTTATTTTTTTATAAAAAAAATCCCGCGTGTGTCGTCGGACTTTTTGGAAACGTTGTGAACCTAACTTTTTATAAGTGGGTGTTCTCACGGTAGTCATCCAACTTCCTTTACTATGAAGGCCTGTTGTAGACTACACGGATATTGCACTCGGCTTTGAACTCCCTAAAATTAGTTTTAAGGAACCACGTTTCTCAGTCCATATCGAGCACCGCAGGAATTTGAGAAACTTTTTTTTAAATTACTTAAAATTACTTAGATTCTCTCTTATTCATATTCATCATATCATAAAGAATGTTTTTTTTCAATTTATTTTAAAACCCACAATGTTTTTTAATAAAGCGACTTGATAGTCGGAAAATTTTTTTGTTATAATTGTTATCCCGTTACATTTCCAGAAGTAATTATTTTTTTAGATGATTGTATCTTTTTGTTTTTATTAAAAGGAGAATATTTGTGAAAACTTATATACCAAAAATAAATGAGATTGAAAAAAAATGGTATTTAATTGATGCGGAAGGTAAGGTGTTAGGCAGAATTGCTACAGAGGCAGCAAAATTGTTGCGTGGTAAGCATAAACCTTGTTTTACTCCCTTTATGGATTGTGGTGACTATGTAATCATCATAAATGCCGAAAAGGCTGTGGTTACTGGAAATAAGACTGAACAAAAGAAATATTACAGGCACTCCGGCTATAAGGGGGGCTTAAGAGAATTTACCTATACACAAATGATAGCGAAACACCCTACTCGTGCCATGGAATTGGCTGTAGTTGGTATGCTTCCTCACAATCGATTAGGAAGAAAAATAGCGAAACACCTTAAAGTTTACGCTGGTAGTGAACATAAACATCAAGCACAAAACCCAGAAATTTGGGAAATTAAAAATTAATACAGGAGGATAAGAAAACCGTGATAGATCCAAATACAAAAGAAATTGTAGCAACAGGAAGAAGAAAAAGAGCGGTCGCTCGTGTACGGATTAAACCGGGCTCTGGTAAATTTACTGTTAATGGAAAACCAATAGAAGAATATTTAGCGAGGGAAGTTTTAGTTCGAATTGCAAAAAGAGCCCTTGTGGTAACCGGAATGGAAGGGATGTATGATATACGAGCTCTTTGTGATGGAGGAGGACTTGCTGGACAGGCTGGAGCCTTACGACATGGTATAGCCCGTGCTCTGTTAGAAGCAAATGAAAATTTACGCACTACATTGAGGAATTATGGACTATTAACCCGCGACCCAAGGGAAGTGGAACGGAAGAAATACGGAAAACCTGGAGCTCGCAAACGTTTCCAATTTTCAAAGCGTTAATTTTTATAAAATTTATTGCGAATATAAAAAGAGCGGAATATTTGTTATTCCGCTCTTTCTTTTTTTTTAACAAAAGAGTTAGAAAGATTTTTGTGCAGTTTAATTTTTCTGGTTTTCTTAATAACAATAAAAAATTACAAGAGTTTATAACGCTCCTTTGGGTAGAGGTGGAGTTCCGGGGCAATATCCATCTTCTGAGAATTCGCAGGGGTAATACCCATTCATGTTAAAGAACTGAATTAATCGCAGTAATTCGCCTAAATTAATTTTCCAATCTTGTGGATTGTAGTCCGAGGCATGAGGCTGACAATTTTTATCTCCTTCATAGCCGGGGATATATCCGTCTTCGGATATTTCTCCTTCTACCGCACAATGATATCCTTGCATATTGAAGAATTGTATGACTCGTAGTAATTCGCCAAGATTAATTTTGCCGTCTTGATTTTGGTCTGCACTATGAGGTGGTTTCTCACCTTCCCCTTCGGCTGTTCCTTCGCCATCCTGAGATTCTACTACAATAACCTCCAAAACATACTCAGAATTATTCCCTTGATTATCACTTGCCCGATAAATAACTTGGTAATTTCCTATTACTTCAGGGTTCACATTGTTAAATATCACCGCTACATTTACTGTTCCTACACACAAATCTTCTGCACTTGCTTGAGGTGGTTCAAATGACTCGTGTAGATAGATAGTCAATGGATTAGGAGTCTCCACTGTTATTACCGGAGGGGTTCTATCTACAACCTGAACCGTTCTCATTACCCGGGATGTATTATTCGATAAATCGCTGACCGTGTATTGGATGGAGTATTCTCCGAGCACGGATATATCCACATTAGAATCCACCTGCACTTGGGAGTTCAGGTCTCCGTCACAATCATCTTCCGCACGGATTCCCGGGTCAATGAAAAGGGTATTGCATTCTACGATAAGTGGGTTATCCCCTAATAATGTCAAACTCGGCGGAGTTGTATCTACAACTCTGACCGTTATTACTTGCGAGGAAGTATTTTGAGAAGAATCAGTAGCCGAATAAGTCAACAAATATTCCCCTGGCGATTGGGTATTTACATTCCCACTAATTTCTACTTGAACCTCTTCATCGCAAGAATCGTTGGCCTCCGCATTAGGGGGCACGAAGTCACTTTGACACTCTAATATAATCAGCGGTTCACTATAAACGATAAGTGTTGGAAGTGTGGTATCTACAATGCGGACCGCGCGTATTACTGTAGTGGTAGCATTGGATGAATCGGTAACCGAGTACTCAACCGCATATTGTCCCGGTTTGGAGGTGTTGACCTCTCCCGTGATTTGAATATAGGAAGTCAAGTCCCCATCCGGTATGTCATATGCCGTTGCTCCTAATTCCACATACTCCGAACCACATTCTAAAGTTATTTCACTCTCTCCGATAAGCGTGATTTGTGGCGGATAAGTAAATTTTCTAAAAATGGGATACATTTCATTTTCAATGATGAACCAAATATTTTCAAAGTCCCAGTTCACATAAGTGCTTTGTTGTTTCATCTCTACGGTAGTTTTTCCGATACCTCCGGATGAGTTCGATTGTCCCGAGGTTTCTGTATCCCAATAACAGGAAGTTACTGTCCCCATGTTATTGTAGCCAATGAGTCCGCCTACATAATTATTCCCTATTACCCTTCCGGCACTATAACAATACCTTATGTTCCCTCTGGCGTTATAACCTATAAGTCCACCTACATTCCCGGTTCCTGTTACATTCGCCGTGCTATATGAATTTGTAATGTTTTTCTCTCCGTTAAAGGCTACGAGTCCGCCAATCGTGTTTCCTCCTTGAATCGTCCCTGTCGTATAACATCCTGCGATGGTGCCCTCGTTATAAGCAACCAATCCTGCCACATAATAATTTCCCCCTGTAATACTCGCATTTTCTATACCCAAATCACGAATCTCCGCACTCGGACCTGTTCTCCCGAAAAGACTTATATAGTTAAATCCAGGTTGATTAATGTATAAATTCCGAATGCGGTGATGATTTCCAAAGATTATCCCGATGAATGGAGAAGCAAATTTCCCAATGGGTGTAAAACCTTTTCCATTATTCCAAGTTCTTGTTTCTTCTGCATCAATATCTTGAGTAATGATGTATACTCCATCTCGCGGATATTCTGTCCCAATCTTTTGGAATTCCTGGATGGTGCTTATTTCAAGGCAAACATAGACATCTCGGGTAATTTGAGCCGAATTATTTGAACCATCCACGGCTTCATATACCACCGTGTATTTGCCGGGAATCGCTGTGTTTACATTGTTAAAAATAATTTGTGGGGAGAGTTCCCCATCACAGGAATCCGTGGCAGTAGCTCCCGCATCCTGATAGATTGCACCCAGCGGAATAAATACAGAGTTATCTCCTAATAAGGAAATTTCCGGAGAGATTGTATCCTGAACCGTTATATAACGAGTTTCTGTGGTAACATTATTGGAACTGTCCACAACGATATACTCTACTGTGTAATTGCCCGGCACAGAGGTGTTCAGATTTGTGGTTATCTCAATGAAATCTGTCAAATCCCCGTCCGGAAAATCATAAGCGACGGCGCCCGCTTCTATGTATTCAGATTTACATTCTAAGGTTATACTTTTATCCCCAAGAAGTTTTAAAATTGGGGCATATTGATGAGTTCGTAGGAACGGATAGGTTACATCTTCTACAATATTCCATGTATTTTCAAAATCCCAATCTTCAAAAGTTTCTTGCTTTCTCATTTCTGCCGTAGTCTTGCCGATGCCTCCACGGGAATTACTTTGCCCTGAGCTCTCTATATCCCAATAACAAGAAGTTATTACGGCCCATTCTGCTGATTCACCAATTAGACCTCCTATTAATGAATTACCCGTTACTAATCCGGCGCTGTAAGAATTTCTTACTTCTGCATAGTTAGCCCCAATTAACCCACCTACATAACTGTATCCTTGGATATTTGCCAGAGAAAAACAATCAATTACCGTGCCTATAAATCCGTTATAGCCTGAGATACCCCCGACAAAAATGTTTCCCTGAACCTCACCCATTGTATAATTTTTAATAAGATTGCCGATATTATGACCTACTAAACCGCCAGTATAAAGAGTAGTTCCTCTTACATAATTGACACCTCCACATCTTATTATGCTACCCTGATTTTCACCTGCAATTGTCCCTACATAAGAATCTCCTACTATATAACTATTTTGAATTACTACATCAGTTATTGATGCACTTTGTGCTGTAAAGCCAAAAATCCCTATATTAGATTCGTTTGCTCTGTTTATATACAGATTAGAGATGGTATGTCCAAATCCGAGCAATTTCCCCGCAAATGGATTGGATCCCGTTCCAATAGGCTGAAACCCTTTCCCTTCATTCCAGTTTCTTGTTTCATAGGCATCAATATTTCCTACAAGCCGATAAATACCGTACAAGGGGAATCTTGGTATATTTCCTATATTTTGCAAATCTATAACAGTTTCTATTTTCCCAACGACCCAAACAGCTCGTGTTACTTCAGATAAATTGGAGGAATCATCTGTTACTCTATAAACAATTTCATATGCACCGATGGTAGAATTATCAACATTGGAATTTATGGTTATTTCAACCTCTGTATCACATAAATCTGATGTAGTTATGCCTGGGTCTTCAAAGGTTTCATCCAAAATCAAAACATATGGGTTATCTCCATTTAATGATAATTGAGGCGGGGTTGTATCCACAATTCTTACTGTTCGTGTTTTTGTGGTAGTATGTGAGTTGCTATCCGTTACACTGTATGTAACTATATATGTGCCGGGAGTATTGATATCTATGTTATGGGTTATTTGGATTTGGTTTGTTAAGTCTCCATCCGGTATATCATATGCTGTTGCCCCCGGCTCATTGTAAGGATAAGAGCATTCCACAATAAGTTCAGAGTCCCCCAAAATAACAAGTTTGGGATAGTATAAAAATCCTCTAAGGAAAGGATAAGAAGAACCCTCGATAATATCCCAGATATTTGTAAAATCCCACCCTGTAAAGGTTGCTTTTTGTTTCATTTGAGCAGTAGTTTTTCCCACTCCACCCGCAGAGGTGGTCTGTCCCGAAGTTTCTATATCCCAATAACTGGAGGTTACCAGATTACTAGATGTACCATATCCAATAAGTCCGCCTACCATTAAGGGATTTTTTCCTATAACTCTCCCCATACTATAACAGTTTACTACTTTATCTGTTGGAACTAAAAAACCAATTAAACCTCCTACACTTTCAGATCCCCTAACTGTTCCCATATTAAAACAATTTTCACAAGTAAGTGATTTATCATCTTCATACCCAAACTTACCAATAATACCTCCAATTTCATTTCCATTCCCCTGAACAGTTCCTAAAAAGTAGCACTTGTTAATATTTCCCTCACAGAGTCCTATAATGCCTCCAATTTTGGAGTTACCAAAAACATCTGCAAGACTATAACATTTGGAAATTACAGAACTAGAACTAATTGCACCCGCAATACCTCCGGTACCTTGATTTGAAGTCCCGTATATATATCCAGTGGTATAGCAATTTGTTATCTTTCCCAAACATATCCCGCAAATTCCTCCTAATGGACTCAAACCAACAATATAGCAATCCTCCAAACCTAAATCGTAAATTTCTCCTGTATTACCAATTTCACCGAATAGCCCTAAATAAGATGATGAAATTCTTTTTATGTAAAGATTATAGATTTTATATCCATTCCCGTAAAATTTGCCATTAAATCCTTGTGTATAAGGACCAATAGGTTGAAAGCCCTCTCCGTCATCATCAGTCCATTCTCTTGTGACTGTGGCGTCAATATCGTTCGTTAATTCGTATTCCCCGGTTAACGGATATTCGGGAATTTTACCAATATTAGCGAGTTGGTAAATATTGCTTATCGGGATTCGTTCTGCGGACAAGTGTGTAAGTATAAACAGAATATTGATGATTAGTATCATAAAAATGCGATAATAACTCATATTTTTTCCTTTTATTTCTTTATTTATAGTTATTTTTCTAAGATATTCAATTTATTATTATATAATATTGTTTAAATTTTATCATATAATTTATATTAAAGAGGTAATTTCAATATTTTAATTTTTTTTATTCCGATAAATCAGGTATTTTTATGAGATTCTATTTATTTGCTGAAGATAAGTTTTTAGTTAAATTCGTAGAGTCCGGTAGTAGAAAGGGTTTTCTCAACTTCATGAGGGGGTTGTTGTTTGTTGTTTCTGTATAGGATGGATAGCGGATATTGAGGGAAGAGATTAATAACATCGATACTCAAAGTGTTGTGTGTAGCGGTAATATGCAGAACAGATTCACGGTATTTTAGATTTCTAATGGTAAATTTGTTTATATGAGAGGGCAAAAAGGGCGCTATTTCCAGTTTTTCAGGTTTGGGATTAATACCTATAAAACCATATACCAAAATGGAAGGCAATAAACTGCTTTCAAAAAATTCGCAGTCAATGCCGAGTCCTCCCGGTGTGCCACAGCCTTGTAAGGTCGTGCCATGTTTTCCATCTTCATAATATTTTCGATACCCGCCTGCTTCTCGGACTTCTTTTTCCCAGGCAACGATTTCTTTGAGCCGTTGCCATGCGTTATCGGGTCCTAAGTGATGTAATCTTGCCCAGAGGTCGTAGAAAGAGAAGCCTAAAACTGCTCCACCGTCTTGCACTTGTCCGCCCCAAGGAATTTTTTCTGGGTTTGTCCAACAAAAGGTATACCAGTCAATATTACGGAGTGTAGTAGCCCGGGGACCAAAGCGCCAGTAATAAATATCTTTACCTCTGGAGGTGTCTGATTCAAGGATTCGTTCTCCATCGAGCCATTTTAGAATATCTGTTGCCTGTTTATTAGAGGCTATTCCATACCAGATGCAATCAAGGTTTAGAAAAGTAAATCCGTAATCATGTTTGTTTCTATTACGGTCGATGCATGCAATAAATCGTTTCTTTTCATTGTCCCAGAATAAGGATTGTGCTTTTTCACGAACTTTTTTTGCATGTTCCTGTAATTCGTTAGGGTCAAATGATAATGCAGAACGGGGTATATTCCATTCGGGATGTTCTAAAATAGACTTTTCAATTTCTGCCATGGCGAGTATTGAAGCATAGTATTGATTTGTAGAGTAGCAGTCATATCCACCGAAAGGCAATAGGTCCCAATAATTGTTCCCAATTCCATGGCCGATATTGTATTCTTTTTCTTTATTCGTAATTTTGAAACCGGGTAAGCCATCATGACCGACCCAGGGGTTTACAATACAGAAATATTTATCTCCACCCAATTCTTTTCGTTGGTAGAGTAGAGCTAATCGCATTTTATTGATGACTTGCCGTAGAAAATCAATATCTCCCGTCCAGTTGAAATAGTATTTACAAGAAAGGATGTAGATAGGGTTGTTAATCGTATGGCGGGTATCAAATAAAGAAAAGAAGGAATCAATTAAAAAAGAACCGGAAGACTTTCCGGGGGCTAAGCAAATGCGGATTTGGTCAATAGTTCCATTCCAGTTCGGATGTTTATATACAGGAATGTGAGAATGAGCCCATCCCGTTGGAGCAAGTGCTGTATTCTGGTAATAAAAATAGAACCTTCTTTTAGGAGAAAATTCCTTATCCTCAATCCTTTTCCATTCTATGTAGGGAAGAAGATGATTGTTTGTCTGTATGTCTTTTTTCCATCGCAACTGGAAAAATGGAATATCTTCTGCGGACAGATTTAAATTAGGAGTCGAGGTGATTGTTGGGGAACCCTCTCCAATGACCTCTAACTTCCATTGATTTTCTACTATTCCATGAGAAACTAAATTTTGCAATTCCCATTGTTTTATAGCATTTTCACCACAGTGGGAATCGTCTTTCTTATGGCGTAAGTTTTCTCCAACCCAACCCGGGACATGCTCTAAAGGTTGAAAATGCCAACCGATACCTTTGTCTTTCTGTCCCATGGTTTGGGTCCATAGGGGAAAGGGCCAGCCAGCATCATGTGCCTGCGAAAAGTGCTGGTGTGTTTCTATATATCCCTCATCGTCTATACAAATAGATAAAAGGTCTTCACGGTGAACTTCTTGTATTGTTTTTTTCCGGTAAGATTCTATGAAATCATTTACCCAGGTGTCCGCACAGAGTAGATATTCTTTGTTGAATAGGGTAGGTCCGTTTCCGGGTCTTTTAGCAAGATGGTACCAGAGGAATTCTGTTATTACGGTTCCTACTTCATTATCATCTGAAATTTCAAAGCGGGTAAAGTTTTCCGGTAAGATATAATCTTCGGAGATAGAATTTAATGAAAATAATAAACAGATTATTGTGGGTAGAATCCATTGGTTTTTCATGGTTATAAATTTCCTTTTGAGTTAGGTTGATTTGTAAGGAAATATGAATATTTGATAGATTTTTGGTTAGCATTGGATGATGTATTATATATACTCGGATAAGTTTATTTTTATTTGAATTACGATAACAAAATGGATGTAGGATAATAAAATTATGAAAATGACTGTTATTGGAACAGGGTACCAGGGCCTGGTGGTGGGTACCTGTTTTGCAGAAAGTGGGCATGTTGTAACCTGTGTAGATTGGGATAAAGAAAGAATTGCTCAATTAAGGAAAGGTGAGATTCCTATCTATGAACCGGGATTGAGTGAACTGGTTTCCCGTAATATCGAGGAGGAACGTCTTTTTTTTACAGACTCTCTGGAAGAGGCTATTCAGAATTGTCTACTTATATTTTTATGTTTGGATCCTGTGCTTTCGTATTCATCGATTGATGATATTGTTAGACCCGTTCTGGATGTTGTAAAAGTTATAGGACGGGTGATGACAGGATATAGAATTCTTGTGAATAAAATGACATTACCTCCAGGGACAGCCGATAGGATTAAGGAAATATTAAAGGAAAATACAACTCATCCATTTGATATAGTAGTTAATCCTGATTTTTTGAAACAGGGTACCGCCGTTGATGATTTTCTTCGTCCTGACCGTGTCGTTATAGGATGTGAAGATGTTCGCGTTCAAGAGATAATGAAGGAGATATATAGTCCTTTTCTACGGACAGGAAAACCTTTGTTGTTGATGAGTTTGCGTAGTGCGGAATTAAGTAAATATGCGACAGCAATTATGTTAGCTGGACGTATATCGATTATAAATCAGATAGCAGATTTATGTGCAGTTTGGGGTGCCAACATTAGTGAGGTGCGAGAAGCAGTTGGAACAGATAGTCGTATTGGACAGACTTTTCTATTTCCCGGTATAGGATATGGTGGAATATGGTTACCCCGGGATTTGGATTTGTGTGTGCTTTTTGCAAAAGAGAAGGGCCTATCTGGCTATCTTTTCGATGCGATCCAGAAGGTCAATAAAGAACGATGTGAGAAGTTTTTATTAACCGTTTTAGAGCATTATAAAAATAGTGTCGAAGATAAAATTCTTACAATATGGGGTGCTTCTTTTAAGGCAAGAACAGATGATATTCGTGAAGCCCCTTCTATTTTTATCATAGAGCAATTGTTAAAGAGAAAAGCAAAATTAAGGGTTTTTGACCCCCTGGCAGGACCAAAGTTAAAAGAAAAATTTGGAAATCAGATTGAAGTTGCTTCAAAACAATATCCCCCTTTGGAAGGGAGCGAAGGGCTTTTGGTTCTTACGGAATGGAACGAATTTCGTCGTCCTGACTATGAACGCATGGCTCAATTAATGAAAGAGAAAGTGATATTTGACGGGCGGAATCTTTACACACCGAAGACAATGGCCTCTTATGGTTTCCGCTATTATAGTATTGGTAGACCAATAGTAGGATAGATAAAACATGACAAATAAACTGAATTCTTTGTTTGTGGGAAGAAAAAGTAGAACCTTAACGGTTGAAATTTCTCCCCGTGAAGCAATGCAATATTCCGCTGGAATATATGAAACACATTCTGTTTTTTACGATGACCGTGCTTATCCTTTATTAGTTCATCCTATGTATGCGGTAGCATTAACATGGAAAATCTCATCTCATTTTGAAGAGTATTGGGAGACAGCAGGTTTCCCCCTGGATGTATTAGAACGACAGGTGCATTACCTTGAAGAACTTCATTGGTATCAACCTCTCTATGCTGGAGCGACTTTGAAGATACAGGGGGAGGTAAAAGCCATAATTCCGCATCTGTCAGGTACTTTGTTCTGGATAGACTATACAGCAGTAAATGAAAAAGAGGAAACGGTTTTTATTGAAGGATTGGGTACTCTTTTAAGGGATATTTCCTGTGAAGATGAAGGAAAGGGGAAAGAATTATTTTTTAGGGATATGAAGATTAACAAAAGCGATGAGATAGTTCAATGGGAAGAGAATATCTGCGTTCAACCTATGGACCCTATTATTTATGATGCTTGTAGTGATATTCATTTTCCTATACATACATCATGGGCTTTTTCTCAGAAAGTTGGACTACCCGCACCTGTATATCAAGGAACAGCTACCTTGTCTCAAGCAGTTCGTAGGATATTTGAACATGGTTATGCTCCTCCTCAAAGAAGGATTAAATATTTATATGCCCGTTTTTCGTCTTATGTTTACGGAGGAGATACATTAACGGTGAGGATTTGTAAAAATGAAAGTGATATAAATAGTAATAAATTGTATTTTGATGTAAGGACACCAAGAAATGATTATGCTATAAAAAATGGCATCGTTATCTTTGAAGGGTAGGTAGTACGAAATAAAATAAACAATTTATAGGAGGATGAATTTAAATGAAAAGTGAAGAAAGAAAATTGTTATGGCATAGTGTTGACTATTGGGCAGAAGTGAAACCTGAAAGTGAAGCGGTTGTATTTGGCGATGTTCGTCTTACATGGAAACAGGTGAAGGAAAAAGTAGATTTATTAGCAGAGGCATTTGTTGGAATAGGTGTTGAGAAAGGGGATCGTGTTGCTTTGTTATCTATGGCCTGTCCCGAGTTTATAACTTCTTATATGGCCGCATCTAAAGTGGGAGCCATATGGCAAGGAATATCTCCGAAGTTTTCGAGGGATGAGATCTATTATTTTCTTTCTGACTCTCAGCCGAAAGTGCTTTTGGCATTAGACCACTATATGAATATTGATTTACTTGAAATGATACTTGAGTTTAAGGAAAAATTTCCGTTTTTGCACGAGGTTGTAATCATAGGAGACCCAAGAGGGAGTGGACTTGTTGAATTGAATGAATTTTTATACCGTAGAACGGATAATTCAAAAAAAGTATTAGATAAAAGAATTTCAGAAGTTAATGAGAATGACGAAGTTTTATTGATGTACACCTCGGGTTCTACGGGTAAGCCTAAGGGAGTATTACATACGCATCGTGCGGTTATGTGTAGTGCAATGGTTGAAAGCAAATATATGTTTTGGGACTCAGATAGTCGGATACTATTGCATTTCCCGATAAATCATGTTGCGGCAGATGTGGAAATGGGTTATACGGCTATATATAGTGGTGCTACTATTGTTCTTATGGACCGTTTTTTACCGGAGGGCTCTTTAATAGAAATAGAGAAAGAAAAGATTACTCATTTGGGGCAAGTCCCAGCCATGTATCTCATGCAGATGAGTACATCGAAGTTTCGCTCTATGGATTGGAGTTCAATGAAGGTTTTGGTATGGGGAGCCTATGCGGCGAGCGAACGAATGGTAAAGGTTTTATCTGATTTGTCTAAGAAATATAATTTTTTGCTATTGACAGGCTATGGCTCAACGGAAGTTTGTGGTTTTACTACTTTTGCAACACCTGATGACCCTGTTGATCTTTTGTTCAGTTCAACAGGAAGAATTGTACCCCCGTATGAGGTGAAAATTGTTGATGAGGAACGAAAAGAGGTCCCTCTGGGTAAAATTGGGGAGATTGCATTTCGTGGACCCGTTGTGATGAAAGAATACTTGAATAATCCAATTGCTACTTCACTGGTTAAGGATAATAATGGGTGGTTATACACATCGGATTTGGGTTGGGTTAATGAACAGGGATATTTATTTGTGTGTGGCCGAAAATCAGAAATGTATAAAACAGGTGGAGAAAATGTTTTTCCAAAAGAGATAGAGGATGTGCTGGATATGCATCCTTCTGTATTGATGTCTGCAGTAATTGGTGTCCCTGACAGTTTATATGGAGAGGTTGGGCATGCATTTATTGTACCAAAGCCTGGAACCACTATTAATGAAGGTGATTTACGGGAATATTGCAAACGCCATTTGTCCGGTTTTAAGATTCCAAGACGGTTTGACATTCGCCCTGTTTTGCCCATGTTGGCAACGGGTAAGATTGATAAAATGACACTTAGACAATGGATTGCTTCCTAGTAATATTTATTTTTTCTGAACAGATTGTATTTCAATAAATTTGTCCCATAGGGATTGTTGGATATAAAGATAGCGAAAAACACCGGGTCGGATTGTATATATCTCTTTCATGTAAGGCTTATTTGTTAGTACCTTTTCAAATTCCTTTGATAATTCTGGTGAGACAATAAGGAAAGGGACACCGTTTATTGTGGGAGGTATTTTAGACCAAAAACCTTTTTTTTGAATTTTGCGTAGGTACCACGGGATAGGCCAGTAATCGTTTATTGGGTCAATTACAAGGACAACAGGTTCCTGGTTTTCTTTGGTAAGAATGTCGGATAGTTGATATATGCGGTCCATCATTTTTACAAGAGATGTACTTGTATGTGCATATACATAGGGGTTAGAAATATCTGCAAAGTAAATGAAGTTTCCCTGATATGTTTGATAAGACAAATAATATGTTCCTATGAATAAAACGATTAGTAGAGTGAATCGAGCCCATATTTTGCTGAATTTCTGCCATAGTGCCTGGAATCCAATACCAGCAAAGAGAATCATTCCTAAGAGGGGATAAAGGATGTTCCAGGGGGTTTTGTAGGGTATTAGAGAAAGTATTGTAAAGGTTATAAAAAAGGAGAAGAAAAGAAAAATGCAAAGAGCAGATTGTTCCTGTTCTCTTAAGGTACATCGCTTTTGTCTAAATATCTTGATAGCTGAATAAAACGAAGTAACTATCCCTATACTGCATAGCAGAACTGTAAAGCCTTCTGTCCATACAGGACCTACTGTTTTGTTGAAATATATTAGGATTTGTAAGTAATACCACCATGGTTTATCGTGAATACCGGAAGATCCTTCTCCACTTGCTCTAAAAAAGTAGGTTTGATACGCACGGAAAAAATCTAATAGACCTTCTCCATTTGTGAAAAATGAAGAGAAAAATAAGAACCATGGGATAAAAAATACTATAAGAAAAATGGGTATATGTTTAAGACCTTTTACCCATGAAAAAGAGTAGTTTTCAACAAAAAAAGTGGTTTCGAGATAATGGGAGGTCTTTGATAAATAAGCCAAGACTATTAACGAAGATAGAAAAGTTGAAAAAAGGATAATGATACTTGTTTCTTTTGTCACAAAAGCAAGAGATAGAGCAACCCCTGCAAGAATTATCGGGAGTATTCTTTGGTAGTGTATGTAATCCCATAGAAAAAAAATAAAAAGGGAAGAAAATAGGACAAAAGGGATTTCATGTACATAGTAACGACTATAAAAGAAGAATGCATGAGATACGGAAAGGAGTAGAGAGGAAACAAGAAATGCAGGGAACCCGATGTATTTTTTTATAGGAAGAAGTGATAAAAAGATAAGTAGGCTAAAAAGTATTGGAACAGACCGGTACATTGCTTCAGTGGTGTCCTGGAATTTGTAAACTTTGCATAGGTAAAAGACGGGTAATGTTGCATAATAGAGGAGAGGTCCGTGATGTTCATGGGGGTCATATTTATAAACGCCTTTTTCTAGTAATATTCCTGTTTTGTAAGCCTGGTTGGCTTCATCGCAATGCATGGGGCGGATGGCAATTCCATAAAAACGAGATAGAAGTACAATAAATAAAAATAGTAGATAGATTAAAGAAAAATAATATTTGAAATAGTGGTTCTTAAACATTATGCCAGAGTTTTTATTCTATTATGGGCAAATGGAATTTAAAAGACAAATTCTGTTTTAAAAGAAAATGGATATGCCACCTTTAATGAATTAAAGGTGGCATACAAAATAGTACTTATTCCAAAATTTAATTATTTGCCGTAAACTTCTACTTCGATATAGTGATTCATGTCGTTGTAAGAATTTCCGTTGCTGTATAAACGGATGTACTTCCCTTTTACACCTTCATCAACTCCAATAAGTCTTCCTTTGTTATTTTCAATAAATTCTTTGTCTTTCCCGATACCTAAGCCTGCAGAATTATCATAGTCATTATTGTAGACTTGTTTTCCACCATCTTTAAATTCAGAGTCATTACTAACAGTTACGATGAAATCTTTATATACCCGTTTACCCTCATGGAAATGCCAAACGACGATTGCATAAATGGTATATTCTTTATCAAGTTCAATCTGGACCCATTGTAAGCCCGCTGGAAGTTCAACAACACTTTTCTTGCCATAGTCTTTGTCGCCATCTGTAATTTGTTTCAATTGTCCACGAGTTGGAGGAACACTGCTTGTTACAGGTTTGTCTTTGGAAATTAAAGCAACTCCATCCGGGACATAATAGGGTGGACGGTCTTTGTAATCTTCTTCTTCCAGATTTGGACTGTAGTAATCAATCGGGGTTCCACCAAAGAATGGTTCAGGAAGTTCAAGTTTTAACTCTATTTTACCTGCAGGTGGAGTGTCATCTGCGTAAAGAGTAGGTAAAGTTATTAAACATATAAGCATCAATCCAAATAAGGGGAGAACATTGTAAATTTTGTTTGTGTAATTCATAATAAACTCCTTCTAAATTTTTAGTTTATACTGTTAAGGGGTTTGACCAAATTTCATTTCCGGTCCAAGTATAATATATAATTTTAACATATTTTTATTCATATATTCATCTTGTAATGTTTCAAGGGTTATGTGTATTATAATCACTTTATATATACGAAAGTTTTAAATTTTCTATTTATAATTTTATTTTAGGCGCGAAAGGTGATTCGTCAAAATAATCCGATGAAGACGAGAACGGATATATTATTTTAAGATATAAATGAAGATAGAGTTTAACATATTTCAAAGATTATTTGATTTTTATTTTGACAATTATGTATAAATGGTGGTAAATTATTATTTACTTATCATTAAGTATATAAAACAATTGAAAATCTTAACCAAGATGAGGGTAAGACTATGGCTACAAAAGAGGATTTAAAAGCAAAAGATGCGGCAATGGAACTCGCAGAAGAGGCGCGTGAAACAGAATGGCAATTCCCAAGTTTCACTGCAGAAATGTTTCGTGGGAATTTTCGCTGGGATTTGTTACATCCCTATCCGGCACAATCCGAAGAGGATAAAAAGATAGGGGATGAATTGTTAGAGAAAATCAAGAAGTTTCTCGATGAGAATGTAGACCCTATAGAAATTGATAAAACAGGTGTCTATCCACAGGAAGCGTTGAATAAGATGAAGGAGATGGGTTTGTTTGGAATGAAGATAAAGCCCGAATATGGTGGATTGGGTTTATCTGTAACAAACTATGCCCGCGTACTTTCATTTATTGGTAGTTATTGCCAGAGTACGATAACATGGTTATCTGCACATCAAAGTATCGGTGTTCCCGAGCCCCTGCGAACCTTCGGGACAGAAGAACAAAAGAAAAAATATTTGCCACGAGTTGCAAAAGGTGAAATTTCCGCTTTTGCTTTGACAGAGCCTGAAGTAGGTTCAGACCCTGCACAGATGAAGACAACCGCTACTCCTTCACCCGATGGTTCTTATTATTTGTTAAATGGAGTTAAATTGTGGACGACGAACGGTCCTGACGCCGATGTGATTGTTGTGATGGCCAAAACTCCGCCAAAAATAAAGAATGGTCGTGAAATCCCACAGATTACTGCGTTTATTGTTGAAACAAATTGGCCGGGTGTGGAAGTTGTAACACGCTGTAAATTCATGGGACTTAAAGGTATTTCTAATGGTATGTTAAGATTTAATAATGTGAAGGTTCCTGCAGAGAATATTATTGGTAAACCAGGAATGGGATTAAAGATTGCTTTGACGACATTAAACACAGGTCGTTTAGGTGTCCCTTCTGCAGGAGTTGGTGCGGGAAAAAGAATGCTTGAGGATGCAGAATGGTGGGCGAAAAATCGTGTGCAGTGGGGAAGACCCATCGGACAGCATCAGGAGATAGCCAAGAAAATTGCTAATTTTACAGCGAATACATTTGCTACTCAAGCGATGGTGTTTATCACATGCGCATTCGCAGATAAGAAAAACGCGGATATTCGTTTAGAAGCGGCAGCAGCGAAGTATTTCGCCACAGAAATAGGCTGGCAGGGTATGGATGAATTGTTGCAAACTCTGGGTGGGCGTGGTTATGAAATGGCGGATTCATTATATAACCGAGGTGAAAAACCAGTGTTTGTGGAACGTATAATGCGTGATATGCGTGTTGGAAGAATTTTTGAGGGGTCTTCAGAAATTATGCATCTGATCATGGCTCGTGAAGCGTTGGATACGCATTTCAGTTTGGTTATGCCTATCATGAAACCTCAAAAAGGGCAAAGTAAGGTTAAGTTAATATTGAATGCATTGAAGTTCTATGTAAAATGGTATCCAAAATTATGGTTGCCTACCTCAACAAACTTTAATGTAAGGAAACTTAATTCTGCAAATCAAGACCATTTAAAATATGCAGCGAAGACATGTAAAAAACTTGCCCGTAGAATTTTCCATACGATGGCGAAGTATGGACCGAAGTTAGAATATGAACAATTGATCTTAGGGAATTATGTAGATATTGGTGTAGATTTATATGTAATGGGTTGCTGTCTGTCCTATGCTGAATATCTATTAAATAAGAATCCGAATGATGATACACCCCAGGACCTTGCGGATTTGTTCTGTAAGAATGCTCGTCAGAGAATTGAAAATAACTTTAAGGCTGTCAAGCATAATCACAATTACATGTATCGCAAGGTAGGTGATAAATTATTGGAAGGAAAATATCGCTGGTTAGTATTTGATGTTTATGAAGGTTTGCCACCGAAATATCGTGATTATGAAAAGAACCTTCCAATACCGGCAGAAGCCCCTGATAATTCCAAGACAGATGCAAAAGCGTAAAAGAATTTCTGTATTTTTGTAAGTAAAAAGATATTAGAGGGACTTTACGAAGTCCCTCTAATATTTTTATGTAGTTTATTTATTATTTATACTTGCCTGTTAATGCATTCCAACGAATTTTAAAGAGGTCACAGAACATTTTGGAAGAGTCTTTGATGGGATGCACACGAGATTCTTTACGATTTCTCCAACGGGTTGGAACCTCTTTTATTTTCAGGTTATGTTGTTCAGCAATGAAAAGTATTTCAGCATCAAAACTGAATCGATTCAATGTTTGTCTTGGAAAGACGATGCTTACCGATTTTTCATTAAAGCATTTACATCCGCATTGTGTATCTTTAAAATGCGTGAGGAAGAAAAAATGAAGAATCAGGTTATAGATTTTCCCCATTGTTTGACGATAAAAGGGTTGTGGTATTTCTATAATAGATTCCGGTAGAGCCCGTGAGGCAATAGCAATATCATATCCATTATTGATTGTATCTATAAGTTTTTGAACTTCTTCAATAGGAGTTGAAGCATCGGCATCATAGAAGCAACGTATATTGCCTTTTGTATGATTTAACATGGCATCTTTAACGACACTTCCTTTTCCCCTATTTTGTGAAAATGGAATAATTTTGATTACCCCATTATATAATTCAGACCATTTTTGGACAATTTGGACTGTATTATCCGTGCTTCCATCATCTACGACAACAATTTCAAATGAATAGGGTTGTCTCTGAAGGTAGTCAAGAACATATTTTAATGTGGATTTTATTTCATGTTCTTCATTGTATGTGGGGATTATAAGAGAAAAAGAAAACAAAATTACACTCCTTATGTACCCCTTAACTGTGTTTGTTATTTTTAGACTTTTTTAAGAATTGGCTGGTTTAAACCAGACATTTCTGAATCGAACAGCATTTCCATGGTCCTGAAACATTAAAACACCTTTGGGCGATTCTTGGTCGCTAACACCACCGGGTGTCGGTCCTTTTAATTCTACATTATCGTGAATTACGATTCCGTTGTGAAGAACGGTGATAAAGGCATTCTTTATTTTTTTGCCATTTTCATCAAATTTGGGTCCAGTAAAAGTTATATCATAAGTTTGCCATTGGAGAGGGGGAAGGGATGCACAAACTTTAGGCGTAGCCGATTTGTAGATACCTCCGCACAAATTGTCTGCTGGCAAATCACCGAAACTATCTAATACTTGCACTTCATATCTTCCGAAAACATATACACCGCTATTTCCTCTTGCCTGTCCCGTTTCGTTTGGCATGAATGGGCACATAAACTCAATATGATACAAGCCATCTCCGTATTCTTCTTTGGTGCATAGGTTGCTACCAACTGTTTGTGCAGAACCATCCCCCGCGATTTGCCAATGAGGTTTCGTGTCCCATTTATCAAGGCTTTTCCCATCCATAAGAATAACAGCCCCTTCTGGAGGCTGTTGTCCTAATGTAGGTGGTTGTAAAAAAACTCGTTTTAGTTCAAAAGTTGCTTTTTCTTTTCCTTGCTGAATGGTACCTTTGAATACTTCATTTTTAATTTGCCCTACTATTTTGCCTTTTCCTCCAAAATTGTCTTTGAAATCTGCATCCCCTTCAAAGTTTATTTCGGCCAATCTTTTCGCTTTTTCTTTATCTTGTTCCATTATTTCAGCAGGTCCGGATGGGGCTTTCATCCCTTTTATCTCTACCCTTTGTTCGGGGGCTGAACCCTGAGTGTATAATAATACACAACGATACCTGCCACCTCCTTGGGCTACTACTTGAGCCCGGAGATTTTTTCCATCCCAATTTTTACCAGAGATAGTTCCCTGATAATTACCCATTACGAAATCATCATCTTCATCTGCTACAACAAAAGTAGCAAACATAATGATTGCAGTAAAAAATAATAGAAAAAAAGAAAATTTCCTTGACAAATACATAGTACATTCCTCCTGGTGTTTATAGTTTTTTAAAAAAGATACTTGGTTATTTTCTTTTCAATTATACTTTATATATATTAGTTATGAAAAATGGGATATTAACACTGAACTGATAAAAAACTTTACAGATTCATTAATGATGAAAATTACTCTTGTTTCGTGTTTTAGAAAAATGTATATGAAAGAAAATATAGGAATACATGAGAATTCCTTTTAGTCGATTTACAAAAGTCTTTGATAGTGATTTAAATATACCTTGTGAGAGGTTTTTGTATTCTTTGTGTATCGAATAAACAAAGGTATGTCGGGCTCCTGATAATGTGCTCAATGTAATCTGTCGTGGGCTTTCGAAGAGAATTACAAACTGGTCTAATTTTTGAGAACGAATTATTCTTAAAATATTTATAAAAGTTCCAATTCCTTTTAAGGTTGATAAGTGTTGTCCATCCCATGGTAGAAATACGGGCGATACGGGAAGTTTTTCAAAATAGTAAGAAGGGAATTCTTGGGGGATGAATAAAATGATCTGGTCTTTGGGATATTTTTCACAAAGAAAATGGATTGCTTTTAGGAAATGAGGACCGTAACTGTAAAATAACCCGATTTTCATAATTTGTTAAACCTCCTCTAATAGCAAATTTTCAATAAGGGGTTCATAATGCTTTTCAATAATTTTATCCCATGTGTAATTTTGTAAAACAGATTGTCGAGCGTTATTTCCTATTGTGATCCTAATTTTTGGGTTATCGAGCAAATTATTGAGTATTTCTGATAGTTCATTATAATTCCCCGGCTCAAATAATATACCCGTTTGTTTATCTATTATAATTTCCTTTAATCCCCCTGTATTACTTGCAACAACAGTTTTTCCCATGGCCATGGCTTCTAATGCAGTAATCCCAAAAGGTTCGGCCCAAATACTTGGGATAACGCAAATATCAGATTTTTGGTATATCTCAAGCAATTCTCTGCGAGGAAGCCAACATAAAGGTATGAACCAATTATTGTAGAGATTGAGGTTAAACGAAGTTGCATATATTTTGAAGTCTTTTCTTTTTTGATAGAGTATATTTCCCGCTTTGGACAATATGTTCATCCCTTTTGATGAATCGTCACATCGTCCAGCCATTAATATAATATTTTCTTTTTTTTGAGTTGTGTCTATTGTTGTTTCTTCAGAAATAAACTCTTTTTCTATACCTCCCGGTATTACAATAGCATCAATTTTATGTTTTATCAATTCGTTTTGAAGGTCCTTATTGTAAACGATCACTTTCTTCCATTTTTTTATTGTGCTGATGTAATAATCTTCAAAGATAGGAAGGTAACACCCACTTTGAATATAATCTTTTGTCCAACTGCTATATTCTCCCGATAATAATTCTTTTTTTAATCCTTTTAAAGAACACTGACGGCAGTAATTGAGTGTTTCAAAAACATTTTTTGGACAATGTTTTCCCTCCTTAAATCGTAAAGGATTCCTTAAGCAAAATAATTCATGGGCAAAGGTTCGAGAAACAATTGGGATTTTGGAAAATGATGATATTATATGAATACTTATAGGGATTTTTATGTGATAACCATGTTGTAAAAAGATAAGGGAAGGGTTGTTTTCTTTGATGAAAGAACATATTTTTTTTGAAATATAATTTATATTCCAGTACTTTGAAGGTATTGAAATACGAAAGGATGGAAAAGGTAAGTGTGCAGGGTTAAAATTCCCTCTATCTGAAGAGGGTTCTTCAGCAATTCCTAAAAATATCACATTATATTTTTTTTCATGTAGAACTTTTAAAACATTATAAGTATCAATATCAGCGCCACCGTTGGGAGGCCAGGAAAAGTTAAAATCGATGAAGATAATTTTTTTTGTTCTATTAAGCAAGTACATTCCTTTAATATTTTAATAATATATTTTATTTGATTAGGTTCTTTTCATAGTATTGTTTGACAATTTGTTCCCAACTATAATTTTCAAGAATATGTTTTTGAGATTTGTGGCCCATTTCATTTCTGAGGTTATCATTTGACAGTAAAATATCTATATAGTTCATGAGTGTTTCCGTATCTCCTGGTGGAAATAAAAAACCTGTTTCTCCATGTAGAATGGTTGTTTTTAGTCCTCCAATATTACTGGCGATAACTGGATTTCCTACAGCCATGGACTCTAATGCTACTAAGCCAAAAGGTTCTTCCCAAATACTTGGAACAATACATATATCCATATTCGAGTAGATATTAGGTAATTCTTCATAATCAAGCCAGCCTATAAACTTTACCCAGTCTGGAAATTCCTGTATCCACCCTCCTGTACAGATCATTTCAAAATCATCTCTTTTTAATCTCAATTTATTACAGGCCTTAAATAAAGTATGAAAACCCTTTGAAAAATCCTCTACTCTCCCTGCCATAAAAATTTTTTTTATAGCATTTTTTGTCGGTTTTTTTGTTTGGAAAATTTTGGTATCTACTCCACCAGGAATGATGACAATTTGTGTGTGATAACATTTCCATACCTTTGCCATTGCATCGGAGAACACTATAATTTTCTGGACTTTTTTTAGAGCGTTTATAAGTTTTTCATAATAATTTGATTTATATGCCTCTGCAATTAGATATTCTTCCAACCATGCATTTATTTCATAGTTCAAAATTTTCCTTTTCTGGTGATATAACCCACATTTTCGGCAGGTGTCATGTGTAGAAAGGTAATCAAGAGGGCAAGGTTTGTTGTGCAAAAATTTTAGAATGTCTTTTTGGCAGAGGAGTTCATAGGCATATTGTCGCCAAATTATGGGAATGGATACATTCTCAAAAAATAAAGTAATAACAGGTTTTAGAAAAAAACTATCACCGATAATTATCCAATCAGGTTGAAAAGTGGATACAGAAGAAAGAAGGAAATTTTTCAATATAAGTAAAAACTGATTTGAAGAATAATCCAATGTTATTTTTTTAGCAGGGAAAGGGAGTTCTTCGGGCTGAAAAACACCTCTATTTTGATTGGAAGTGGTGATAGAAAGAAGGAGGACATCATGCTTGTTTTTAGTGAGTTCCTTTAATACATTGAAAACATCTACATCCGCACCTCCTCGGGGAGGCCAGTTGAAAAGTAAGTCTATGAAACAGATTTTCATTAGATAAAAATCCGATGCTGTCTTTTACCGGTGTTTTTGGGATCCATACCACTGACTACCGCCATGATCAAGATGAAGTACAGGGATGCCTTGTAATCGGTGTTCCGGGCCAAACATTTGTAATACAGATCTTCCGAAGAACCAGTCGGCACCTTCAAAATGATTAAACTCTGGATATTTAATCTTTTTAAATATTTCTTTTCTGCAACATTGACAATATCCGATGGGTATTCCATCGGCTTCTCTCCTTCTCCATTCCCCGGGTTCTTGTAATAAGGAATTGAATTGTTCCCAGGGACGAATGAGTCCAAGCAAAATTTTTGAAGTAGTTTTTGAAGTTAACATTTTTCTTCCGTCTGGTGCCACAAAGTAGGTATCAGGGTCAATTTTATCCATTGTTGAAAGAAAATCAGGGTGAAGTATAATATCAGCGTCAATCAGTATTATCCACTCTGCAGAGCATAATGGGAGAGAAGCATTAATTAAAAAACCTTTGGATTTCCAATAACTTGGACTAAATGGTGAGCGAATAATTTTTATATTTGGAAAAGAAGACTCAAAACAGTCTAGAACATCATCTGTGGCATCCCATCCGGGGACATAAGCCACGACAATCTCAATTTGACTGGTATCAAATTGGTTTTGGTAGACAATACTTAATAAGGAAGCCCTTAAGCGATTAGAATATCGGGAACATACATATAGAAAGGAAAATTTTGGTTTTGTGGGTTGGGTCTGTTGAAACTCTTTTTCCCTTTTCCATAATGTTATCCCCTGAGTAACAATCTCTCCATCAATATTCCATATAGAAATTCGGGGTTCCAATACTCCGGGTAGGCGAGATGGGACTAATGGGGCATTAAGGAATTCTGTAGGATAGATAAATTCGTTGTCTCTGATAAGAACATAACGCCCTTTTTCGTTAATGTGAAGAGTCAGTTTATGACTCTGGGCTATCATAGGACAGACTATTTTTATATGGGGTCCAAAACTAAAACCGATTTGTTCTGCAAAACCTCCGCCAAATGTAATTGAGATTGTCAGGGGTGGATCTGTTCTGCAAAGAGTAGTGCTTTGTAATTCTCCGCAGTTGAAAGAGAACCAACGAACCCCTCCGGGCATATAATGTGTCATACGGTTCTCAATTTTATAGTCTTCCGGAGCCACCTCTTTCCATGGTTTATCGTGATAGGTAATATGGATGGCTTCTTCATATAAACTTTGTAAGTCGGAAAACAATGATTGTTTTTCTTTGTCCCCTCGGTGAGAATATCTCAATGTAAGTTTCCGAAACATAAGAGGGTCTCTTATGAAGTTGCCAGAAATGGGATTCGGTCGGAATAAAGATGTAAAAAAAGGATTATTTCCTTTATCACATATATATTTCAGGGAACAGTTGGTACATAGACCCCATTTTTTTTCTTTCTGTCTTCTCCTTTTTTCTACTATTGTTTGAAATTCTACTGGACTTATATTTTCGGGGAGTGTTTGATAGTTTCTCCTCCACTTTAAATGTCGTGTGATTTTATGGAGTGCCCATATTGGAATATAAAATATGGGATGATTAAGTATCCACGGGAGAACTAAAAAATCAATTCCAGTATGGAACGAAGTTTTTTCGCGCAGTTTTATTTCTAATACTTTTCTGATTTTGTATGCCTTTAGGTCCCACAATGTTTGTGCAAACTCAAAAGCAGATTGAGAATAAAATTCAGAATCTGTATAAAATTGAGCCATATTCACAATATTGGGGTGGTATGAATTCTCCATAGAACAGAAGGGGATACCTATTATATGAACAGGTATGTCTTGACTTTTCAATTCTTGAACAGTTTGTTTTAAGAATTGAACTACTTCATTAAATGTATAATTTGAGTTTGTTAAATTGGGGGAAAAGGGGAATTTTTCAAAAAAAATGATTGATGAAGCGAGTTGAAATGATTTTACGAACGAGTTCGCATTTTTGTAAGTATCTATTATTGACGAAAAGGGTAAAAATATTCTTAATGGGATGTTTAATTGTTTGCATGTTGCGAGCCAGTTATCTATTTGAGATTGAGAATGTTCACTAAAAATTAAGAAGATATCTAAAATATCAAGTCTTTTTATTTGTTCTATATTTTGGGGTGGTTCTTTTAGGGAAGTACCCCATGATAGTTCACATTGAATTTCCTGTTTTATAAAATGGGAAAGGTTATATAGAGTTTTAAAATCATCATCTATATTGGAGTAAAAATCTATTTTTTCAACATTGAAAAGGTCATGTTGAACTCTAATCCATTTTTTTAAATCGTCTAACGGAATCGTCTCACCTGATAGATTAGTATGAAATATAAAACCACGAGTAGGCGGAAATATTTTTCTTGTTTCTTGTTGAATGTTTTCCATTTTATTATTTCTGTTTAACCAAAAAAATAGATTTTGTCTTTTTTACTAAATTATATAAAAAGGGGAGGTGATTCTGTATATTTGTTTTTGTTAACATCCATTGGCGTTGCCATTTCCATTTGCCTTGTGGAAACATTGCTTTTTCTCTAAATTTTTCATTCCAGAAATAACAAACAGTACTACAACCTTTACAGCCTTCTTTGCTGATTGCGTAGGAAACTTCCTTTTTTATCGCAGGGTCTTCTATTATTTCATCTAATGTTCTGTTGTTGATATTTCTATTTTCATTTTTTATCCATGCCGGATAATGCCAGCAAGGTAAAACCCATCCTTCCTCATCAATACCGAGGTGAGTTTGAGGAATTGGACAATTTTCACCAGGGTGCATGATAAAATTGGGGTATCGAAAACTTAATTCCAACCCTCTTATCATCTCACGGGATAAGGATACATGTTTGTTTTCATTCTGGTCTGTTTCCAAAATTTTATATAATTGAGATATAGCTTCTTCCATATTTTCGGGAGGGACCAGTTCTTTTTGGTGGTAGGTTTCTGCGAAAGAAAACCCATGCCAGACAAGGGGAAACTGTTTGAAATATTCGTAGGTATCAATAGAACAATTATAGTTGCTTTTTTGGATGACTGTGTTTACCGCAACTTTAGCTCCTTTCTCAATTAACGACAAGAACACTTTGTTTGTTTTATCAAAATTTCCTTCGCCTCTAATATAATCATGAACTTTGCCTATACCATCAATAGAAATATTCATAATCACATTCGGATGTTCCGCGTAATAACGAATATCATCATCTGATATGCGGGTGGCATTTGTTAAAATCCAGATTTCTATGGAGTTTTTTGAAAGGAGTTCAATTAATTCCTTTAGATAGGGAAGAAGGGTGGGTTCTCCTCCACCGATAACAATGCGTTTTACCTTTTTTCGGACCGCAAAATCGGCAATATGTAGAGTTTGTTCCCGTGATAGACTTTTTTTGTCCCGAGTGATAACTGGACACATTCGACATTGCAAATTACAGCATGAAGTTATGCAAATAGTGATTTGTTCGAGATTGTAAAAGGTATTCGACATAAATAACCTGTGATTTCGTTCTGAAAATTGTGATAGAAATATATTAAAGTATAACATTGAGTAAGAGTGTAATATAAATTGAAAGGTGTGGTTTATATATAAAGGTTAGATATGTCATACGAAAGAGAATGCTCAAATTTAGTTTGGTATTGTGTGGAAGGTTCTCTTCCACTTTATGAAATAGTGTTTTTTCTGACGAACCGGTGTAATCAACGATGTTTAACATGCTGGCAATGGGAGGATGATTTTAAATCAATAGGAAAAGAACTTTCGGATGACATGTGGACACAGTTATTGAAAGATGCTATTTTAATGGGAGCCAAACATTTTTATATTGTTGGTGGTGGAGAACCTATGGTTCGTGGGGATCTGGTAATGAGGTTAGCAGAATTGGCTAAGGGGAATAACATGTTTTGTGTATTGCATACAAACGGAACTTTATTTAGAAAAGAGCAGATGGATAGATTAATTGAATTGTGCTGGGACCAGATTATATTTAGTTTGGATGGTCCGAACCCCGAAGTAAATGATTCCATTCGTGGAAAAGGGAATTTTAATAGGGCCATTCAAAATTTGATGTATGTTAGTCAGAATCGGATAAAGGACGAAAATAAAAACTTGATTCCAGATTTAGGGATTAATTTTACAATTACCAATACAAATTATTCCTATATGGAAGACATGGTTCAATTAGCATTTGAATCAGGTTGTGGAGGGATTCACGCCACATTGGTCCAACCTTTTAATAAGCAGGCCGAACAGTTTGTTTTAGAAGATAGTGATATTGAAAAATGTAAAGAGGCTCTTGCGAAGGCCCTGGTAAAAGCAGAGTCTTTGGGACTTTACCATACCTTTAATTCAGTCCAGGAGAGTTTTGAAAAATCAAAGACTAAGCAATTTGATTTAGGTCAAAAAAATATATCAAAGGACAACCTTTCGGCAAGTAGTTTTTTGGGAACTTATTGTTTTGAGCCTTTTCTATCTCTAACTATTTCTGCAGATGGAAAGGCAAGTCCCTGTTGTATGTTCTGGACGGATAGAAATCCATCCGTACAAGAATATTCAATAGAAAAAATATGGAATGGAGAATTTTTTAAAG
>OGCI01000321.1_pt1 | contig 59777 bp, 57 predicted proteins | sample 1570021 | NCBI WGS metagenome assembly OGCI01 (sample SAMN06264664, study PRJEB24512) | hot springs metagenome | isolation source: Hot spring water | place: South Africa: Tshipise | collected 2015-06-21
CGGTCATCTCGAGGTACGATCCCCCTACCTGTCCCAGCGAGAAGCAAGGCACTCCTGCTTCCTCGCATTCTTCTTCGAATCTTTCTGCATCTTCGGGTGCTACTGACGCCAAGACCAGGGTCGGCGCTTCTCCGAACAGGGCCACATCAGGTCGTTTGGCCAGAGGTCCGGCCGGCGATGCCCCCCTCTCGGCCGCTCCGGCAGCGGACGGACATCCCGGACTGCCTCCCACCCACGGCACCTCGTCCAGTGCTAGAACCGCTCCCCGATCGCCGGCAAGGCAGCACTCGGCCGCCGCCACCGCCAGCCCCCCGTCTGAAACATCATGAGCGGAGCGCAACAATCTCTGGGCGATGGCCTCCTGGAGCAGGCCTTGCAGGGCCACCTCGGCCTCCAAGTCGACGTCTGGGATGCGACCGAGCGGCCGCCCCTGCGGCCCCCCGAACCAACGCTTCTGGTACTCCGAGCCGTCTAGGGCGGGCAAAGAGTCCCCCAATAGATAGATCCGGTCCCCCTCGGCTTTGAAGCCCGGGGTGCAGTGCGCCGTTACATCCGCCAGAAGGCCCAGCATGCCTACCACCGGGGTCGGATAGATGGGCTGGTCGAAGCTCTCGTTGTAGAAGGAGACGTTGCCCGAGATGACAGGAGTGCCGAGAGCTTCGCAGGCTTCAGCCATGCCCTCGATCACCCTGGCGAACTGGTAGGCGATGGCGCCGTTTTCTGGATTTCCGAAATTCAGGCAGTTGGTGAGAGCGATGGGCTTGGCCCCCACGCAGGAGACGTTGCGGGCAGCTTCGGCCACTGCGGCTTTGCCCCCGCGGTAAGGATCGAGATAGGTCCGACGACCGTTACCGTCAGTACAAAGGGCGATACCGACACCGGTCTTCTTGATGCGGAGCAGGGCGGCGTCTCCCCCAGGAACGAGTACGGTGTTCAGCTGGACCTGATGATCATATTGCTGCCACACCCAGCGGCGACTGGCGATGTTGGGAGAACCGAGCAGGTCGAGGAGGATGCTGTCAAGGCTGGCAGTAGGCGCCGGATACTCGTCGAGGTTGAGAGAAACGTCCACCTGGTGGGCGGGGCGCTCCTGCGGCACCACATAAGTCGGCGGTTCGGCCAAGGCGGCGGCGGCCATGTCGCCCACCATCTCGCCGGCGAAGAACACGCGGAGGCGGCCGGTATCCGTCACCTCCCCTACCACCGTGGCATCCAGGTCCCAGCGCTCGCACACCGCTTGCACTGCCCCCCACTTGACGGGCTCTACGATGGCCAGCATGCGCTCCTGGCTCTCACTGATCATGATCTCCCATGGTTCCATGCCTGGTTCGCGCAAAGGCACCCTATCCGCCCAGAGGTCGATACCCACCCCACCCTTGGCTGCCATCTCGCTCGAGGAAGAGGTGATACCGGCTGCCCCCAGGTCTTGTAGGGCCACCAATAGACCATTGCGAAGGAGCTCAAGGCACGCCTCCAACAGCTTCTTCTCGGTGAAAGGGTCACCGACCTGCACCGAAGGGCGTTTCTCTTCCAGAGTCTCGTCGAACACTTGGCTCGCCAGCACACTGGCCCCCCCGATGCCGTCGCGTCCGGTCTTGGCCCCGATGAGGACGACGAGGTTGCCCACTCCCGCCGCTTTGCTGCGGATGATCTGGTCATGGGACACCAGACCCACGGTCATGGCGTTGACCAGGCAATTGCCGGCGTAGGCATCCTCGCAATAAACCTCTCCAGCCACAGTGGGGATGCCTATGCAGTTGCCGTACCCGGCGATGCCGGCCACCACGTGCTCGAACAGGTAGCGCTGGCGACTGAGGTAGGCCTCGCTGAATGCGGGAGAAGGGGAAGTGTTGTTGGGGGGGGAGCCGCTGCCGGCGTCGGTCGACGCCGGCAGCGGCTCGATCTCACCGAAACGCAGGGAGTCCAGGCTACAGATGGGTCGAGCTCCCATCGCGAATATATCCCTGATGATACCGCCCACTCCGGTAGCCGCGCCCTGGTAGGGCTCGACCGCAGAGGGGTGGTTGTGGCTCTCGATCTTCATGGCTACGGCAAGGCCGCCCCCGATGTCCACGATCCCAGCATTCTCCCCCGGGCCTTGCAAGACCCTCTCGCCTTGGGTGGGAAAACGCTTCAGGTAGGGCTTGGAGTGCTTGTAACCACAGTGCTCGCTCCACATGAGCGAGAACATGGCCAGTTCTACGTGAGTGGGTTCTCGTCCCTGCAGCTCGCAGATACGATCGTACTCAGACCGGGTGAGGCCTAGTTGCTCGTACAGCTCTGCCATCGCTCTAGACCTGTCCGGAAGGTCCGGGCCCTGGCTGCGAGGCGTCGCGTATACCCTGGCCCTCTCCATCCGGCGCTGCCTTCGCTCCACCCTCCGCCCCGGGCGCTTCCATGCCGCCTTCGGCTTCACCCGGTTGCGCATGAGCCGCCTTGCAGTCCGGGCCACAGCCCGGGATCTCCCGCCAGTCGAGTTGACTCAAGCACACTCGACAGACACAGGTCTCGGGGAGATAGCCCTTATTGAACGAATCCCGTGCCCCACAGCGCGGGCACACAGTCTGCCCGGCCATCACTCACCCCTCCAGGATATGGTCGACGATCGACTGGAAGATGCTCCTGCCATCGGTCCCGCCTATCAACTCCTCACAGACTCGTTCCGGATGCGGCATCATTCCTAGCACGTTGCCGCTCTCGTTGAGTATCCCGGCTACATTGTGGACCGAGCCGTTGGGATTGCTCTCCTCACTGACCCGGCCTTGGGCGTCGCAGTAACGGAAAACCACTAGACCTTGCTCCTCGATCTCCTGCAGACGGTCCGCTCCTGCCGTCCAGTTGCCCTCATTGTGGCTGATGGGGCACTGGATGACCTGTCCCACCTGCAGTCGTCTGGTGAACGGTGTGTCGCTCCGCTCCACCCGCAGATACTGCGGACGGCAGATGAAGCGCAGTCCCCGGTTACGCCTCAGGGCCCCATGGAGAAGATGCGCCTCCGTGAGGACCTGGAAACCGTTGCAGATGCCGAGAACGAGGCCGCCCCCTTCGGCAAAAGCCGTCACCTCCTGCATGATCGGGCTGAAACGCGCCACCGCCCCCGCCCGGAGGTAGTCCCCATAAGAGAACCCCCCCGGCAGGATGATACAGTCGGCGTCCTTCAAGTCGTGATCCTTGTGCCACAGATAGAAAGGCTCGGCCTGGGGAAAAGTCTTCAAAGCATGGTGGGCGTCATATTCGCAGTTGGACCCGGGGAAAACAACGATCCCGAAGCGGACCCTGCCCGCCGTCACCTCAGGCCCCCTCCCCCGCCGGAGTCACTTCGAACCAATAGTCCTCGATGATGGGATTGGCCAACAGCTTCCGACACATATCGTCCACTGCCTCCCTGACCTGGGCCACGTCGTCGCCGGGGACCTCCAGGGTGAGGTAGCGGCCCACCCGGACCTGGGTCACACCATGGTGGCCTAGCGCCGGGAGCGCCCGTTCGATGACCGCACCCTGCGGGTCGGCTACACCACGTTTGGGGGTCACATAGACCGAGACCTTGAACATGCCCGCTTCCTCTCTGTGGCAGACGCAAGGTGAAGGGGTTCCTATTTGCGATTCTAGCAGCAATCTTCTTTGGCTATCTGCCAGAGCGCCGGCTATCCGCAAGCGCGTCGACTGTCCACTCGCCCCAATGCCATGGCCCGAACCGCAGGCAGGACCATAGGGCCCGCGGCCACCGCACTAGCCGCCCCGGCGCATCACCACTCGATCCCCGCCACCCGTTCGAAGATCGCGTCCCGATGCCGCAGGTGATATCCGGGGTCGAAGAGCGCTGCCAGCTGATCCGCTGGCAGTCTGCTCGTGACCTCAGGGTCAGCCGCCAACACTTCCCGGAACGGCACCTTCTCCTCCCAGGCGCGCATGGCGTTTCTTTGCACCACCTGGTAGGCCTCGTCCCGGAGCATACCGGCTTCGATCAAGCCAAGTAGTACGCGCTGGCTGTAAAGAAGTCCGTAGCTTCGCTCAAGATTGGCCACCATGTTCGCGGGATAGATCTTCAGGTTTTCCACCAGCCAGCTGGCTTTCTTCAGCATGTAATGAAGAAGGATGGTGCTGTCGGGAAGAATCACGCGCTCCACGCTGGAATGGCTGATGTCCCGCTCATGCCACAAAGCCACGTCTTCAAAAGCGGCCAGCATATTGGCTCGCACTAGTCGGGCTTGTCCGCATAGCCGTTCAGAGATGATGGGGTTCCGCTTGTGCGGCATGGCCGAGGAACCTTTCTGACCGGCAGCGAAATACTCCTCGGCCTCCAATACTTCCGTCCGCTGGTAGTGCCTTATCTGCAGGGCGATTTTCTCGATGGCGGTGGCAAGCAGAGCCAGGCTGGCCAGAAACTCCGCGTGCCGGTCGCGCTGCACCACCTGGTTGGACACAGGCTCGACTCCCAGTCCCAAGATGGAGAGAGCGATTTGCTCTACTTGGGGGTCCAGATTGGCATAGGTGCCCACTGCGCCCGATATCTTGCCCACTGCCACCTGTTGCACCGCCCGCCGGAGACGCTCCAGCCCTCTTCTTACTTCGAAAGCCCATAGACCCAATACCATGCCGAAGGTGATGGGCTCGGCATGCACTCCGTGAGTGCGGCCCATCATCACCGTGTCCCGGTGTTCGAGCGCCCTGCGCTGCAGGATACGACCGAGCCTGACAGTCTCTTCTTCGAGGAGCTGACCAGCCCGGCGTAGCTGCAGGGCAAGCCCGGTATCGAGCACATCGGACGAGGTCAGGCCATAGTGGACGTATTTGGAGCACTCTCCGACGTTCTCCGCCACGCAGCTCACAAAAGCGATGACATCATGCTGGGTGACCTCCTCGATCTCTTGGACCCGGGTCACGTCGAACCTGGCCTTAGCCTTTATCTCAGCAAGGGCTTCTTCGGGAACCCGCCCCAAGCGCGCCCAGGCCTCACAGACGGCCAGCTCCACCTCAAGCCAGGCGGTCATGCGGGCCTCATCGGTCCACACCGCGGCCATCTCGGGAGTGTTGTACCGGGGGATCACGCTTGACCTTCCTCGCCTGCCCCTCCCTCGCCGGCCAGTCCTGCCACCCGCAAGATCTTCGCTGCCAAGATGGCAGCATTGCGGGCCCCGTTAATAGCCACGGTCGCTACCGGGACGCCAGGAGGCATCTGGACGATAGAGAGGAGGGAATCCAAGCCCCCCAAGTCAGAGGTCTTGATGGGCACGCCGATGACAGGAAGGTCGGTCAGGGAAGCCACGACCCCAGGCAACGCCGCCGCCTTACCCGCTCCGGCGATGATCACCTTGAGTCCGCGAGCCTCAGCACTGAGCGCGTAGGCTCTCACCCCTTCCGGGTCGCGGTGAGCGGAGAGAACGTTCATCTCATAGGCAATGCCTCGTTCTTCGAGTTCTTGGGCCGCCGCCTCCATTACTGCGGAGTCTGACGCCGAACCCATCAGTATGCCGACCACGGGTATCCCTGCCACTTGTCCCTCCTCCTTCTGCTCAGAACGACCCTGCCTCTGCTCCCATTCCTCGGCCCGGAGGCCTATGTCAGAACGATACTGAGCCCCAGCGAAAGCGATGTACCTCACAGCCGCATAGGCTCGTGCCCGCGCTTCGGCGAAGGTCTCGCCTCTCCCGGTCACCGTGAGCACCCGGCCCCCATTGGTGACCACCAGCCCGTCGCTCGCCCGCGTCCCCGCGTGGAACACCTGCACCCCGGGCAGTCCTTTGACCTTATCCAGGCCTTCGATCACCTCGCCCTTGGAACTGGAGGCGGGATAGCCCCGAGAGGCCATGACCACCCCCACCGCAGGACCACGGCTCCACTCTGCCGTGGCCGGTAGCACCTCCCCAGTGGCGGCCGCCCACAAGAGCGGAAGCAAGTCCGACTCCAGGCGAGGAAGGATGGCCTGCGTCTCCGGATCGCCGAAGCGACAGTTGAACTCAAGGACCCGCGGCCCCGCGGTAGTCAACATGAGCCCCGCATAGAGCACCCCCCGGTAGTCGAGGCCTCGACGACCCAGCTCAGCCACAATCGGTCGGACGATGCTGTCGACCAATTCCGCGTACAACGCCTGGTCCACGGCCGGTACCGGCGAATAAGACCCCATGCCACCGGTGTTGGGGCCCTGGTCATGATCCCAAGCCCGCTTGTAATCCTGGGCAGGAGCCAACGGCAAGATCTGATCACCGCTCACGATGGAGAGGAGCGACAGTTCCTCTCCTTCTAAGAACTCCTCCAGCAAGACCCTGTCGGCCGCCGCTCCGAAACGCCTGGCTACGAAGCATTCGGCCAGCGCTGCCTCCGCCTGCTCCCGGTCTTTGGCTACGATCACGCCCTTGCCGGCCGCCAGCCCGTCCGCTTTGACTACCAGGGGAGTTCCCAGCCGCCTGAGCTCGCTGAGAGCCTCTTCATACGAATCAACGATCGAAGCCCGCCCAGTGGGAACCCCAGCGCTGGCCATGACCTCCTTGGCGAAAGCCTTAGACCCCTCCAGCCGAGCCCCCTCGCGACCGGGTCCAAAGACTGCGAAGCCGCGACTGCGCAGCTCATCGGCCAGACCCGCCACCAGTGGAGCTTCCGGGCCGACCACGGTGAGGTCGATCTTCTCCCGCTCGACGTATGCGACCAGACCGGGGATATCTTCAGCGTCGATAGGGACAGTCTCGGCCTCGGCCTGGATTCCCGCATTTCCGGGAGCGCACACCACGCGGTCGGCCCACGGGCTGCGGACCAAGCTGTGCACAAGAGCGTGCTCTCTACCCCCGCCCCCGACCACCAGGACCCTAAGCTTACGCTGGAGCTGCACTCGCGCCTCCTCCTCTAGCTCACACCCCGGCGAATGACACCGGCCCTCGGGCCGGCTAAGCTTGTCTTCCGTCGCTCGCCCGCTGGACATGATCGGGATGGGGCACTTTGATGTGCTGTTCCCGCCTCGGTCCCAGCGAGATGAGCGAGATCGGAACCCTGACGTTCCTTACCACGAAATTGAGGAAGTCGATGGTCTCGTTGGGAAGATCACGGGCACTGGTTATGCCGCTGATGTCGGTCTTCCAGCCCGGGAGCTCTTCGTAGACTGGCTCCACTTTGGCAAAGACAGCCTGAGAAGGGGGCATCTCGCGTATCTCCTCGCCCTGATAGCGGTAAGCCGTGCAGACCTTGATGGCGTCCAATCCGTCCAAGACGTCCAGCTTGGTGAGGCACAGGCCGGTCAGGCCGTTGATACGAGCGGCGTGACGCAACACCACCAGGTCTAGCCACCCACAGCGCCGGGGTCGACCGGTGGTGGTGCCGAACTCCTGCCCCACCTCCCGCAAGTAGTCGCCTTCTTCGCCGGTGAGCTCGGTGGGGAAAGGCCCTTCGCCCACACGGGTGGTATAAGCTTTGGTAACGCCCCATACTTCGCTCAGTTCCATCGGACCTATGCCGCTTCCTACACAGGCATAGCCCGCTACGGGATTGGAGGAGGTCACATAGGGGTAAGTGCCATGATCCAAATCGAGCATGGTACCCTGGGCCCCCTCCAACAGCACCCGTTCCTCGCGCCGCAGGGCGTTCCAAAGGAGGAGCGCGGTGTCGTCAATGTAAGGGCGCAGCGACTCTGCCGCCTCTATGTAGCGCTCGCACTCCTCTTCCAGATGGCCGACGTCCTGGTCGTAGGCCTTTACCAGCACTTCGGCCTTGGCCGCCATGAAGGCCTTCACCTGCTCGCGGAAGGTGTGCGGGTCGAGGACATCCTGCATACGCACCCCCTGGCGTGCAGCCTTATCGGCATAGGCAGGGCCGATGCCACGGCCGGTGGTGCCGATCTTGCCTTTGCCCAGGCGCACCTCATAGACCCGGTCGAGCAGGATGTGATAAGGCATGATGAGGTGCGCCCCAGCCGAGACTCTGAGGTTGGCCGTAGAGACACCGCGGCTCTCCAGCTCGTCGATCTCCTTGCGCAGTACGGTGGGATCTACTACCACGCCGTTTCCGATGATTGCAAGAACATGCTGGTGGAAGATGCCGGAAGGGACCAGATGGAGAGCGAACTTGCCATAAGCGTTCTCCACCGTATGTCCGGCGTTGTTGCCGCCCTGGTAACGGACGACCACGTCGGCTTCCTCGCAGAGAAGGTCAGTGACCTTCCCCTTACCTTCATCGCCCCATTGGGCTCCCACCACGACCAAGACCGGCACTGTGCCTCCCGTGAGTCCGCGGATAGCTCGACGGCCGTCGTCCCGGCCCAAGCCGGGGAGCGACCACCGCGAACGACAGTTTACCTCAGGCTACCTAAGGCTACTTGTTATCCGCCTAGCGACCGCTCTTGCCGCCACCAGCCCTGAGGCCGACGCTTGCACCAACCCGCGGGTGACCCCTGCCCCATCACCCACCGCAAAGAGCCCCGCCACAGGTGTTTCCAGGTCAGCCGTCAGAGTCAGTCGCGAGGAGTAGAACTTCACCTCTACCCCGTAAAGCAGGGTGTCCCTGCCCCCCACACCGGGAAGCAGACTGTCAAGTGCATCTAGCATGTCGATCAGGTCGCGCAGGTGACGGTAGGGCAGAGCGAAGCTGAGGTCGCCGGGTGTTGCCGACTGCAGAGTAGGCTCGACGACACTCCGGCGCAGTCGCTCGGGGGTGGTGCGATGCCCGGCCCGGAGGTCACCCAGGCGTTGGACCAGGATGTCCCTGCCCAGCATGTTGGCCAGACGCGCGACCGACTTCCCGTAGGCGATGGGCTCTTTGAACGGTTCCGTGAAGCGGGTGGACACAAGTAGAGCAAAATTGGTGTTGGCGGTCTTGCGGGTGGGCTCTGCGTAACTGTGGCCGTTCACCGTCACCGCATCGCCCCAACACTCAGTACTGACCACCCCCCGAGGGTTCATACAGAAGGTACGCACCTGATCCTCGAAGTGGCGCGAGGTGTAAAGAAGCTTAGGCTCGTACAGCTCGTCAGTGATGGGATCGGTGACCACGGCAGGGACTTCCACCCTCACTCCGATATCCACGGCGTTGCTGACCACCTCGACACCCAGGACCTCGGCCTGCTCGGTGAGCCAGGCCGCACCCTCGCGCCCGGGAGCGAGGATCACCGCCGAGCTCTCATAGGTCTCGCCCGCAGCAGTGACCACCCCGGCTATCCGCCCCAGCCGGCCCGGAGCCGCGACCAGCCGGGCAGGGCGTTCTTGGGCCGAATAGGGTTTGGCCATGAGCAGCCCAGGGCCACGCTCACCCTCCGAGGGCACCACCGGCTTCTTACGGGGTCGTTGTTCGACCAATAGCTGCGTCACCGCGGTGCCGGTGAGGATGTCCACCCGCGACTCCAGCTCCGCCCGCATAGCGGTCAGGACCTCCGCCGCCCGCTCGGTACCCAGATGACGCACGGGAGAGTAGATGAGACGCAGTCCCTGGCGAGCGGCGAGATCCGACCAACGGTCGAACCTGTCGCCGTCCTCTCCGTATACCCGGTCAGGAGCTCCGAACCGCCGGTAGAGTTCATCCACTTCGCTGATAAGGCCGGCAAGTGCTGAGGGGCCCACGTAATCCCCCAGCCAACCCCCCACTTCGGCACTCAGGGTGAGCTTGCCATCGGAAAAAGCTCCCGCGCCGCCCCAGCCTGTAGTGATGTGGCAGACCGGGCAGTGAACACAGCTACCCGTGGTCCGGGCGGGGCACTTGCGGTCCGGCAGGTCGGATCCTTTCTCCAACAGCAGGATCTTGAGCCCGGAGAAGCGAGCCAGCTCTAGAGCTGCAAAGATGCCGGCCGGCCCTCCACCTACGATGATCACGTCATACTTCCGGGGCAGGCCGGCCGCGCCTGGCGTCATCTTCCCTCCTTGCAGGTCTCGCTCCCTGTCGATCCGGAGCCGGCCGGCTCAGGCCGTCAAGCGCTTGGGAGCCAGGTCGGCGAAACGGGTGTAGTTCTGGGCAAAGGCCAACTTGCACTCCCCGATGGGCCCGTTACGCTGCTTGCCCACGATGATCTCAGCAATGCCCTTGTCGGGACTGTCGCGATTGTAGACCTCGTCCCGGTAGATGAAGAGCACCACGTCTGCGTCTTGCTCAATGGCGCCCGATTCACGCAGGTCGGAGAGCATGGGTCTGTTGCCCGCTCTTTGTTCCACCTGTCGGGAAAGCTGCGACAGAGCCATCACGGGCACCTCCAACTCTCGAGCCAAGATCTTGAGCCCTCGAGAGATGCGGGCGATCTCCTGGGCCCGGTTCTCGGCGCTGGTGTCACCCATCATGAGCTGGAGATAGTCCACGATGATGAGTCCCAGGTTTCTCTCCTTGGCTTTCAGACGCCGCGACTTGGCCCTGATCTCCATGAGGTTAAGGGAGGCGCTATCGTCGATGAAGATAGGCGCGGTGTGCAGCGGGCTACAGGCAGCAGCCAAACGGCTCCACTCCGCGGGCTGCAGCAGTCCGCGCCTCACCCGCCAGCTGTCCACCTTGGCCTCAGAGCACATCAAGCGGTTGACCACTTCCATCTTCGACATTTCCAGGCTGAAGATGGCCACCCCCTTCTGCTGGTCGACGGCCACGTTCCTAGCGACGTTCAGGGCGAATGCCGTCTTGCCCATGGACGGTCTGGCCGCCAAGATGATCAGGTTGGAGGGCTGGAAGCCTCCGATGAGCGTGTCCAGGTCACGGAACCCGGTCTGGCAGCCCCGGCTGCGATGCCCTTCCGTCATAACCCGCTCCAGCTCCGAGAAACTCTCGCTGATGAGCTCGCTGATGGGGGAGAACTCACCTATCAGCCGGGCTTGGGAGATCTCGAACACCATCTGCTCAGCCTTGTCGAGCAGCTCGCGGGGAGGATGCTCACGCCGGTACCCCATCTCGGTGATCTCGCCCCCCACCCTTATCAGGGAGCGAAGATAGTAGTTCTCACGCACTATCTCAGCGTAGTAGCGGGCGTTGGTAGCCGCCGGCACCGCAGAGACCAGACTGTGGATGTAAGGACGACCACCCACTGCCTCCAGGCTGGCGCGGTTGGCCAGTTCCTCACTGACAGTGATGGGGTCGACCGGCTCCCCCCGGGAGAAGAGTTCCTCGATGACCTCAAAGATGAGCTGATGCGCCGGCCGGAAGAAATAATGCGGCCTAATGATCTCACTAACGCTGGGGATGACGTTCGGGGTGAGCATGCTCGCGCCCAGCACCGAGATCTCAGCGTCTAGGTTCTGCGGCAAGGAATACTCGTCGTCAGCCTGAGGCATCACGCCTTGCCCGCCGCCTCTTCTGCCGTTGCTGGTTCTCCTCTCCACTGCCACCCCTCCGCGGAGAACGAGAATAGTCTAACTCTCAGGCTCTTCTTAGTTCTTCCGCTCTTCCGGGACCACGATCACTTTGACCTCGGCGGGCTCCACGCTGGGATGCACCGCTACCTTCACCAAGTAGGTGCCCACCATCTTGATGGGCTCTTCCAGTTCGATGTTACGCTTGTCTACCCTGATCTTGCGGGCAGCGTAGATGGCCGAAGCGATGTCTTGATTGGTAACGGAGCCGAACAATCTGTCAGCCGAACCGACCGCCATGGGAATAGTGAGCACCGTCCGCGCCAGGATCTCCCGAGTCTCAGAGGCTCGCTCGGCTTCACGCCGCGCAGCGGCGGCTTTTTCTTCCATGATCTTGCGCACTTGAGCGATACGACCCGGGGTCGCCACCTCCGCCAGCTTGCGCGGCAAGAGATAGTTCCGGGCGTACCCGTCGGAGACTTCCGCAACCTCGCCCTTCTTGCCTATCTTCTCCACATCCTGCAGCAAGATTACCTGCATTCGTACTCCTTATGGCTTGTGTCCTTATGGCAACTGTCCCTAGACCGTGGCCGCCACGGCCTTGCCCACCGTCGTGCACGTGACCGAAAGATACGTCCTCACGGCGGAGGTCCCCCGGAAGACCCCTTACTCAGCGCGTGGCATAGGGCAGGAGCGCGAGCTCGCGGGCGAGCTTGATAGCCACGGAGACCTGGCGCTGGTGACGCCGGCAAGCCCCCGTCGTACGGCGCGAACGGATCTTGCCCCGCTCCGACATGAACCTGCGCAACGTCGTGAAATCCTTATAGTCGACCTGCTCGATGCCCTCCTTGCAGAAGAAGCAGGGCTTGCGCCGCCGAGTGCTCGTGGTGGCTTTCGCCCGGCGGGACTGTTTCTTGGAACTCGCCACTTGTCAAATACCTCCCTAGAGATGGGCTAGAACGGAATATCGTCGCCCCCAAAATCGACGTCACGGAAATCATCCGGCGGAAGAGCCTCAGCAGCGTTCAGCCGGCCGCCCGAGAACTCAGGCTCGCGCGCCTCGCCAGGAGGACCTTGGAACACCACGTTGTCGGCGATGATCTCCACCCGGGACCGTTTGCTACCGTCCTGGGCCTCATAGGTGCGTTGCTCCAATCTCCCGTCCACAGTGACGGCGCGACCTTTGCTCAGGTAGCGGTGGCAGACCTCCCCCTGCTGCCCCCAGACGACCACATCAAAGAAACTGGTTCTTTCGGCCCACTGTCCCGACGCGTCCTTATAGCTGCGATTGACCGCCACACCGAACTGGCAGACCGGAGTCCCGTTGGGAGTCTGGCGCAGTTCGGGGTCACGGGTGAGATTGCCAGCAACGACCACACGAGCGAAACTGCGAGCCATCTTCGCTCCTTTGTTCAGACTTGACCGGATGGGTCAGTACCGGCAGTCGCCACAGGCTCGGCGACCTGCTGCGGCAGTGCGAACGGCTTCTCATGTCGTATGGGCCGGAAGCGTAGAACTGCCTCGGTGATCCCCAGCACACGGGTCACCTCGTTCAAGGTCTGCGGAGTCGACTGGAAATAGAGAAAGCAGTAATAGCCGTCCGCTTGGTGTTTGATTTCGTAGGCGAAACGCTTCTTGCCCCACTCCTCAGTCTTGACTACGACACCGCCATCTTTGGCGATGATCTCTTTGATGCGGTCGAGAACCGCAACGCGGTCTTGCTCCTCTGCATCGGAGCGCAGGATGATAGCTAGCTCGTAGCTGTTCAGTTTGAACCACCTCCTACGGTCTAAGCGGCCCCGGCCTCTCTGCCGGAGCAGGGGTGTGATATGAAGATGTTACACACGTCGCCGGACAGTCACCTGCCGCCTCTTGCGGTCGACGTGAATAGCGCAGTATACACTGATGCCTAGCCTGGGACCAGCCTGCGCGGGTAGCTTGCCCTCGCACGCATCAGGCAGACCGTGGGAAAGTCTCCTGTCGCATGTTGGAGCACCCGGTCAGGCCCGCGGAGTCTTTCTCACCCGATGGCCTTGTCGGTACACTCCGAGAAGCCGGGCGAGGTGGCGGACACGCTTCTTGCGCTCACCACCCCGCCCCCAGCCAGGTGTTCAGGAGGCTCGCTGAAGACCAGGATAGTCCATCATCGGCCGGTGCCAGGACCAGCCGCCCCAGCGCTCGTGTCCGCTTCCGCGGTCCCCGTCTCTGCAGATGCTGGAACGGGGGCAGGGCCGGCCGCGGCCACTGGAGCAGGACCGCCTGCCACGCCCGGGCCACCCGGAACCGGCGTCCAGCCTGGCGGGTAGGGCGGATATGGCCCGGGGTACCCACTCTGCCGCGCCCTCCGCTTTCGGGCAGCGGCGCGCCAGATCAGATAGACCACCAGAGCGATGATCGCCAGCACAACGACCACCGGAATCAGGACGCCCAGGCCGCGGATGATGGCATTGAAGGCGTCGACGAGGTTGCGGAGGGCATCTTTCAAAGCTGTGATTACGCCCCACTCGGTGGACGTAGCGACCGTCACCCCGCGTTCGTAGATGGTGAGGGTGAGAGTGGAGTAGGCGGTGTGCTCATCGAGGTAGCGCAAGCGCCCTTTCAGGCTTTCCAAATCGGCCTGGGCATTGGCCAGATACTGTTGGACCGACAAGATCTCATCCACAGTCTTGGCCCGGGCCAGCAGATCCCGCAGAGCCCTCACCTGCGCCTCGGCGTTGACGACCCGCGCCTGCAGGTCCACATACTCCTCAGTCACGTCCTGAGTCTGGATGCGCCGGTTCTTGAGCGTGCCCAGACCCCCCGCGTCAGCCAAAGCCCGGTCGAAGGAAGCGGCAGGCACCCGCAGAGCGATCACGCCACTCTGCATCACGCCCTCCTCTCCCGAAGCAGAGGAGCTGGAACTGATCACGTACCCTCCATAGCGATCGGCCAAGAGCAAGGCCCGGGTGAAAACACTCTGGAACTGACCCTTCTCGACCTCGATCTCGAGTTGAGCATCAGAGATGATCTTCTGGCTCGCAGCCCGCTCCCAAGCGGTCAGATTTCCGCCGACGGGGCTGACGGGGGCGTAGCCTCCCGTCGCTGCTGTGGTACTGGTCCATACTGTCGTCGCCGTCGCGGGCATACCGCTGTCGCTCCCCCCAGCGGCCTCCCCCTCTTCGCTGGGACGGCCTTCGGTATAGATGCCCTCCGGCGTCGTCTGTCCCACGTCTGTCTTCGAAGAAGACTCGGTGCTGCACCCCCCCATCCCCACCAGTCCAGCAATAAGAAGTAGGAGCGCTGCTCCCCCTGCCGCGAACCACCAACGATGTCTGCGCCGCTTCTTCATGGCTCACCCCCGATCCTGCCTTGCCGATGCCCTCTTCGACGCGCCGCCGCGAGCAGCAGTTCCTCTGACCCCTGGGATCCGCGCTGACTGGGCGCAGTCACCGCCTACGCTGGCACCCAGCTTGGCAAGAGCCCGCTCAGTCGCTCGGACCAGCCCAGTAGGAGCAGCACCCCGTAGGCCGCTAGAATCAGCCCGCATACCAGCTGCACCGTACGCAGATGCCGGCGCACGCGCTCAAGGCCGCGCAACACTCTCCCCACAAGAAGGCCCACGAGGATGAAGGGAACGCCGAGGCCGGCCGAATATACGAAAAGGAGAGCCGCTCCTCCTGCGGGCTGAGCCCCCGAAAGGGCTAGCGCCAGAATGGCTGCTAGCACCGGACCCACGCAGGGGCTCCAGCCCAGAGCGAACGCGACGCCAAGGAGAAAGGCGCCCACCGGGCCGCGCGGAACCCGACCCAGTAGCGGCCTCAGGTCACGGTTCATGAACCTGGGAAGCGAACCCACAGCCAGCAAGACGCCCAGAATCACGAGGAGACCGCCAGCCACCAACTGAAGAAGCCTAGGGTCGGGTACCAGATCGCCTAGGAGCGCCAGTCCGGCCCCCAAGAGGGTGAACACGACCGAAAAACCGAGCACGAAAACGAAGGTACTAAGCAGTAGTCGTCCCCCCTTAGCTTCTAGCTCGTCGACCCCAAGGCCAGATACGTAGGAGAGATACGCAGGAAGGAGAGGTAGAACGCAAGGGCTGAAGAAGCTGGCTGCTCCCGCGGCCAGCGCCACCAAGAAAGCAACCGGCCCCAGCTCAGCGGGCAAGTCCATGGGCGAGAGAAAGAAGGCGGGCGTAATCGACCGCCCCCACTATCCTTTCGCGGATCTTACCTTGAGCGTCGATCAGTAAGAGGGTAGGAACGTACCGGACCTTGAACATGGAACCTATCCCACTGTCGTCCAAGAGCACCGGGAAAGCATAGCCTTCGCCTGTGACCAGTCTGCGCATGCCTTCGCTGTCCCTGGAAGGCGCCACCACCAGGAGGTCAGCCAGTTCGCTGTTTTCTCGATAGAACCTATCGAGGTCCGGCGCTTCCGCCCGACAAGCCGGTCAGCCGCTGGTCGCATAGACGAGAAAGAAAGGTCTGCCCCGGAAGCCGTCGGATGAGAGGACGGTACCGTGCAAAGTGACTCCAGCGAAGCCAGGCGCCATTCTTCCGGGGGTCACGCCCACTTCAGTGGTCTTCCCGCTGCCGCACGCCGCGACAGCGAATACGACCAACAAGAACACACTCGCCGCAAGTAGAAAGGCTCCGGCTACCCGCATCCCACCGAGCAGCCGAAAACGAGAGCCGAGCGCACTGAGCAGGGCTGATGAGGCTCGAGTTTCCTGTCCGCAGCCTACCACCTGCATCCTCCGGTCGCTTCGCGCGTGTCGTGTCGACTTGGCAGGTCCTAGCCTTTCTTTCGCCCGCTCGCCCGGGCAGCAGCTGGACTGGACATTTGAGCCCCACCCGTGGCAGTTTGTGTGCGCAGGCGTCCATGCTTGGCGAAATGCCAGGTGCCGACGGCACCGACCACCACCATGCCTATAGCGATCCACTGCTGCTGGGTAAGACCGAGAGCTACCGGCTCGTTTGTGCGGATGAACTCCACCAGGAACCGTTCTATGCCTGCCAATACCGCGTAGGCGAAGATCAGCGGACCCTCCCGAATAAAGCGGGGACTGATGACCCAGACGAGCAGAGCGAAGATGACTAGCGACGCTGCACTCTCGTAGAGCTGCGTGGGGTGCACAGGAACAGTGGTCGGGGGAAGACCTTTGGGAAAAGTCATCCCCCAGGGGAGATCGGTGGGTACCCCGTAGTCATCCCCCCGCAGGAAGCAACCTATGCGACCCACGGCATAGCCTACTGAGACCGCTATGGCTCCCGCATCCATAACCGCGGCGAGGCGTTGCTCGGAAAGCAGGGTGACGACCACCACCCCGAAGATAGCCCCGAACAGTCCGCCGAACCATACCAGGCCGCCGCCACTCCAAAGGTTCTCAGGCCACTGCTCGGGGTGGATGATCAAGTAGTGGATCTTCGCCCCGAGTAGGCCACCTACTATGGCGGCGATGAGCAGGGGGTAGATGAAATCAGGTTTGACGCCGCGCTTCTTGAACTGCCAGTGAGCGACAAATCCGGCCGAGATGAAGGCCAGAGCGATCATGACCCCGAACGAATTTATGGTGAATCCGCCGATGTGGAACAGTTCCGGGTACATGACCCTCCTCTTTTGCAGGGGAAGCCCCCCACCACCCGACACGCGTTGGCCGCATTATCTCACGCGGCGGGTGGCGCCGACCGGCGCCACCCGCCGCGCCCCTTCGGGCCTCACGGACCCGTCTAACTTGCTCAACTGAACCCCGAGCGTGGCGTACAACTGCTGCTGGGAACGCAGCGCCCCGTTTCCAGGCAGGCCCCCAAGACCAACCCGGTCACGCCCCCGAAACCCGTGATCCGTTGTTCTACGTCCCGGGCACCGCACTCGGGGCATACTTTGGCCTCGTCCTTGAGAAAACCGAGTACGAAGACCTCGAACTCCTTGCCGCACGAGCGGCATCTCAGATCATAAGACGCCATGCCTCACCTCTCGTAGCTAGGTGTGCTCTCCCTCAACCGCAGGGTCGGGTCCGGCAGCGCCAGCAAAGGGCTCCACCCCCAGTTCGGCTAGCTGTGCTTCGACCCAGTAGATGTTTATGCCACTGGGGTGTTTCACCTGGTCACCCACCAGGACCATAGGCAGACGCATGCGATCGGCCACTGCCGCCGCCAGCTGCGGGTACTGCTCAAGTTCGGGATCGGCCACATCCACATATCGCAGAGGGTCGACCCCACCCGTCCGCCGGCTAAGGTCGGCGTTCATGAACTGTACTACCTCTTCCAGAGATAGTCGGGGGCCTCAACCTCCGCTCCTCCACCAGTCTGCATAGCGCGAACCTACTATGACCAGCACCTTATCGTTACCCACGCTTGTCTCCGTTATCTGAGGCGCGCTTTGCGCCCGGTTGTCGTTGCGGCCGTACGCCGAGGTCTCAAAACGAATCAGACCAGCCCGAACTCTGCCTCGTAATCCTTCTGCCCCCGCGCTCCGATCAACTGCTTCACCAACTGGCCACCCTTGAAGAGGATGACCGTAGGTATGCTCATGATGCCGTAACGCGCAGCCAACTCTTGGTTCTGATCCACGTTGACCTTGATCACAGTCACTTTACCCGCGTGATCGCTTGCCAGTTTCTCCAAGACTGGCCCCACCATCCGACAAGGACCGCACCACGGAGCCCAGAAATCGACCACTACAGGAAGGGTGGAAGTCGAAACAATCCTATCGAACTCCTGTGTGCTCACGTCCTGCACGCCACCAGCACCCATGACTCTCTCCTTCACTCGTTCCGCCGGCCTCCCGGCCCTCTTGGTTCTGACCTGCGAGCGTATTATACCAGGTCTTGAAGATACCCCAGGGGGTATCTTTGGTATCTAGTCCTGCCACGCTCACGCGATCCTTTCTACCCCGGCTTGTTACCCGAAGCCAGCATCAGGTAACCTATCCCTGCCTTTTGGGCGGCAGAGGAGGTGCCGTTGTGAAAATCACGTACTTCGGTCATTCAGCTTTTCTCCTGGAGAGCGCCGACGGCACACGCGTCATCATCGACCCCTACCGCTCCGGAGCCTATGGGGGTGCGCTTCGCTACGGCGCTATCAACGAGAGAGCGGACGCAGTGGTGGCGAGCCATGAACACGACGACCACGGAGCCACGGACACCATCCCCGGCAAGCCCCGGGTATTCGTGCATCCCTCTGAGGAGCAAGTGGGGCCCTGGCGGATCAAGGGTGTGGACGTCTATCACGACACCGAAAGTGGGAAGAGCCGGGGCAAGAACACCATAATCATCCTGGACGATGGCGACCTCAGATTGGCTCACCTGGGTGACCTCGGTCACCCACTGGACGACGCTACAGTAGAAGCCATCGGACCTGTGGATGTCCTTTTGGTGCCGGTAGGTGGACATTTCACCATCGACCATCGGCAGGCGGCGGAAGTGGTGCAAAGCCTGGCTCCGCGGGTCATCATCCCCATGCATTACAAGACCGACAAGGTGGACTTCCCAATCACCGCGGTGGAGCCGTTCCTTTCGACTCAAACAGCGGTCGAGAAGAAGAGCCAGCCCACCCTGGAGCTCACCCGGGCCTCTCTCCCGATAGAACGCACCACCATCGTCTTGGCCCAGGCCCGGTAAGGAAGGATCGCAGCTATAGTCCGCTTACCTTTTTCCAGGCGGCGTCCCCCGGGACCGGGTAGTGGCAGAAAACGCCGCCTGCTCCCCCTCAAGCCGGGCCCTCTACGCCGAGCCATCATCACGGTGGTGTGCCTCCTCATCCTTTACGGCTTGTTTGCCGCGTTTTCCCGAGTGTGGACCGAACACCTTTGGTACGCGGAAGTCGGCTACACCAATGTCCTCTGGACCCCGTGGCTGGCGCGCTTCCTGGTGGGCCTCTTTTTCGCAGTCGTGTTCTTCGCCATTTTCTATGGCAGCCTCTGGGCGGCCCGCAGGCTTACCCGGCGCTTACTCGGCGGAAGCCAGGCAGCCCCGGCAGAGTTTTTCGAGACGCGGCGCCGACGCTGGCCAGCGCTCCTCCTTCTGGCAGGGGCCTTGGTGGCAGCGCTCATCATCGGCATCATCTACGGGGGACGCTGGGAGCAAGTGCTTCTCTTCCTTCAGCGCACCGACTTTGGCTACGTAGACCCGATCTTTGGTAAGGATGCCTCCTTCTTCGTCTTCACACTGCCGGTCTGGCGCACCCTCGTGGACTTCGTGGGTCTCAGTCTCTTCTTCACCCTTATCGCCACCGCCTCCGTTTACGCGGCTGACCGGGCCTTCGTACTCACCAATACCCAGAAGGTCAGGCTCGCCCCCCACGTAAAGGCCCATCTCTCGGTGCTGGTGGCCCTTCTCCTCGTGGCTAAAGCAGGAGACTACCTGCTCCAGACCTGGTCGCTGGCCTATTCCGAACGCGGCGTGGTTTTCGGCGCTAGCTATGCCGACGTGCATGCCTCGCTCCCTGTGCTCCGTTTCTTGGCCGTGATCTCGCTGGTAGCGGCCGCTATCTTCCTGGTGAACGTACGCAACAAGGGTTGGCGCTTGCCGGCCATCGCTCTTCTCGTCATGGTTCTGGCTTGGGCCATCGGCGGTAAGGCCTACCCCGCCTTGGTCCAGCAGTACAAGGTCGCTCCGAACGAGATCCAAGCGGAATCTCCCTACATAAGCAACAACATCCAGGCCACTCGTTTCGCTTTCGGACTCGCGGAGATCGCCCATATACCTTTTGCTGCCAGGACCGGACTGACTGCAGACCTCGTGCGGGCCAATGCAGTGACTCTGAAGAGCGTCAGACTGTGGGAACCCCGGCCAGCCCTCTCGACCTATTCCCAGATACAGGCCATCCGGCTCTACTATTCGTTCACGGACGTGGACGTGGACCGCTACTATGTGAACGGAGAGTACCGCCAAGTCCTGATCAGCGCGCGGGAACTCGACCAAAGTCGCCTACAACCGCAATCTCGCACCTGGATCAACGAGCACCTCGTTTACACCCACGGTTACGGCTTGGTGGTCAGTCCGGTGAACGAGGCGGCAGGAGATGGTCTACCGGTCCTTTGGCTCAAAGACATCCCACCCCGCGGGCAGACCGATCTGCAGATCACCCGTCCCGAGGTCTACTACGGGGAGCTTGGCAACGAATACGTGGTAGTAGGGACTAAGACGCCGGAATTCGATTACCCCGTCTCCGAGGGTAACGAGTATTCCGCCTATCAAGGGAAAGGCGGGGTCGAGCTGAGCAACTTCTTGCGCCGTCTGGCCTATGGCTTGCGCTTTGGCACGGCCAAATTGCTCATGTCGGACTCGATCACCAAGAACTCGCGCATCATGTACCGCAGGACTGTAATGGAGAGAGCCAAGGCCTTGGCTCCCTTTCTTTCTTACGATCCCGACCCTTACCCGGTGATCCGCAAAGACGGGTCTCTGTGCTGGGTCATGGACGCCTATACCACCTCCGGCCGGTTTCCCCAATCCCAACCCAGCGATCGCGGCTTCAACTACATCCGCAATGCCGTCAAGGTGGTCGTCGACGCTTATGACGGTAAGGTCACTTTCTATCAAGTGGACGCCCAGGACCCCATAGCCACAGCCTGGGGAAATATCTTCCCTGGCCTTTTCACCCCCGGCGAGCAGATGCCTCAGGATCTGCGCGCCCACCTTCGCTACCCCGAGGAGATGTTCGACACACAGGCCGCCATGCTCCGGCTTTACCACATGACAGACGCGACCCTCTTCTACAACAAGGAAGACGCTTGGGATATCCCTACCGAGATCTACGCCCGCGAGCAGGTTCCTGTGGTGCCCTACTACGAGATGCTGGCTCTGCCCGGCAGCAAGGAGCCAGAATTCGCCCTTCTCATACCCTTCACTCCCCTCGGCAAGGAGAACATGACCTCTCTTCTGGTGGCCCGCCAGGACGGCGAGCACTACGGTGAGCTACTCCTCCTCGACTTGCCCAGAGACTCCCTGGTGTTCGGACCGGCTCAGATCGAAGCCCGCATAACCAATCAGCCGGACATCTCCGCACAGCTCACCTTGTGGGACCAAGCCGGGAGCCAGGTGATCCGCGGTAATCTGCTGGTCGTTCCCATCGGCGATTCGCTCATGTATTTCGAACCCCTCTACCTCCAGGCCGAGAAAAGCTCCATCCCCGAGCTGGCCCGGGTGATCGTTGCCCATGGCGACCAGGTGGTCATGGCCCCGACTCTAGACGAAGCCCTGAGCCAGCTTGTCGGAGAACCGATCGCTCTGAGCGGACCAGCCGCCGGAGCTTATCAGCCTGACGGCAGCCCACCGGCGGTCGGCCCCGTCCTGCCCACTGATCCTGCGGCCCTCCTGGCTCTGGCAGAGCGCCTTTACGCTGACGCACTGGAGGCGCAGCGGACCGGCGACCGCACTCGGTACGAAGAGGCTACGAGGGAGCTGGGGAGGGTCCTGACCGCTTTGACTGCTGCGCTCCAGTCGCAGCCCTGACCTTGCACGAGTCGGTTCACGAGTCGCCGAAGTCCAAGGGGCTGCCAAACTCGGCATCCCCATCGTCGGTCTCCGTCTTTCTCCTCGCCCGTCTGAGGGAAGGTTCCACCGGAGCCACCCGGCGCAGCAGTTCCCGACCCCCCGCAGAGAGCAACGAATACACCTCGGACAGGTCGTCCAGGGAAAGCATTCCCACCAGTGTGCCCTGGTCGACCACCGGAACAGCCTTCAGGTTGCCCGCTCGCATCTTGTTCAGCACCTCTGTCACGTCGTCTTCGAGGCCAACGCGCGGAAAATCAGTACGCATCGCCTCTGCCACGGGATGATCGGGGCCGAAGCGACCCAGGGCCGCGATCAGACGGTCCCGGGTCAATATGCCTTCCAGGTCACCGCGCCAAGTCACCACAGGGAAATCGGCCTGATAGGTGTGGAACAGGCGCGCGGCCACCTCCCCCAAGGTCTGTCCCCGACGCACCACGTGGACGTGAGGGTTGACAACATGCTTGACCTTGAGCTGCCTGAGTACCCGCTGCACCTCACCCTGAAGGCCCTCGCCCTGGGCTCCAAAGAAGATGAAGATGGCGACCAGGATCAGAATGAGCCCACCGCCAAAAAAACCATACACAGCCATGGCTACTGCCAGGACCTGGCCTACGACCACCGCGATGTGAGTAGCCCGCGCCCGGTCCATCCGCAAGGCCAAGATGGCCCGGAACACGCGACCGCCGTCCAGGGGGAAGGCCGGCAGCAGGTTGAAAAGCGCGAGCAGCCAGTTGACCACCAGGATGTAAGCATAGGCCCCCGTCAGGCTCCGCCCCAACAGCAGCTCCCCGAAGAACGTGGACAGAGACTGTCCGCCCCAGTCGATCACCAAGGGCGAGAGCCCGAGCATCACTACTCCGATCACGACATTGGAGAGGGGGCCAGCGGCAGAAATGGCCAGCTCCTTACGCGGCTCCTCCGGGATCTCCTCCATCGCAGCCACGCCCCCTATGGGCAGGAGGGTTATGCTGCGGACAGCCACGCCGTAATGCTGGGCGACTCGAGAGTGGGTCAACTCGTGGATTGCCACGAGGGCGAATAGAAGTATGACCAGGAGCACGCCATAGAGGGCGCCGAGGACCCCGCCGGGTTCTTGGACTACGCCCCAGATGTAGGCAAAATAAGCGACAATAAAGGCGAACGTCACGTGGACGCGCACGTCGATGCCGAAGGCTCGGAAGATTCTGAAAGATAGTCGCATCGGGCTCCTTTTTCCCCGTTGAGGCAGGAGCGAAACTCGCCCGCTCCGAATTCGGTTTGCGCGAGCGCCCGCGGGGAGATATCTAAGGAAGGGCTTAGAGAAACACGACCGAGAGGGTAGGTCCTGCAGTGGAAGCGAAGAACAAGCCCCCACGCTCTCAGCCTGGCGGACCGCAGAGCCGGGGCATAGACAGTGTGTTTTTCGAGATGCTGAGAACGGAGAGGGTCACGCGGATGGGAAGAACCGTGTTCCGCCCCAACGCGGACGTCTACTTCGACAGTCGCAAGGACGCTGTGGTGGTCAGATTCGATCTGGCCGGGATCGACCCCGAGCAAGTGGATCTGGAAGTGGATGAGACCGCCCTGCGTATATCCGGGGTCCGTTCCGACCAACGACACCGCGACGCGGTTTATCACCAGGTGGAGATAGCTTACGGTCCCTTTGAACGTGTCGTGCCTCTTCCTCCCGGTATCGATCCCGCTCGCGCCACTGCCGATTACTCTCATGGCTACCTCGAGGTCGTCCTGCCCATGAAACCGCGGCCAGAGCGCAAACGGATCGCCATCGAGCAGAAAGAGGAGCGACCAGGAGGGGAGTGCCGATGAGCACGCGCGAGACCGGCGGGGGTCCCTTCTTGAGCAAACCCGAGGAGGACCAGAACCGGAGTTTCTCCGCAGCCGGGACCGATTTCATTCTGGTGTCCCGGGAGGAAGGTGCGGAGGCTCAGGCAGCGAAGCCGATGACTCTTCCCATTCTGCCCTTGAAGGACACGGTGGTCTTCCCTGACACCATGATGCCCCTGGCGGTCGGGCAGCCGCGTTCGATCGCTCTGATCGATGACATTCTGCGAGGAGACCGCCAGGTAGGTTTGGTGGCAGCCAAGAACGCAGAAATCGAGGTTCCCGGTCCAGAGGACGTGCATCGCGTGGGGGTGCTCAGCACCATCCAGAAGATGGTCAAGGCACCGGACGGTACTCTGCGCATCATAGCCCAGGGAGTGAAGCGCATCGTCATAGAGCGTTTCGTGGCCGAGCAACCCTATCTGGTAGCTGAGGTACGCGACCTGCCCGACAAAGTGACCCCGGGGACGGAGTTGGAAGCTCTCCAGCGCAACCTGGTCGCCGTCTATACCCGCATCATCCAGCTGGTGCCCTATCTCCCAGACGAGTTGGAGATGGCTGCTGCTAATATCGAAGACCCGGCAGCCCTGGGCTACTTCATCGCCTCCACCATGAGACTCAAGACCGAGGAGAAGCAGGAGCTGCTCGAAGAAGTCGACGTGTCCAAGCGCCTTCGCCGGCTCACTGCGCTCATGAATCGAGAACTCGAGGTCCTGGAGCTGGGTAGCAAGATCCAGAACCAGGTGCAGTCGGAGATGGAGAAAAGCCAGCGCGAATACGTGCTCCGACAGCAACTGAAGGCCATCCAGGCAGAGTTGGGAGAGGTAGACGAGACCCAGGCCGAGATCAACGAGCTGCGGGAGCGCATCGAAAAAGCGGCTCTGCCCGAAGAAGTCGACAAGCAAGCCCGACGCGAGCTGGATCGCTTGTCCAAGCTGCCCCCGGCAGCAGCCGAATATGGGGTCATCCGCACGTATCTCGACTGGATACTGTCGCTGCCCTGGTCGGTCACCACCACTGACAACCTGGACATTGCCCATGCGCGGGCGGTGCTGGACGAGGACCACTATGACCTCGAGGACGTCAAGGACCGTATTCTCGAGTTTCTCGCCGTTCAGAAGTTGAAGAGCGAGGTCACCGGTCCCATCCTGTGCTTCGTCGGGCCACCTGGCGTAGGCAAGACCAGCCTCGGCAAGAGCATCGCCCGGGCCATGGGGCGGAAGTTCATCCGCATCAGCGTAGGCGGTGTCCGCGACGAGTCCGAGATCAGAGGCCATCGCCGCACTTACGTGGGAGCGATGCCCGGGACCATCATCCGGGCCATCCGGGATGCCGGCAGCAGCAACCCGGTCTTCATGATTGACGAAATCGACAAGATGGGGGCCGACTGGCGGGGAGACCCCTCCAGTGCCATGCTGGAAGTCCTTGACCCGGAGCAGAACGCCACTTTCCGCGACCATTACCTGGATCTGCCGTTCGACCTCTCCCGGGTCATGTTCGTGTGCACGGCGAATATGCTCGATACCATCCCGGGACCTCTGCGGGACCGCATGGAGATCATCTCCATCGCCGGTTACACAGAAGAGGACAAGCTGCACATAGCCCGCCGCTATCTCTTGCCGCGGCAGCTGGAGCGCAACGGCCTGAAGGAGAACCAACTCACCATCACCGACGAGGCGCTGCGGCTCATCATCGAGAACTACACCCACGAAGCCGGCGTGCGCAATCTGGAGCGACAGATCGGCACCATCGCTCGCAAGTTCGCGCGCATGGTCGCCGAAGAGGGGCGGCGGCGCATGACGGTCACCGAGAAGGACGTGGTCAAGTTCCTCGGCCGCCAACGGGTTTTCCGAGAGACCAAACGCCGCACCAGCGAGCCGGGAGTGTCCACGGGCCTGGCTTGGACCCCCGCTGGCGGGGATATACTCTTCATCGAAGCCAGAGCTATGCCCGGCAGCGGGCGACTCATCCTGACCGGGCAGCTGGGCGACGTCATGAAAGAGTCCGCCCAGGCCGCTCTTACCTACGTACGCAGCATCTCGGAGCGGCTGGGAGCCGAACCCGACCTTTTCCAGAAACACGACATCCACGTGCACGTGCCTGCGGGAGCCATACCGAAGGACGGCCCCTCGGCCGGGGTGGCTATGGCGGTGGCTCTGGCTAGCATGGTCTCGGGGAGACCGGTGGACCCCGACGCAGCTATGACCGGCGAGATCACGCTCACGGGTCAGGTCCTGCCGGTGGGAGGTATCAAAGAAAAGGTCCTGGCTGCCCGGGCCGCGGGTATCTCGAAGGTCTTGCTGCCCGACCGCAACCAGGCTGATGTGCAGGAGATCCGCGAAGAAGACCTGCTCAAAGGACTCCGCATCACTTACGTGAAGCACGTCGACGAGGTGCTGGCTAAGACGCTCACCCGCAGACCTAGGAGGGGAGCGGTCAACAATGGCGTCGCAGACACCAAGTAGACTATGGGGTCCGGCCCGGCGTGCACTGGCCTATCGGGAGTTGGAACACCCGGCCGATCTATTGCTCGAGATCCTGGGAGAGGATGTCGAGGAGCTCTTCGAGAACGCCCTGTTTGCCCTTTACGACGAGCTTGCCAAGCTGACCGGATTTGAACCGCGCGAGCAGGTCTCGCTGACCGCGGTAGGCCCTGACCTCGCTCACACTTTGCGCGGGTTGCTGGCCGAAGCTCTCTACCGCTTTGACACTGAGGGCTTCGTGGCTAGGACGGGTAGAGTGCAAGTCACCGCAAACCAACAGGTGGACGTAGTGGCAGTACTCTGGGGAGAGAGGGCCGAGCCCTCGCGGCATGTCTTGACCACAGAGATAAAAGCAGTCACCTATCACCTCCTCACGGTGGAAAAGAGACCCGAGGGTGACGCCGGACCGGCCTGGCGGGCTACCGTCCTCTTCGACATCTAGAGGGAGGTTCGAGGACCATGGAGAAGAAAGACTTGACCCGTCTTGACGAATGGACCTGGGAATTGCCCCAGAGCGGAGGAATGCGCGTACCCGGACGCATCTACGCTGACGACCAGTTGATCGAACAAGTCCTGCAGGACCAGAGTCTGACCCAGGTGGCTAACGTCGCCCATCTTCCTGGCATCCTGTGCTGCTCGCTGGCCATGCCCGACATCCACTTCGGCTACGGCTTCCCCATCGGCGGTGTGGCAGCCTTCGCGGTGGAAGAGGGCGTGGTCTCCCCCGGGGGGGTGGGGTACGACATCAACTGCGGCTGCCGCCTGCTCGCCACGGATCTCAAGGTCGACGAGGTGAGAAGCGAGCTCAAGCGGCTGGTCGATCAGTTGTTCCGCGACGTTCCTTCCGGCGTGGGAGCAAGCGGCGCCATAGCCAAGCTGTCTCGGAAAGAATTGGAGCAGCTTCTTGAGGAAGGAGCAGCCTGGGCCGTGAAGCGAGGGTACGGCTCCGCTGAGGACCTAGAGAGGACCGAGGACCACGGAGCCCTGCCAGGAGCCGACCCGGCCGCGGTGAGCGATCGGGCCTACGCGCGCGGCCTGGACCAGGTCGGAACTCTCGGTTCGGGCAACCATTTCTTGGAGCTGCAGGTAGTCGACAGGGTCTTCGATGCTGAGGCGGCCAAGGCTTTCGGACTCTGGGAAGGTCAGCTCGCCCTCATGGTGCACTGCGGGAGTCGCGGTCTCGGCTACCAGATCTGCGACGACTACTTGGTGGTCATGGCGGAAGCCGCTCGCAAGTACCGCATTGAGCTGCCCGACCGGCAATTGGTCTGCGCTCCCGTGTCGTCCCCAGAAGGACAAGCTTACTTGGCGGCAATGGCCTGTGCCGCCAACTATGCCTGGGCCAACCGTCAAATGATCATGCATCTGGTCGAGCAGGCTTTGTTGCGTGCTCTACGCATCTCGCCGCAGACCTTGGGTCTGCGCCTTGTCTATGATGTGGCGCACAACATCGCCAAACTCGAGACCCACGAAGTAGAAGGACGGCCCGTGGCTGCCTGCGTGCACCGGAAGGGCGCGACCCGGGCCTTCGGCCCGGGTCGCCAGGAAGTCCCCGCCGAGTACAGGGAGATAGGCCAACCGGTCCTCATCCCGGGCGATATGGGAACGGCTTCCTTCGTTTGCAGGGGTACTGAAGAGGCGATGCGCCGGACCTTCGGCTCCACTTGTCACGGTGCGGGTCGGGTGCTGAGTCGCTCCCAAGCCCTCAAACGCGCCCGCGGCCGGTCTATCGACCGTGAGCTGGCGGCCGCTGGAATCCTGGTCCGCTCTCAGGGTCCCAAGACTCTGGGCGAGGAGATGCCCGAAGCCTACAAAGACGTAGAGCGAGTGGTCTCGGTCATGCACGGGGCCGGCATCTCCCCTAAGGTGGCCCGCCTGCGCCCCCTGGGTGTGGTCAAGGGGTGAAAGTAAGAGCAGCTCAGACCAGTCCGAGGCACCCGTCCAAACCGGCCTAGAGCAGCAGCTTAGACCGGTTTCGAATCCGTCGCTTCCGAGGGCACGGGAGCTTGATCTGCGTCTGCTGCCGGGTCTTTGCTGCCTCGGGTCTTGCGCATAACTGCAGCCCGCCGCAGTCTGGCGCCCTCCCGCACCGGCAGCGATTCGCTGAGCTTCACCAGCACATCCGGAGGTACCCGGTCCTTAAGAGCCTCCATGACGGCCCGCACGGCTCGGGCTGCTTCTTCCTTGGCCTGATAAGATCCCGCTTTTTGCACTGCCTGCAGCAAGGCTTCCACTTGGTCTCTGACCGCTCGACCCTTGTCAGCCAAGAGGTCGTGCACGGAGAAACTCATCTTGAACTCGAGCCTGTCGCTGCGCTTGATGTGGGCGACCCTCTGCAAGACCCTGAGCAACCCACCCCAGACCAGGCGGCTGGGACCCAGCCTGCGCCGCCTCCGCAGACGCGGCCGCGGACCCGCGATGGCTGCCCCGGAACCACTATTGTGTATGGGCACTCCCCTACTCATGATAGTCTCTTCCCGAGTACTTCAGGCACAGCTTGATGATACAGCAGCTACCGCCCCCTGCCCACCGGGGTCCGTCCCCACTCAATGGTGTCTATCCACCTTGAACCTATATATACGATACCGCTCGCAGTCCGGGTCTATCCCACCTTTGCGACAGGTGATCCGCAGCTGCTGATCCACCGTGTCCACTCCAGGAAGATCGGGCAGCAACAGGGCCCTTCGGCCATCGCCTGCCTCCACTATGATCCCGTACGTCTTAGGATCGAGTTCCGTCAGGTCCTTGACCTCTTCCGGCTCGGTCAGCACATCGACCGAGATATCGAGGCCGTTGAGCTCCTCCGGGCCGACGGGATGGAAACGAGGATCGCGAGTCGCCGCGCTTATGGCGTTATGCACGATTTCTTCCTCGATACGAGGACAGACCGGCTCGATGGTTCCGATGCACCCGCGCAGTGACCCGTCGGGCAGATGGAGCGAGACAAAGACTCCTGCCTTTCGCAGCTCCGTGCCCTCTAGCGCCGGGGGGTCTAGTACCTCTCGCCGCCGGACGTAGGCTTCAACCGCTTGCCGGGCCAAGGCTACCAGCGGGTCCTCCGGACGGTTTTCCGAAGCTTTCATCACTTCACCCCCACCTCTGCTTCTCGCCGGGGTGGGCCTCACTGTGCTCCCCCCTGCCCTCTCCGGCCTTCTCCTGCCCGCCCGACTGCTCTCCGGTGACTTCAACCTCGCCCACGAGGTAACCGACGCCCCAAGGTCCCTCGTAGGAAAGGAGTTGGTTGCTGGTGTGCAGTCCGACCTTACGAGCGGCTGCGACGACTCCGGAGAGAACCGCCAGGGATCGATATCCGCATTCTCCCGCAGCCGAGACCAGGCCCGGCTCGATAGTGAGTAGAGCTTCCCAGTCGCCAGCCGCGAACGTCTCCGCCACTTTGCGATCGAACACTGCTCCCCGCGGGTCGTACCCCGCTGGCGCCCCAGGGATCAGCCTGTGGCTTAGGTCGCTGCTCGCCACGTAGACCACCCGCCGAGGAGTCTCGAGCAACACCTCGCCGATGATCTCGCCGTACCTGACGTGCTCCTCCAGACTGAGAAAGGAAAATGACAGCAGCACCAGGCGCGCGGAGCGCGGAAGCTCTCGCGTCAGATAGAGCAGAGGGACCATCGCGCCGTGGTCCAATTCCATGACCTCGCCAGCCGAGGCAGTCGCTATCACCGGCACGCCGTGAGCTCGGGCCGCGTCCATGAGCGCCATCGCCAGCTCAGGGTCACCTTCCAACCGCAGTCTCACCTGCGGCGCATGGAAATAGGCCATCGACCCTTGGTAGGCAGCCGCGAGAGACATGCCCATCTGGCTACGCGCTAGCGGACTATGAGGTGACATGAGCACTATGGTGTCAGGAGCGAGCAGAACTGCCCGCCTGCCCAGCTCGGTCATGGCCTGGACAGTCGACTGGGCTTCGGCAAGACTGGGCCCCCCTACCTCGGGGACTATTATCGGCGGGTGAGGAGCGGTAAAACAGCCTACTAGCGTCATGAGTCTGCCTCCTTGAAACGACCGGCTACTTGGTAGCCGCAGGCGGGGCAACGCTCCCCCGCCAGTCCCAAGTCCAGAGTCCGCAGACCAGCTCGGCGTACCAGGAGACGACCGCATTGCGGACACCTGGTGGATTCCGAGCTATGCCCGGGCACGTTGCCGGCATAAACGTAGTGAAGACCAGCTTCTTTCCCAATACGGACAGCTCGTTCCACGGACCCGAGCGGGGTAGGGGGCACGTCCAAGAGACGATATTGCGGATAGAAGCGCGATACATGCCACGGCAGATCGGGAGATACAGAGACCAGGAAGTCGGCGATAGCCCGGAGCTCCCCCTCGCTGTCATTCCTGCCCGGAATCAGAAGCGTGGTGACCTCGACCCAGACCCCGCTCTCCCACAGTCTTCTGATGGTGGACAGGACCGGACGCAGCCGCGCTCCGACCAGCTCCCGATAGAAGGCGTCCGAGAACGATTTCAGGTCCACGTTGGCCGCGTGGAGATCACCATCGATATCGGCGAGTGTCTCCGCGGTCATGTAGCCGTTGGTGACAAAGACGTTCTTGAGGCCGGCAGCAGTGGCCAGGCGGGCGCAATCCCGAGCGTACTCGTAGAAGACCGTCGGCTCAGTGTAGGTGTAAGAGATGCTGGCACAACCCGACTCCAGGGCGTTCCGCACCACTTGTTCTGGGGCCATGCGCCTGCCCACGATCCGCCCCTGCTCGTGCGGCATCTGACTGATGTCGGCGTTCTGACAGAACCGACAGGTGAAATTGCAGCCCACAGTAGCCAAGGAATAGCTCAGGCTGCCAGGCAGAAAATGGAAGAGCGGCTTCTTCTCGATAGGATCGACCGCCGTGGACACCGGGCAGCCGTACACCAGGGTGTAGAGGACTCCCTCTCTGTTCTGCCGAACGCCGCACTTGCCCACCTCGCCCGGATCGATGCGGCAGTGATGAGCGCACAAGTAGCAGTGCACCCGCGGCCCACCCCGCCACGACTCCCAGAGAGCCGCCCGCATGGGGGCAGGCTCGCCTGCGTTCACGATTGTCATGAAGCCAACCTCCGCGCCCACACGCTGGCGAGACGCCGGCGCGCACGGGTGAAAGGCGCCAGTCCCTGCACTACCCAGTTCATTGCATATTCCCGCAAACCGAGCCGGTGAACCACGGTTCCTGCCCTCACCAGCGACACCAGGTCCTCCCGGGTGGGAGGACGATCGACAACCACGTAGGCTTGCCCCACTTCCCGGGGCCGATGCGCGTCACTTCCCGCGGCAGCCGGCCGGGCCGCCCGCTGCGCCAGCCGGGTGGACCTCAGACCAGCGAACTTGCTGAGGGAGCGTCCGTTGGCCACCTCTACCAGGTCGGCAAGCTGAAGGGCTTCGCCCCGTGCCCGCTTGCTGACGGCTCCTCGCCGCAGGCGGTCGCAAGGATGGGGTAGATACACCAGACCGCCCTGAGCCCTGATCTGCTCCACGGTCTCTGCCAAGGAAAGCCCGGACGGTATCTCCGTCTCGACGAACAACCCGATGACCTCCCCCGCTCTGGTCGACACCTCGACTCCAGGGATCACGCGCGGAAGGCTGCGGTCCTCTTCGGCGAGGGCTAAAGCTTCGAGAGCGCCCTCCACGGTGTTGTGGTCGGTCACCGCCAGGTAATGTAGTCCCCGCTCCCTACCGAGAGCAAGGAGCTCTCGGGGAGACATAAGCCCGTCGAGCGAGTACGCGGTGTGGTTGTGCAGATCCAGCTTGAAGCCAGAGTCAGAAAGGGTCATAACTCCGGAAACGACCCTGGAGCCCGACGACGCCTACGGTCGCGGATCACCCGTTGACCGCCCCCTTCCATCTTCTCGCGGCGTTCCCCTTGCCGACGGTCGATGATCACCTCGACACCCTCGACGCCCTCGAAGCGCTTCTTGAACTCCTCGTAGTACTTGTCCGCCAGTTCGCGAGGGATGACATAGTAGATCATGGGATAGACCTCCAATCCCTTTATCTGTTCTATGATAGTGTCTGACTCAGCTATTACCAGTGTAATGCAGTCCACGACGTCCGGGCGGGGAGATGGCTGATTCCGGCACCGTCAACGAAGCTGGACCGCTCTTGAAGAATCGCTACCGGCTGGGCCGAGTGCTCGGCCGTGGTGGCATGTGCATCGTGTACCAAGCCTGGGATACACGTCTCCAGCGCGACGTGGCCATCAAGCGCCTGGAGCCCCCGCTCAATCAGGATGCCCGCACGCGGGCGCGCTTTGATCGGGAAGGGCGGGCCTTAGCCCGTCTTTCTCATCCCAATCTAGTGACCCTCATCGACCGCGGCTCCACTGAGAGCGATGAATATCTGGTGTTCGAATACGTGGAAGGTCGCTCCCTGAAGGAGATCATCAAGGAGAAACCTCTCGACCTTGCCACCTTCGGGAGCATCACCGGGCAGGTGGTGGAAGGACTGGCAGCAGCCCATCTGGCCGGGATCGTCCACCGCGATGTCAAACCTCAGAACATCCTGGTCGACCGGCAGGGCCACGCTAAGGTGACCGACTTCGGAATCGCCATCGGGCCGGACTGGACCCGTGTCACCCGGGCCGGGTCTATCATCGGAAGCGCCCGCTACATGTCCCCGGAGCAGATCCGTAGCAAGCCGGTGGACCAGAGGTCCGACATATACTCGCTGGGCGTGGTCATGTATGAGATGTTGGCGGGCAAGCCCCCCTTCGACGGAGCGAACATGCCTGAGATCGCTCGCCAGCATCTGACCACTCCCCCAGCCCCGCTCAGTCGCTGGCGAAGCGATGTCCCTCCAGGACTCGAGAAGGTCATAATGCGCTGCCTGGAGAAAGACCCGAGTGATCGTTTCCTTTCCATGGATGAGCTCTTGGGTGCCCTGGTGGGTCTCGGTCTGTACACCCCTCGCTACTCCCCTACTCCCAGTACGAACGGGCGGCGCCGGGAAAGCGAGCGCGACCGTTCTCGACGCTCCTCGCGGGGACTTGCCGATTCGGGGGCCTGGCGGGCCTCTGACTCGGGAGAGGTACCTGCCTGGCAGCGAGAGCGATTACGAGCTCTGGCGCGAAAACGCCGGCGCTTGCGCAATCTGAAATGGGGAGCAGGCATCGCCGTAGTGATAGTCGCAGTAGTCCTGGCCCTCGTGTTCACTCTAGGCAACGGAGGAGCACCGGCGGTCGTCGGCCTTACCCTGGACCAGGCTCGGCAGCTCGCCGCCCAGGCGGGGATGCAGGTGGAGGTGACCTCGCAAGTGCCTTCGTTCGACAAACCGGCGGGTACAGTGTTGGAGCAGGATCCGGCTCCCGAGATGTCCAACGAGGACGACGTGCTGCGACTGACGGTCACGCGCGAGCCCACGCCAGTCAAAGTCCTCGAGATCGCCGATTACGACCCGGAGGGCGACCAGACCGAGAACCCGAACAAGCTGAAGAACCTGGTCGACGGTAAAGAAAGCACGAGCTGGACCACCGAGCTCTACCGGTCGAGCCTGTTCGGCAATTTGAAGACCGGAGTCGGCATAGAGTTCAAGCTCGAAGACCCCGCTACCATCATCGAGGTCATCACTGCGGTCGAAGGCTGGAGAGGCGAGCTCCTGGACCTCACCTCCGGCACACCGGCTAGCGTAGCCGAGCTTGATGGGACTTCCACCCAGTTAATCACTCTCCGTGAACCAATGAGCAAGGGCCGGCTCTGGTTCACCGAGCTCGCTCAGATCACGGACGGTCGCTGGGGAGTGGAAATCTCCGAAATACGCTTCTACAAGTAGAGCCGACAAGTAGAAGCGTATACACCCAGGCCCTTGGACCTCGGGTGGGTCTATCTTCCATACCCGCGAATGCTCTCCGCCTGTCGGTCAGGTTACCGTGAACCTGGCAATGCCCAGTCGCCAAGACGCAAGCAGAACCGCCGCCACCACGACCACCGTCGCCGCTACGAAAAGCAGGTCCCCTTTGCGGACCACCATCCGTCGACGGTAAGTGCGCGCCGGGAAGGCTCCGAAGGCACGAGCGTCCATCGCCACTGCCACCCGTCCTGCCCTACGTACTGCACCGGTAAGGAGCGGTAACGCGTACCGGCGAGTACGCGACCAGATATGCCAAACCCCGCCTTTCTCGCCCACCCCCCGTACGCGCTGGGCAGCTCTAATAGTAATGTAGTCGTTCTGGAGAAGAGGCAACATGCGGTAGCCGACCATGGTCCCGTAGGCGGCTTTGTAGCTGAGACGCAGTTGGTGGACTAGGCTCAGGATCAGATCCTGGGGCGGGGTGGTACGCACGAACACAAGAGAGAGCGACGCAAAACAGAGAAGACGGAACCATAGACTTCCAGCCGCCCAGAGAGCCGCCACCGTCACTTTGAAAGGTCCTATGGAGACCAAGGCTGGGGAGACCGCGTTGTCCTTGTTGAACAGAAGGTTGGCCACCAGGATGGCAAAGCCGGCGAGCAGGAAGATCGCCAGAGGACGCAACAGGGCCCTAAGAGAGAGCCCTCCTCCCCACCGACCGACGGCCAACGTGAGCAAGAAGATCACAGCTGGAGTCACCGGGTCGAACAAGAAGGTGACCGCCAACGCCACCAAGACCACAGCGAGCAGCTTGATCACAGGGTTTCGGCGCTCAAGATAATGACCCCGCCCCGGAGCGGGCAGAGCATCTTCGGCGGAGGACAAGAACGGGTCGAGAGCGCCACCGGGCAACACGTCATACTCCCCCTGTCGCGGAGCCCTGTCCCCCCGGAGCGACCAAAGCCGTCTCCACCGGCCCCAGGCCGCTAAGGAAAGAAGGCACGGTAAGCCAAGGCAGACTCGCCGAGACCGGCCGACCAGGTTCCAGCCGCTCAAGCAGAGCGGCGGACACTTCGCTGAGGGCCGGGGCGCGCAGGCCCGCCTTGTCAACTTCGCCCGGTCGGGCAAGGAAGCCCTCGGGCTCACCCTCGTAGACCAGGCGTCCTTCCCGGAGGACCAGCAGCCAGTCCGCGTACTCAGCGACCAGACGCATGTCGTGGGTGATCATCAATACCGTCCCTCCGCCGGCTTGGAAGTCCTGCATGAGCGCCATCAGTCGCGCCACCTGCCGCTCGTCTTGGCCCAGAGTGGGCTCGTCCAGCAGCAACAACCCCTGCCCCCGGATGAGCATCGCGGCGACGCTCAGACGCCGTTTCTGCCCGTGACTGAGCGAGAAGGGGTTGGCTTCGGCGAGTCCCAGTAGGCCCAGCCTCTCAAGCCAGGAGTCCACCAGCCACCTTTGCTTCTCGTCAAGGTGAGCCTCCGGCCGGCGCCTTGCCCGAGGCAGCAGACTGTAAGCTAGTTCGCCCCGCACAGTGTCGGTGACGAACTGGTGCTCCGGGTTTTGGAACACGTGGCCCACCAAAGCGCCGATCTCACGGGGAGATAGTCCCCTCACGTCGCGTCCATGCAGGAAGACCCGGCCCGGCTCTGGAGAGAGCACGCCCGAGACCAGAGAGGCCAAGGTGGTCTTGCCGGCGCCGTTAGCTCCCGCCAAGGCCACAAAGCGTCCGCTAATAACCGAGAAAGAGACCCTTTGCAGTGCCAGTCGACCAGTAGCGTACTGGAACGAGAGTTCCCGTACCTCAAGCAGCGGTCGACCGACGCTCGCATTCCTTGCTTCAAGCCTGCCAGGCCAGCCATCCGTGCCCACCCTGGGGCGGAGACGCTCTCCCAGACGTTCCAGCAGTCCGGGAGTCGCCGCCAAAGCGCTCACTGTGTCGGAGAGAGCGAGAGGTCGGCCCGGCACTCTCCAGCCGATCTGCCGCAAGCCGGTCACCAGCTCAGCCGTCTGGGGACGCCAGACACCGCTTTGCTCCAAGAGCTCGTGGTTGTCGTAAAAGGCCTCGGCCGGATCACCCAGGAAGAGCAGGCGGCCCTTTTCGTCGAGGATGAGGACCGAATCGATCCACTCGATCACCTCGTCGAGCTTGTGTTCGATGATGATGATGGTGTGCTTCCGCTCCTCGCGAAGCGCTCGGAGAAGCCCGAACAGGTCGGCAGTGGCCTTTGGATCAAGATTAGCCGAGGGTTCATCTAGCACCAACAGCGACGGACCCATGGCCAGCACCGAGGCCAAGGCTACCCTCTGTTTCTCCCCGCCCGAAAGCTCGCTGAGACGCCTGCGGCGGTAGCCCGGCAATCTCACCGCCTCCAAGGCTTGGTCGATGGCCTCGTCGATGCGGTTGGATTCCACACAAAGATTCTCTAGACCAAAGGCGATCTCGTCTTCCACAGTCAGAGTGCAGAACTGGGAATCAGGGTCCTGGAACACCAGACCCACTCGCTGTGCCAGCACGGGCACCGGCGTCTCCTTGACGGCAAGCCCGGCCACCCAGACCTCTCCTTCGTATTCACCTTCGACCAGGTGGGGGATCAGCCCATCCAGGCAGAGCGTAAGCGTGCTCTTGCCAGACCCACTAGGCCCCAGTACCAGGACCGCCTCGCCCGGAGCGACTTCAAAATCCAAATCGATCAAGGCCGGCTTGAGCCGCGTGGCATAGGTGAAGGAAAGACCTGCCGCGCGGAGGGCAAAGCGAGACCTGTGCTCCGGGGTGGTGGACAGATCTTCCGGAGGAGGCGCTAGGCGCTCCTCGGACAGCCTAGGGTCTTTCGAAGAGCCGACGGGCTTCAGACTTTCTTCACCCTTCCTGCGCCGATGGCAAGCCCCGAGAGAGCCCCGGTGCGCGCCAAAGCTTCACCCAAGAGCCAGGCCAAGACGCCCCCCAGTACTACCGAGCTTATGACGCAGAGAATGGCAGCGACGCCGATGCTGCTCCAAGTGTAAGCGGCATAGTAACCGTAGACGAAAGTATCCAGCAGGATACTGAGAGCCCCGGCGAGAGCCGCGGCCAAATACAAGGTAGGAAATCCGAAGCGACGCCAGCGATAGCAGGCGAACACGGCCTCAGAGCCCACCCCTTGTACCAACCCGCTTGCCATGGTCAGAATCCCCCACTGGTTACCCATGGCCATGCTCACGAAGGCGGCCACCAGTTCCCCGAAGAGAGCCGCCCCTGGTCTACGCACCACATAGGGAACAAGGAGACCACCTAGCATCCACAGCCCCACCAACGAATACGAAGCGGGAAAAGGCACAGCTTGAAAAGCACTGGACCAAAGAAGACCCCAGCCCCAGAAGATCACCCCCACTACCACGGCCAACACTGCGGCCACCACCAACTCGCGAGTGTTCCAATCCTTGAAGGACATCGTCAGACTACACCTCCACCGTTCCTGCGCCCGTTGTTTGCATGTTTTCCCCACTGGGGGGTACGTCGTCCCCTGTCTCATGACCGCTGCCCTGGCCTTCAGGCCTCGCGTCCAGGCCGGCTTGGATACTGGCCACCAACTCGTCACTGGGCATGCCTGCAGTCAAGGTGGCTACCAAGACGGCGGGACCGCGGCGCTGCGTGACGTCGAAGGCCGCTCGTAGCGCCGCAAACACGGCTTCCTCGTCTCCCCATAGCAAGGTGCTCAGGTTGCCGACCCGCAAGGCGCACCCTGACTCCGCAGCTGCCCTGATGGCCTCTTGTACAGGAGTGTCAACATCGACCTGTCGCAAGGGATAGACGGAGAACTGACAAGCCACGACCTCCCTTGCCAGGTACGCGCCGGCTTCTTCCCGGCGCTCGGCCGGGCCCGTGGTCAAGTCCACTGCTTTACCTCCCCCGACATCGCTTCATTTCCCTCGGTAGTGGAAGAGCAGAAGGACTCCCTCGCCATGCCTCACCCGCGCCTCGGAACCCGTCATGACGTTGCTGACGCCGCGGGTGCTCCCCTGGAACAAAGTCTCCCCGGAGAGCGGGTACAGGAGCCCCTCTGTGACGACGGACTCCACCCGAGGTGTGAGCGGGAGGAGCGAGACTGTGTCTCCCCTCTCCCCCCTGAACACGCTGTTGCCCTTCACTAGAAACGCTTCGTGCAGCTCGTCCACCAGCCGGACACTCACCCCGCCCAATACCGGCGACGTGAGCAGAAGCAGGTTTCCCACCAGGTGGTCAAGGCGAGGGCCGCCTAGAGCGCCCAGAACCGTGACTGTGCTTGCCCCTCGCTCCACTGCTACCCGCAGCGCAGCTTCAGTGTCGGTCTCATCTTTGGCAGTCGGCAGCAACAGGACTCCCACACCCCTCGCCACCAGCTCGTCCCGTGTACCCGCAGAAACGGAGTCGAGGTCTCCCACTAGGAGGTGGGGCGTCAGGCCCACTCGCATCAAGGCCTCGGCGCCCCCGTCGACGGCGATCAAGAGGTCGGCCGAGAGGATCTCGGACCGGTTCAGTTCCGCAGTGAGAGTCGAGCCGGCGACAAGAACAGCACGCATAGTCTGCTCCCTCTGGTCGTGCAGGAGAACGAAGCCGCAGAGTGGAGCAGAAAAGGCCTGCCTGAGCTAGACCGAGTGAGACCGGATGCAGTAGTCATCACCGTTACTTCCCTTCGCTGGCATTACCCAGATCAGGTTCGTAGGGTCTGTGGTCGAGCCACACTCTCAGCTAAGCGCTCCCCTAGCAACGCTAGTTAGTTGCTAACCATTATATCAGTTGCCCCTGCGGCCAGCCACCCGCGCTCTAGCCACCGGCCGCAAGAGCCCTGGCCACTGACCCTGCGCACCCTGGTCGCAAGCTCTCGAAGTACCGGCTGCGAGATCTGGGGGCCTGGCCAACCCCCCTCGCGAGAAGGGGATACGAAAGACACTAGCCGAACAGTTTCGTGGGACAATTGATCAAATCCGAAATAGACTTTACATGCAGTGTTATCGGTGATATCGTTGCACGGAATCATTCGCTCATGGCTCTAGCGTCACAGCTTGGAGTCCAGCAGCGGACAGAGTGAGATCACGGACGGTTTGCGCATGGGCGGCAAAGGGGAGCCGCCTGTAGATACCGAGTCGCGCGGACCGTTCTGCAAGAGGCCCGCAAGGCCGGTCATAAAGGGGGATTGACGGTGGCGTTTATCGTCGCGCACGTCTTGCACGCCCAGGGACTAGGGTGATGCCGTCATGAGCGTGGCAAGTGCGAAAAAGAGGGGGGCTTCGCCTCTCGCGGTGGAATCGCCAGGACTTGTCGAGATCCGCTGGCACGCCCGCGGAGGGCAGGGAGCGGTCACCGCTGCCAAGACGGTCGCCGAACTGGCTTTAGGGCAGGGTAAGCACTTCCAGGCCTTCCCTGAGTATGGACCCGAGCGTTCAGGCGCTCCCATCGTCGCTTTCACCCGCCTCAGCGATGAGCCTATACAGCTCTACTCCGGGGTGGAGCATCCGCAGATAGTCGTGGTCCTCGACGAGTCTCTGCTCAAGGCTGTCGACATTACCAAGGGGGCTCCTGAAAATGCAGTGGTACTCGTAAACAGTGAGTTGACACCTCCTGAGCTCCGTCTACGCTATGGATTGAAGGGGCACCGCCTCTACACCATCCCCGCGACCCGCATAGCCACCGAGACCATCAAGCGACCCATACCCAACACCCCTATGCTTGGTGCCCTCGCCCGCATCACAGGTCTCTTCACTCTGGAAAGCGTGATCGAATTCTTACGGTACGAGTTCGGCAAGAAGTTTCCAGCCAAGGTCGTGGAGGGGAACATCGCCGCGCTTACTCGTAGTTACGAAGAGGTGCGGGGCGAATGAGTCGGGAGACACGACGGCGGTGGGAAACCGCGGAGGCCCCGAACTGGGGGCCTGAAAACCACGAGCCGGGAGCGGTGATTCCAGCTGCAGGCAATTCCGAGGAGGTAGAGACCGGGGGCTGGCGTTCACAGAAGCCCGAGATAGACACCGCCTCCTGCACCGGATGCCTGCTCTGCTATTTCTACTGTCCGGACGCTTCCATCATCATCGAGAACGACCGAGCGGTGGGAGTGGATTTGAAGCATTGCAAGGGCTGCGGTATCTGCGCCAGCGAATGTCCTGCCCGAGCCATCACCATGACCGCCGAGGTGAAGGAATAGGGTATGGCCAAAGCCACTCCCAACGTCTTAGCCGTGACCGGCAATGAGGCAGTCGCCGAAGCAATGCGGCAGATAGATCCTGATGTGGTCTGCGCCTACCCCATCACCCCCCAGACCGAGATAGTGCAGCTCTATGCTCAGTTGGTGGCCGACGGGAAGGTCAGCACCGAGTTCGTCACAGCCGAGTCCGAGCACTCCGCGATGAGCGCAGCCATCGGGGCGGCAGCGGCCGGAGCCCGGACTATGACGGCCACTTCCTCACAGGGCTTCGCCCTGATGTGGGAACTCCTGTACATCGCCTCCAGCTACCGGCTTCCTATCGTCATGACGGTCGTCAACCGAGCCCTCTCCGGCCCTATCAACATCCACTGCGACCACAGCGACAGCATCGGCGGCCGGGACAGCGGCTGGATTCAGATCTACGGCGAAAACCACCAACAGGCCTATGACAACTGTTTACAAGCCGTGCGCATCGCCGAGCACCCGGACGTCCGGCTGCCGGTGATGCACATGTACGATGGCTATGTCATAAGCGGCGCCATCGGGCCGCTGACCCCCCTGGAAGACAGCCGGGTCCGCGAGTTCATCGGACCTTATCAGCCCGTCAACCCCCTGCTGGATGTGCAGCACCCTGTGACGGTGGGTCCTTTCGATGGCCTTCATGGCTGGTATTTCGAGCACAAGGTGGCTCAGAACCTGGCTATGGAAAGGGCTTATCAGGTCCTCCAGGACGTGGCCGACGAGTTCGCTCGTCTGACCGGTAGGCAGTACGGGCTCATAGACCCTTACCGGTTGGAGGATGCCGAGATCGCCATAGTGGTGGTAGGCTCGACGGCAGGAACCACCCGGCTGGTGGTAGACCAGCTGCGCGCTAAGGGCGTCAAGGCCGGCATGGTGCGGGTCCGGGTGTTTCGTCCCTTCCCCTATCATACCTTTGCCCAGGCTCTCCAACACGTGAAGGTGGTCGGCGTGCTTGACCGCGCTGATTCGTTCGGGGCTCAAGGTGGTCCTGTGTTCTTGGAGATCCGAGCCGCTCTCTACGACAATGACCCGCGACCGCAAGTGCTTCCCTTCATCTACGGACTGGGCGGCCGGGACATCTTCCCGCACGACATCGAGCAGGCCTTCGGCGTGCTCGACGAAGCAGCTAAACGCGTACGACGGGTGTCAACCCAGCGTCGCTACCTGAACCTGAGACAGGGTCGAGGACTGGAACATGAGCGCAAGTGAAAACGGTAAGACACGTTTGCTAACGACCAGAGTCCGTCCTCGCGGCGCGACCCGGGCCCGAGCTACTGACCGCTCCCGTAGCGCGGACAGGGTCCGGGGCTCCGCCTTGTACGAGGTCATCAAGGGCATAGACTTCGAACGGCGAGAGCTGGTGGGCAAGCCCGAGAGGCGGGGGCTGCTGGAACTGGTGCGGGACCCCCAAGGTGGGTATCGCTGTTACGCCTGTACCCTATGCGAGCGAACCTGCCCGGTGGACTGCCTCCAGCTCGAGTACTGCCCGGAGTTCCCAGAGGAGCCCTTTGACATCGAAGCGGCCAGAGCTGCCGCTCTCGCCACTCTCCCCGGGGAAAGCTGCGGCGTAGCCTCGGCCTGTGTAAAGGGTGAGGCGCCCGCCGGACTTAGACCCGAACTCGACCTCAAGCGACTGGACCCAGTAGTGGCCGGCATCCGCTCCGGTTCCGGCTTGGTGGAGGCTCTCCACACTACCCAGGAGATCTTCGGATACTTGCCGCGGTTGGCTCTGGAGGCTATCGCCAAGGAGCTCGGCATCCCCTTCTCGCGTGTATATGGGGTCGCCACTTTCTACACCCAGTTCCGTCTGGCACCCGTCGGCAAGTACGTCATCGACGTCTGTATGGGCACCGCCTGTCATGTAGCGGGAGCTCCCCTGGTGTTGGAGGCTTTCAGCCAGGAACTCGAGATTCCCGTGGGCGGAACCACCCCCGACGGGCTTTTCACTCTGCAGACGGTCAACTGTCTGGGGGCTTGTGCCCTGGCCCCGGTCGTACGAGTGGGCGAGAGCGAGACCCACGGCCGCATGGGCCCCAACGAGGCTCGGCGTCTCGTCCGTAGACTGCGCAAGCAGGAGAGCGACTGATGCCCCGGAAAGAGATCTCCCTCTGCGCAGGTACCGCTTGCCATGCCTCCGGCCGCGAAGCACTGCGCAAGGCCATAGATGAAGCCTTGGCCGCGCGCGGCCTCGCCGATGAAGTGACAGTCATCGAGACAGGCTGCCACGGGTTCTGCGAGCAGGGCCCCATATTGGTCGTTCGACCCCAAGGGATCTTCTATCCCCGCCTCAAACCCAAGGATATCGACGAGGTCATCGAGACGAGCGTCGTGGGGGACGGCGTGGTCGAACGCCTCCTGTACAGGCATCCTCAGACGGGGGAACCTCTTGCCTATGAGAAGGACATCCCCTTCTACAAGCTGCAGACACGCATCGTTCTCGCTCTCAACGGCAAGATCGATCCTTTATCTATCGACGACTACCTCGCCCACGGTGGTTACACTGCCCTGGCCAAGGTGCTGGAGGAGGGGGATCCTCTCGGAGTCATTGCCGAGGTCGAGCGAAGCGGCCTGCGGGGCCGCGGGGGAGCCGGTTTCCCCACTGGAAGAAAATGGCGCACTTGCAGGAACAATCCGGGCGACAAGCACTACGTCATCTGCAACGCCGACGAAGGTGACCCCGGAGCGTTCATGGATCGCTCGGTGCTGGAGGGCAATCCCCATTCGGTCATCGAGGGGATGATCATAGCCGCCTACGCCATAGGATCCGGAAACACCCCGGTCGAAGGTTACGTCTACGTCCGCCATGAATATCCCTTCGCAGTCCAGCGACTGCGCGCAGCTCTCAAACAAGCCCGCGAACGGGGCTATTTGGGCGAGAACATATTGGGTTCGGGCTTCGACTTCGACATCCGCATCAACCAGGGGGCGGGGGCCTTCGTGTGCGGAGAGTCTACGGCGCTTACCGCCTCCATCGAGGGCCAGCGAGGCATGCCGCGGGGGAAGCACATCCGCACCGCCGCCCACGGTCTCTGGGGTCAGCCCACCAACCTCAACAACGTGGAGACCTATGCCAACGTGCCGTGGATCATCAATCATGGCGCCGAAGCTTTCGCGGCCCTGGGCACTGCTACCAGCAAGGGGACCAAGATCTTCTCCCTGACCGGCAAGGTCATGAACGGAGGTCTCATCGAGGTCCCCATGGGTACGACTCTGCGCCAGGTCATCTTCGAGATCGGGGGCGGTATGTGGCCGGGCCGGCAATTCAAGGCCGTCCAACTGGGGGGACCTTCCGGAGGGTGTCTACCTGAATCGCTGCTGGACGAGCCCATCGATTTCGAGAGTCTCGTAGCAGCCGGGTCCATGATGGGTTCGGGGGGCATGGTGGTAGTCGACGACACCACCTGCATGGTGGACTTCGCTAAGTTCTTCCTGCGTTTCACAGCAGAGGAGAGCTGCGGCAAGTGCGTGCCGTGCCGTGTGGGCACCACTCGCATGTTGGAGATTCTGGAACGCATCTCGGCCGGAGAAGCCGATCTGGAGGACCTCGACCTGCTGGAGAGATTGGCGGAGGACGTCGTAGAAGGTTCTCTCTGCGCCCTGGGCGGAAGCGCACCCAACCCGGTGACCTCTACGCTCAGATATTTCCGGGACGAGGTGCTCGCTCACGTGGTCGACAAGGTCTGCCCGGCGCGGGTATGTCGGCCTCTGATCCGTTATGTCATCAACGCCGAAGCCTGTACTGGTTGCCAAGCGTGTTTCACGGCCTGCCCGGTGGGAGCCGTAGCCGGCGAGCGCAAGGCTCCTCACAAGATCGACCTGAAGACTTGCATAAAGTGCGATACCTGCCGTCAGGTGTGCCGCTTCGACGCGGTGAGAGTCGAGACGGGGGCTCTCGCTCCACTCGGAAGAGGTAAGAGATGATGGTCAAGCTGACTATCGACGGAAGACAAGTCGCTGCTGCTCCAGGCGAGACTGTGCTAGAGGTCGCCCAGCGGGAGGGTATCGTCATCCCAGCCTTGTGTCATCAGCCGGGTATGCCGGCGTGGGGCGGATGCCGACTCTGTCTGGTCGAGCTGGAGGGGGTGGACAAGTTACAGGCCGCCTGCACTACCTGGGTGAACGAGGGCATGGTGGTGAAGACCGACACCGAGCGGGTACGGGCGCGTAGGACCAGCTACGTCAAGATGTACCTGTCCGACCACAACGCCTACTGCGAAGCCCCCTGCACCCATGCCTGCCCCACCCATGTCGACATCCCGGGCTTTCTAGCCTTGCTCAAAGAGGGCGAACTGGCTGCCGCGGCGGCCTTGGTGCGGGAAGAGCTGCCCTTCCCGGGCATCCTCGGCCGTATCTGCCCTGCCTACTGTGAGCCTGTCTGCCGGCGGGGTGAAGTGGATGAACCGATAGCCATCTGTGCCTTGCACCGCCTGCTGGGAGACCATGAGCCCACCCGACTGACTACCGCCCCCGCCAGTGGGCGGCGCGTGGCTGTGGTGGGAGCTGGTCCTGCCGGCCTTTCTGCGGCTTGGTTCTTGACCACCCGGGGCCACCAGGTCACTCTCTACGACGCCGAGGCCAAGCCCGGGGGTCAGTTGCGTTACGTCCTGCCGGAATTCCGTTTGCCGGAAGCGGTCCTTGATCGCGAGCTCGAGCCGCTTTGGGAGGCCGGAACCCGGTTTGTAGGTGATTCCAAGCTCATCCACGCCAAGGAAGAAGAGCTCCTAGAGGCGGGCTTTGATGCCGTCATAGTGAGCACTGGTCGGTCGGAGCCTAGCACTTCGCCAGATACGGACGAGGACTGGGTTCAGCTCGCCGCCCGCGTTCTCCGACTCCCCCCGCAGAGCCTGGCTTCCGTCTGGCAGAGCCTGGACTTCTTGCGCGCGGGGCGCTCGGGGCATCCGCCCGAGCTTCCAGGCCCGGTGGTAGTCCTTGGCTCCGGCCTGGCTGCCCTCGATACAGCCCGGACAGCCCGGCGTCTAGGGCCAGGCCCTGTGCGCGTCATAAGACTGGACGGCCAGGTCTGGGACGAGGCCGACAAGGAAGCAGCGGCCGCCCGAGAGGAAGGCGTCATACTGATGACAGCCGCGGAGCTGGGAGCCGCTTCTGCCACCGGGTGGGAGCAAGGCGCCACACTGATCACGGCCGAGAGAAGGTGGGTAAGAGAAGAAGCGGGAAGAACCCTGCCGCCAGGCGCCAGTGATTTGCGCGCCGGGCTGGCTGTAAACCCCTTCACGGGGCGTACCGCCTGCCCAGGACTGTTCGTGACCGACGCCGTCACAGGTGGGGCTACTAAGGAAGAGGCCGATTCCGCCATACATGCTGTGGCGGCGGGTAAGCGCGTTGCGCTGGCAGTTGACGCCTGGCTACGCGGCGAAGACCTGGTCAGACTCGAGGACCGACTGGCCGAATATGTCCGTCTGCCCTATCTCGAGCAGCTGGGAAAGGCCGCACAGCTCAGCGAGTTGGAACGCAGATTGGGCGAACGCAGCCCCGTCTGGCTCAAGATGGGCATAAACGCTCGGCCGGCTTCCCGGGCCCGGATGCCCAAGACTGCGATCAAGACCAGGCTGACCAGTCTTCAGGCAGAAGTGGAGAAAGGCCTGAGTGTAGCGGCAGCTCGCAAGGAGGCGGAGCGCTGTCTGGAATGCGAATGCCCCAGCCTGGGTGCCTGTGAGCTGCAGCGCCTGGGGGTGGAACACGGGGTCATCGACAATGAGCTGGCGAGAAGGGGGGCTCGCGTGCGCACCGTCTCGCCCCAATACGAACACCCCTTCATCAGACGAGACATGCGGCGGTGCATCGCCTGCGGTCGTTGCGTACGCGTGTGTCGGGAGATCGCCGGGCCTGCCTGCTACGATTTCACCGGCCGCGGCTTCGCCATCCATATCGACACCCCCTACGGTGAAGCCCTGCAATTAGCGGACTGTATTTCTTGCGGGCGCTGCGTCACCGTCTGCCCCACGGGCGCTCTCAGCTTCAACGAACGGGTGCTGACCTCGTTCAGAGTGGACGAGACCCGCTGCATCCTGTGCCGGCAATGCGTGGAAGTGTGCCCGGTCGGTGCCCTCGCAGAGGCCGCAGAGTTCGAGAGGGCCCGGCAAGCCTGGCTCAGACTGGTGGAGCAGGGCAGTAGACTAGCCGGTGGCCATCGCATGTGCGCCGGCTGTGGCGCTCCCATAGTGGTCCGGCAGGTTCTGATGGCTACTCAGGAACCTGTGGTGGTCAGCGCCGCCACGGGCTGCCTGGAAGTCAGCACGACCATCTATCCCTACACCTCCTGGAAGACCAGCTTCATCCACACCGCTTTCGAGAATGCCGCCGCTACGCTGAGCGGGGTAGAAACAGCCTACCGAGCGCTGAGAAAGAAGGGCTTGATCGACAAGGATATTCGCTTCATCGCATTCGGCGGCGATGGAGGCACCTACGACATCGGACTGCAGTCCCTGTCGGGAGCGATGGAGCGTGGTCACCGGATGCTCTATGTCTGCTACGACAACGGGGCCTACATGAACACCGGCTTTCAGCGTTCAGGAGCTACGCCTACAGCGGCCTGGACCACTACCAGTCCCGTCGGAGAAGAGTCCGCGGGCAAACTCGAGCACCGAAAGAACCTCACCGAGCTCATGATCGCTCACGGGATCCCCTATGTGGCCCAGGCTTCCCCTCACGACCCCCGGGACTTGGTCCGCAAAGCAGCCAAGGCTCTGTCCGTCGACGGGCCCACCTTCCTCAATGTCATCGCACCTTGCCCCCGAGGATGGCGAGCTGACGGCGCCGAGACCATCGAGTTGGCCCGGGGGGCGGTGAACACCTGTTACTGGCCGCTCTTCGAGTACGAGGACGGGGAGTACCGGCTGACTTATCGCCCGCGCTACAAGCAGCCGCTTGCGCCCTGGTTGAAGCGGCAGGGACGCTTCGCCCACCTGTTCCAGCCCGGTTTTGAAGAAGCCTTGGAGCGACTCGAGCGCTGGGTCGATGGAGAGTGGGACAAACTGCTGCGTAAGTGCGGAGAACCCAGCGAAGCCGAGTGGCAGGCTCGGCTGACCGCAAAAGGCTGTCTGCTTCGGTAAGGTGAACCGACTGCAGAGGGTTCGCTGCCGCAGCCGACTCAGTCGTCGGCTGCGGCAGCGTCGATAGCCATCCTCCGCGCCCTCTTGGTCGCGCTGCGCCGCTTCTTAGCCGCGAGACGGCGCTCCTCAGCCTCGAGTGGAGCCTGGGTGGGAACCCTGGGAGGAGGTTCTTCCAGAGCTTTGCGCAGCAGCATCACCAGACGTTTACGAGCTGCCTCCTTGTTGGCATGCTGGGTGCGGAACTTCTGGGAAGTGATCCTTAGCACGCCGCTCCGACCGATGCGTCCCCCCAGTTCCTGGCGTAGGCGAGAGCGCATCTCCGGAGAGAGGGAGGGCGAACCCTCGACGTCGAAACGGAGGGTCACGCGAGTGTTCACCTTGTTGACATTCTGGCCTCCCGGACCGGCACTCCGAGAGGTGGTGAACACCAACTCCTCGTCGGGAATCTCGAGCTCTTCGCTTACCTTTACCATGCCCTAGAGTCTAGACCATACTTTGCATTGTGCCTGCAAGGCAACGAGTAGAGGTGCAGTCGGTGGAAGGCGAGGCGAATATGCTCTCTGGGGAACACCAAGCGAAGCTGCGGTCTGAGCAACACGGACGGCTTCAGAGGGCCTGGGCGGAAGCAAGGGCCGCATCGGACGCCTGGGAAAAGCCTAGACATCAGAGCTCGCACGCGACCTCCCCGTCCCCCGAGGGCCTAGACCGACCGGGCAGTGACCCCCGCGCCTTCCTCACCACGCTTTTCTGGGCCATGGTAAAGGCAGCCGCACCCGAGAACGTACTACCGGGCCATCTGCCCTCGCCCCCCAAAGGGCGTACCGTGGTGGTGGGAGCAGGCAAGGCCGCCGCAGCCATGGCCCAAGTGGTCGAAGAACTTTGGGAGGGTCCGCTTTCTGGCGTGGTGGTGACCCGTTATGGCCACAGTCCCGACTATCAGCGCCGGACGACCCGACCGCGGATACAAGTCCTCGAGGCAGGCCATCCTCACCCAGACGAAAACAGCGTGAGGGCAGCCCGACGAGTCCTAGCAGAGGTCAGCGGATTGTCGGCGCAGGACCTGGTGCTGGTGCTTCTGAGTGGGGGCGGCTCGGCCCTGCTTACCCTGCCTGCCCCCGGCCTCAGCCTGGCTGACGTCGTCGAGACCAGCCGTCTCCTCCTTGCCACTGGTGCCACCATCCAGGAGATCAACTGCGTGCGCAAACACCTCACCGTGTTAGCGGGAGGCGGCCTGGCAGCAGCTAGCTACCCCGCTCGCGTAGTGACTCTGGCGATTTCTGATGTAGTCGGCAACGACCACACGGTGATAGCTTCCGGCCCCACTGTCGCCGACCCCACCACCTTCGCCGATGCCCGCGCTATAGTCGCTAGCTACCGGCTGGAACTGCCCACTGCGGTCAACCGACACCTGGAGCTAGCTCGAGCGGAGACCCTCAAGCCCGGCGACCCCCGGCTGGTGCGGACGCAGTACGTCCTAACGGCTACCCCCGAGGATGCCCTCGCCAGAGCGGCTGCGACGGCGAGGGAAGGCGGCGTCACGCCCGTAGTGCTGGGCTGTGACTGGCAAGGAGAGTCTCGAGAAGTGGCTGCCACCCAAGCTCAGCTCACCCTGGAAACGGGGGATCGTGAGAAACGACCTTTTGTGGTTCTCTCTGGCGGGGAGACTGCAGTCACTGTGCGCGGCTCAGGCCAGGGTGGCCGCAACACAGAGTTCCTTCTCGCTCTTGCCCTAGCCTTCGAAGACCTGGGTCACTCGGCCTTCACGGCAGCCTTGGCAGCCGATACCGATGGTTTCGATGGCACAGGGACCAACGCGGGCGCCTTCCTCTTTCCCCATACTCTTGCCCGAGCTCGAGCTGCCGGACTCGAACCCCAACACCTACTGGACCAGAACGACAGCTATCGCCTTTTTGCAGAGCTCGGGGAGCTGCTCCTGACCGGACCCACGTACACGAATGTCAACGACTTCCGAGCCATCCTGGTGAGCTAAGGGCTCGACCGGCTGAGGCCCGACCGGCTGAGGCCCGACCGGTTCAAGAAGAAGCGCCCACCGAGGCGATCAGACCGGGAGAAAGCTCGGATATGCTCCCGAGGACGACCCTGGCTAGCCCCAACGCCTCCGCAGTGGGTGGATACACGCTATTGGGGACAGCCACTACTACCAGCCCCGCAGCGGCGGCGGAGGCAATGCCATTAGAAGAGTCCTCCACGGCCACCGCCTGCTCTGGCTCTGCTTCGAGTCGGCGGCAAGCTTCAAGATAGACGTCAGGCGCCGGTTTCCCGACCGGAACCTCATCGGAAGAAACCACTGCGCTGAAGTGCCCTGCCAGACCGGCCAACTCCAGGGCACACTCGATCAACTCTCGTGGCGAGGAAGACGCCACCCCTAGGCGGTAGCGAGAAGCCAGCTGTTCTATGACCTCCCGAGCTCCCGAGACCAGGGGCAAGTGTCGCGCGTATTCCTCTTTGAGGGCCTGGACGATGCCAGCATAGATCTCCTCGTCGCTTAGCGGAATCCCACTGGCTTCCCGCATATAGGCCGCCCACTGCATGGAGTTGGCCCCCATCACCGCCGGCTGGTCATGCTCATCCCAGCGGCCGCCATGGGCCAACGCGAAGTCCTTCCGCACCGAATTCCAGATCTCTTCGCTGTCTAGAATTACGCCGTCCAGGTCAAAAACGATTGCTTGGATCGCCATAGAGCAGTAGCTTAGCAGACAGCGCACAGGCAAAGCAGAGGCCGCGCGCAGTGAGCGATACGCCGGCGACCATGCACAGCGCCTCGCTTCGCGCTAGAATCACCCAAAAAGGAGGCGGGACGTGATCGACTGGCAGAACAAGATCGTTGGTGAAGGGCTCAGTTTCGACGACATCCTGCTGATTCCCGCCGAGTCTGCCGTCTTGCCCAAAGAGACCGACGTCCGCACCCGACTCACCAACAAGATAATCCTCAACATACCGCTTCTCTCGGCGGCTATGGACACAGTCTCGGAGACTGCGTTAGCCATCGCACTCGCCCGGGAAGGCGGTCTGACCATCATCCACAAGAATCAACCGATCGAGCGCCAGGCGGAGATGGTACGCAAAGTCAAGAGGAGCGAGGCGGGGATGATCGTGGATCCCATCACTCTGCCCCTCACCGCCACTTTCGGGGACGCCGAGGCGCTGATGCGCGAGTATCACATCTCCGGGGTGCCCATCGTCCATCCCGACGGGACGCTGGCCGGTATCGTGACCAACCGGGACACACGCTTCGAAACGGATCCCCACAAGCCCATCACCGAGCTCATGACCTCGAAGAACTTGGTGACAGTTCCGGTGGGCACCACTCTGACGGAGGCCAAAGAGCAATTCAAGATCCACAAGATCGAGAAGCTTCTGGTGGTGGACGAGGATTACAAGCTGCGAGGTCTTATCACTATCAAAGACATCATGAAGATGATCGAGTTCCCCAATGCCTGTAAGGACGAACTGGGACGTTTGCGGGTGGGAGCCGCAGTAGGCGTGGCGAAGGACACAGCGGAACGGGTAGCCGCCCTGGTGGAAGCTCAAGCCGACATCATCTGCATCGACACGGCTCACGGGCATTCCAAGGGAGTGCTCGATACCGTGGCTTGGATCCGTGAGCAGTACCCTGACATACAGCTGATGGCGGGCAACGTAGCCACCGCGGAGGGCACAAAGGCCCTGATCGAGCGGGGAGTAGACTGCGTGAAAGTAGGCATCGGGCCCGGTTCCATTTGTACCACCCGCGTCGTGACCGGGTGCGGAGTGCCCCAGATAACGGCCATAGCCGACTGTGCAGCGGAGGCCTACAAGTACGGGATCCCGGTGGTAGCCGATGGCGGTATCCGCTATTCGGGTGACGTGGTGAAAGCCCTGGCAGCCGGTGCACACAGCGTGATGATAGGTTCCCTCTTCGCGGGCACCAGCGAGAGTCCTGGGGAGCGGATCCTGTGGGAAGGCCGCAGCTACAAGGTCTACCGGGCCATGGGTTCGGTCGGAGCCATGAGCGAAGGCCATAGCGCTGACCGTTACTTCCAGGAGGACCAGAAGAAGCTCGTTCCCGAGGGCATAGAAGGCATGGTCCCCGACAAGGGCCCTCTGGCGGATGTGGTGTTCCAGCTGATAGGCGGCTTGCGGGCAGGAATGGGCTATACCGGCTGTGCGACCATCGAGGATCTCCACAAGAAGGCCCGCTTCGTCCGTATCTCTGCGGCTGGTCTAACCGAAAGCCATCCGCATGATGTGCAGATCACGAAAGAGGCGCCCAATTACGAGCGGCGCATGCCTTTCTCGTAGAAGCACTCGACTCCGGCGCCGCTTGCACCAGTGTCGGCTGGGCCTAGCTCAATGGCCATGGTGAGCCAGGGTTTGCGTCACTACCTGCTCGACCTCGGCCAGAGTGCGGTCATCGACCTCGAGCTCGTCCAGCTCCGCCAAGGGGTTTGAGATCAACGAACCGAGACTGGCCAACGCCCCCCTTGTCAACATGAAATAAGCGGCACTCTCTCGGCTTGCACAATCCAGACAGACGACGCCACCCAGCTCAGGCGAGTATCCCACTAAGGACTCCGTACCGCCACAGCGGGCGCACCCGCTGACCACAGGAGCGTATCCCAGAACAGCAAGCAGTTTGAGCCGCGTGGACAGGACCACACAGGCGGCATCCCGGGGACTCGCGCTTCCAGCCAAGCGAGCCACGCCCCGCACGAGGAGGTTGAAGACCGGCGGGTTGGCCTCCTCCACCGGAAACAGGTTGCGCACGGCCGCCAGAAGACGAGCACCCTCCTCCATGCGGAACAACTCATCACGGACGCCCTGAAAGGTACGGAGGGTCTCCACCCCCGTCACCGTGTACAGGGAACCTCGCCCACTGTGCAGGCTCACCCGCACTAGACCGAAGGGTTCTAGCCGCCCTCCCACCTTGGACGTGGTCCTACGTAGACCCTTGGCCAGAGCGCTCAGCTTCCCGCGGTCCCGCGTGTAGAGCGTGATGATGCGGTCGGCTTCCCGGTAGCGCATCGACCCGATGACAAGGGCCTCGGTGGTGAATAACCGGGAGCCCATCCCCGCCTCCCGTGCTCAATCCTTGTGGGCCGAGAACTCTTTGATTATCTGGGCAGCGTGAGAAGTACCGATGCGGGCGGCCCCCGCGTTGATCATGAGTTCGGCGTCTTCGGCTGTGCAGATACCGCCCGCGGCATCCACACCCACGCTCTCCGGGAGAAGGTCGCGGAATAACTCCACATCTTTGGCCGTGGCTCCCCCGGGAGCAAAACCGGTGGAGGTCTTGATGAAATCAGCCCCCGAATCTTCGACTATCTTGCAGACCAGCCGCTTCAACTTCTCGTCCAGGTAGTAGGCCTCCACGTTGGCCTTGACCAAGACCAGACCGCGGCCTGAGTTCACGCTCGCCATCCGCACCGTCCGCACCACGCTGCGGAGCTCGTCCCGCACGTAGCGGAAGTCGCCGGAGAGCATCGCCGGGATGTTGAGAACCACGTCAAGCTCATCAGCCCCCATCGCCACTGCCTGTTCCGCAGCAACCACTTTGGTCCGCTGCAGATCCGCTCCAAACGGGTAGGAGACGACCGTCCCCACCTTGACGTCATAGCCTTGGAGCAACTGACGCGCCACGGGGACCCAATAGGGTAGGACACACACCGAGGCAAAATGGTAAGAGATGGCGTCACGGCACAGCATCTCCACCGCCGTGGTCGTGCTCGTTGCCTCGAGAAGGGTACTGTCGATGGTCTTGGCGAGTTCTTCGACTCTCACGACGAAGCTACCTCCTTCCTGGGTCTTCTATCATACACTGCCCGTCAACCCCTTCTTCGAAGCGCCAACGCAAGAGATAACGGTCCTCCCCTGGGCCGTAGAAGTCAGGGACGAACCGTTCCTCCGCGAACCCGAAGCGACGATAGAGAGCGAGGGCCCGGGCATTGTCTGGCGCCACTGTGAGTAACAGCCCCTGGGCCCCGAGTCGACGACTTTCTTGACTCACCAGCTCCAGGAATCGTCTGCCGACCCCCCGACCCCGCCATCCAGGCCGGAGATAGAAACCTACCAAGTAAAGGAACTCCGGCTCATCCAGCATCCGCAGCAATTGACACGCGCCCGCGACCTCCTCGCCCTGCCAGGCTACAAACACGGCCCCGGCCTCCGCCATGACAGCCAGGTCGCACGCGCGCAGCCCCACGACCCCGAAAGCCTCCTCATCGTATGCCGCCAACAGGGCAAGAAGCTCGGGCCCTGGTCGCCGGACCCGCTCTAACCGAAGCTCGGTCTGCGGCGGCTGCGAGCCAGCGCAGGGCGGGTCCTCTTTCGACTTGGGGGCCGGATGGTCGGTCATTCCCGCGGCGATAACGCGTTGTTCTCTCCCGGACGAGTGGTCATCGGCCCTGAGGAGCGACCCGCGAGCCCCTGCTGTAGCCGCGAGACCGAAAGAACCACCCACCGTCCGCGTTGTTTGTGGACCAGAGGCAGTTCGGCATCGATCTCGGCAAAAAGGGAGAGACAGGCGTCGTCAGGAACGGCTGTCGCGGCCGCGTTCGCCTGCGCGAACGCGGCCGCGACCACCCTCGTCCGACGCTCCTGTCCAGCCTTCAGCGCTGCGGCCGCGGCTTCCAGCGCGGCCGCCGCCGACCCTACTCTAATGCGACCCTCTTCGTCCAGCAGGGCCACCGCCACAGGCGCGTGCACAAGCGCTTGTTTGGCCGTATCTATCAGCCGCCCCATGAGCGGGGCCAAATGATCCTCGTCCAAGTCTACGGCGCCTCCCTTGCGCTCCGCCACCTACCCTGCTAGCGACCGCCTCGCCACTTCCTATGACCACAGCTGAAAGATCAGCGTGGTCACCAGCGTCCCGAGGAGCGCCCCCAAGACTACCTCAAACAAGGAATGTATCCCCGCCTGCACACGACTCTGGGCAGCCAGCACCGCCACAATGAAGGTCAGTGCGCTGACCAATACCCCTTGAGGAGAACCCACCACCAGGAAGGTCACCGCCGTCCACCCAGCAAAGGCCACAGCCGCATGGCCGGAGGGCAGTCCCCCCGAGAGCGGCGTACCCCGCTTGCCCAGAGCTTTCAGGCCGATCACGAGCAGAACAACCACAGCCAAGGCCACCACGGTCAGATGGGCAGGGGTGCGCCGGATAGCGGTAAACAGATCCAAGGAGACCTGAGCCACGCGGTCGGCCAAGACCAGGTAGCCCACGACCAACGCATTAACAGCGGCAAGCAATACCGCACCGGCGGCCATGTCCTTGGCTATCTTGGCCCGGCTGTCAAACTCGTCGGTCACGATGTCCACGACCGTCTCCACTGCAGAGTTGACCATCTCGGCCGTAAGAACAAAGGTGATGGCGATGAAGACCGCCACCAGCTCGAGTCGCGATACGTTGAGCAGGATGCTGGCCACCAAGACCAGCAGCGCCACCACCATGTGGATGCGCATGTTGCGCTGATGACGGACTGCGAAGACCAGGCCTTGAAAGGCGTGGTTGAAACTTTGGAGCAAAGATGTCCGTCGCCGATTCTGAGCCATCTCGGGCCTTCCTCGGCCAGTCTGTCAGCCCTGGTCTAGAGCCCGGCGGCCGCGCTCGTTCAGGGTGAGAGCGGCTGTGGTCTCCCCCAGTCCCGCCACTATCTCTGCCTCGCGTTCACGCATCTCACCCTTGTCCGTCTCATGGTCGTAGCCGAGCAGATGGAGGACTCCGTGGACCAACGTCCAAGCCAACTGGGCCTCGAAAGTAGTGCTTTCTTCACGACTATACTCAAGCACCAGCTCGGGACATACCACCACCTCACCGAGCTCATCAGCCTCGTCCAACCAATCGCCTCTCTTGACCTGCGGAAAACTGAGCACATCGGTCGGGCCTTCCGCCGCACGATAACGCTCATTCAGATCGGCCATTTCGCGCATATTCACAAAGGCCACGGCCACCTTCCCCCACACCTTCTCAGCCCGCAGGACCGCCTCGACGACGCTCTTCACAGCTCGCCGGTCGCGCACCCAGCCCGTGTGGTCTACCACATCAACCAGCAGACGACTCATGCTCCGCAGCCTTCTCGTTCTCGCTGGACCCGCTGCTCCCCTCTACTGCCGCCTCCGGCTCCCCTGGGCCGACACGCAGCGCCGCGGCACTCGGAGGCACTCCCCGGCTGCCGGTCTGTCTCTGCTCGTGTTGCCCGTTGCGTTCCGGGTAACTGATCCGGTGTCCGAGCAACCCGCGGAGGGTCACGTCAAAAGCTTCCTGGATCTTACGCAGGTCGGCCTGAGTCAATTCAGACTCATCGAGCTGTCCATCCTCGATCTTCTGCTTGACTATCTCTTGTATGACTCCCTGGATCTTACGTCGGGTAGGATTCTGCATAGCGCGGACCGCCGCTTCCACCGCGTCCGCCAACATGATTATCGCGGCTTCCTTGGACCGCGGCTTCTGCTCTTCGTAACGGTAGCTCTCTTCGTAGACCGGTTCTTTGGATTCCTCCAAGGCCTTATGGTAGAAGTAAGCGAGCACCGAGGTCCCGTGGTGCTGCTTGATGATATCCACCACCGGCTGAGGCAGTCCGTAAAGACGAGCTAGGTTCTCTCCGTCTCGCACGTGAGCTGTTATGGCCAGCTTCGATAGATTGGGGCTGAGCCGGTCATGGGGGTTGTCCACGTATATCTGGTTCTCCACGAAGTATTCCGGGCGTATGGTCTTCCCGATGTCGTGGTAGTAAGCGCCGACCCGAGCCAGCAGGGGGTCGGCTCCTATGGCCTCTGCGGCGGCTTCGGCAAGGTTGCCCATCTGAATGCTGTGATTGTAAGTACCCGGTGCGACTTGCAGGAGCTTCTTCAGCAAGGGATGAGCCGGGTTAGCCAACTCGAGCAGGCGTAGGGGAGTGGTCAGGTTGAACACCGTGTCCAGGATCAGGAGAAGAATGACCGTAAGAGCTCCGGCCAGCGCGCCGCTGGCCAGCCCCCAAAGACCACGGCGCGCCGCGTCCAAGAAAGAGGCTTCGGTAAAGGTTTCAACAAAGAAGATGGCAACAAAAGCGAGTCCCATGGTGGCCACTCCGGCCCCCAGCAAGGCGGCCCGTTGGGTCACCCGCGAGACCAGATACAACGAGATAGCAGCGACCAGAAGTCCTGCCACCGTGTAGCGCATTTCCAGGTCAGTAAGAAGTCCGATGTTGACTGCCGATAACGTCACCAGCAACAGTGCGCTCCTCGCGTTGAGCACCACGGTCACTACCATGCCTAGAGCAGCCAGCGGAATCAGGTAGGGCGAAAGAGGTTCGAGGACCAGAAGGCGAGCCACCGCCGTCCCCCCCAAGAACAGCGAGACCAGAGCCAGCAACATGTTGTTCTCTAGTGGCTTGCTCTTGTTGAACCGCTTGAGTAGCCGCGAGAAGGCTGCAGCCTCAAACAGCACCATGAAGAAGATACCGAGATATACCTTGAAACCGGAGCGGTGACCACCTAGACCCAGCGCTTCGAGCACGGCGAGATGGCCGCTGGTTAGGACCTCACCTTGGCGCACGACTACGTCTCCTTGGCGGACACTGACAGTCACGGGAGCAACCTGGGCCATGGCCGCTTGCCGGCGGGCTTCGGTCTGCACTTCGTCGACTACTTGGTTGGGCCGTATGAAGTTGGAAACCACTGTGGAGAGTACCGTGGCGTCAGCCGGTGAGGAAACCAGCGATTCCGCTATGGCCTGAAGGTCCTTGCGGGCTTGATCAAGAGAGGACTCAGTGATTCCATGGGAGAAGAGGGTAGTCAAGGCGCCCAGGCACTGCCGTTCCATGCGGTCATATTCGCCGGCACTCAGGCTGAGAAGGTAGATCAGGGTCTCCCGATCGATGCTCTCGGGGGTCTTCGCTGCGAGTTCTTCCGCGGCGTCCACAAGATCACGGCCTGCAGCTACTTCCGCTCGCAATCCTGAAATCTCTGCGAAGAAATCGCTCAACTCCTGAGTGGCCTTGGGCAGGGCATCAGGGTCGGCTCTGTACACCGGCTCCACCAGATCCGCGACCTGGGCCTTGAGAGCCTCGGTAGCCTTCGCATCCAGCACAGTGACCGACTTGTCAGCGACCACCGTCCGGGGAGCAGGGTGGGCCACAACGAAACCCCGGAGCGTGGGCAAATAGGCAGTGGAGATGATCGCAGTGAGACCCACGACAAGACAGGCCAGCAAGACCAGTTCGAAGCGCAAGCGGTCCCGCTTGTCGATCCATTCGCGGAGGTCAGCTATGCGCGTACGAAGCAGGAAGCGATATTGGTCCATGAAATACGAAAAGGATCAGTCGCTGGGTGAGGCAGCTTCGCGGAGATTCCCGCTTTTCTCTACCGGAGACCGGGACCCCGCTCTCCGCAGAGAGCGATGCTTCTCGGTGTGAAGTTTGTACGCCGACACAATCTCCTGGACTAGCTTATGACGGACCACATCCTGACTACCAAAATAGATGAAGGCGATGTCGGGAATGCCAGCGAGCACTTCACACACGTGGACAAGACCGGAACGCTGTCCCCGAGGTAGATCGATCTGGGTGATGTCCCCCGTCACGATCATCCGGGAACCGAAACCCAGACGCGTCAGGAACATCTTCATCTGCTCTGGGCTTGTGTTCTGGGCTTCGTCCAGTACTATCAGAGAGTCGTTCAGAGTGCGCCCACGCATGTAGGCCAGGGGCGCCACCTCGATGGTGCCCCTCTGCAAGTGTTCGGCCAGCCGCTCGCTGTCCATCATGTCATACAGGGCATCAAAAAGAGGCCTAAGATAAGGATCCACCTTCTCCATAAGCCCGCCGGGTAGGAAACCCAGCTTCTCTCCTGCCTCGACTGCGGGCCTGGTCAGGATGACGCGGTTGACCTCGCCCCGAAGCAGCGCCGAGGTCGCCATGGCCATGGCTAGATAGGTCTTGCCAGTGCCGGCTGGACCTATGCCGAACGTGATGGTATGGGTCCTGATGGCATCGACATACGCCTTCTGGTTGACCGTCTTCGGCCTGATGCGCCGACCGCGATGCTCGATGATCACGTCACCAACGATGTTGCCCAGCTCCCGCGTCCAGTTCTTCCGGCCGGCGCTGAGAGAGGCGGCCAGTTCCAGGGTCGAGCGGTCGAGCGTCTGACCTGCGCTGACCAGGGCGACCAGCTCGGCTACCAGAGCCTCGCCCCTTTCCACCTCGGCCGCTTCGCCGTCCAGGGTGAGCTGATTGCCCCTGAGGGTGATGTCACAGCTGAGGAGGCTCTCAAGAGTGCGCAGGTGAGCATCGTGCTCCCCGACAAGAAGGGCCGCCACACGGTTGTCCAAGTCGATCTTCTTGGTGAAGTACTCGGCGCTCACGCCGCCCCTCCCCCTCGGACCGTCCGCGACCAGGTATGACTTTGGCCGCGCCCGCTTCACGCCGATAGCCGCTCCTTAACCAGCTTGGCAGCCAACTTGCCGTCGACGCTCCCCCCGCCCTTGGCCATGACTGCGGACATGACCTTGCCCATGTCCTTGGGCGAACTGGCCCCGACCTCCTTGACCACTTCGTCGATAAACTGGGCAAGCTGACCTTCGTCCATCTGGGCCGGCAGTAGACTGCGGATGAGGCTGGCGGCAAAGTCTTCGTACTCAGCCAGATCCTCACGGCCGCCCGCCCGAAAGGCCTCTAGCGACTCTTCCCGGCGCTTGAGCTCCCTGCGCAGAACAGCCACCTCTGCCGTGTCATCGAGCTCAGTGCGAAGGCGCTTCGCTTCGTTCTGCAGCTCGCAAAGCACCATGCGGAGAGCCGACACCCGCCGTCTGTCGCCAGCTTTAAGCGCCGACTTGATCTTTTCCTGAACCTGAGCAAGAACGCTCACCGGAAGTCACCCAGCTTCTCGCCCCCAAGGATGTGAAAGTGGAGGTGCGGTATCTCCTGACCGCCATCTGGACCCACATTGGTGAGTACACGATAACCGCTTGCGGCGACATCCACCTGCTCGGCCACGCGGACTATGAAGCGCAGCAGCTCGTGGCCTTGAGCCGCACCCCAGCCGTCGATGTCGTTGAGCGACGGGATGTGCTCGCGCGGTATGACCAGGATGTGCTGTGGTGCCTTGGGATTGATGTCGCGGAAGGCCACGAAATGCTCGTCCTCAAGCACCTTCTGGCTAGGAATGTGTCCAGCAGCTATCCGACAGAAGATACAGTCATCCATGGCGCCTGATTATACTACCAATCCTCCAGCACAAACCGAGCCACGGCTACCGCTATAGGTCCTGCCGTTTCGGTTCGGAGAACCGCCTGTCCCAGCCTGGCCCGCTCCATTCCGAACTTGACAAAGTAGCTCTCGTCCAACTGTGACCAGCCACTCTCCGGTCCCACCCAGAGCGCCACGGGAGGCCGTCGGCTGGCCGGAACCGATTCGGGCTGGGAGCATGAAACCTCGCCAGAACTGTGCAGCACCTCACCGAGGCTGCGCGGGGCCTCGGGATCGAGCACCACGGAGCGGGCTCTCTTTCTTTCCAGCCACTCTTGCGCCGCCTCCACAGAGGGAAGAAACTCGACGGCAGGCACGCTGGTCTGCTTGCTCTGCTTGGCAGCCTCCCTGGCAATACGTTGCCAGCGGCTGGAACGCTCGCTCGACCCCCGACTTGGACTCACCCCCTTGAGTCCGAGGAGGAGAAAGAAGCTAGCTCCTGCTTCGGTACCTTTTTCCACCACGTAGTCCAGGAGCGACGGTCTCTCCACCCTCTGG
>OGCI01000322.1_pt1 | contig 59627 bp, 38 predicted proteins | sample 1570021 | NCBI WGS metagenome assembly OGCI01 (sample SAMN06264664, study PRJEB24512) | hot springs metagenome | isolation source: Hot spring water | place: South Africa: Tshipise | collected 2015-06-21
AGTCCCTCTTCAACTATTGGAGCGATTGTGTGTCACCTGAAGTTCTCAGGTGTTGCTACCGTGGTATGCAAATCGAGAAAAAGCGGCGCTATGCGCTTCGGAAAAAACACGATGGGGCAAAAACCGCAGGAAAAGTTCCCCAAGATCCGGCGCCGGGAGGAATTGGCCAGTCTGCAAACACGAAGCACTCGTACGACCGATCTCCCGAGGCCTTGGGTGGGGTGTCTTCCCCCCGAGTAACGGTAAGATGTACTAATACGCGTAGGTAGTGATCTTACCTCCGTGTCTACTCCGCGAGTAAAGGTAAGATCCTTCTACTTTATCGAGCATAACACCAATCAAAGGGTCTTCCCCGCGAGTGAAGGTAGGATGAATTCTGCCGTATTGGGCACCACTTTAGCCCTCGGCGAAGTGTGATCTATCCCCCCAGACGCTGTGAGGGAAATTCGCAATAATCAGGACGATGGTCGCCCCCGCATTCCAATTTGCGTAACAAAACGTTGAAGCTTGCCTCAAAACAGCCTTGCAACTGCCCGGTTAATCTGACCCGCTTAATTTGAAGGCTTCGAGGGATCGGGAGCTGCTTCACTCGGCGGAGCAAGACTTTCAGAGTCCGGGCGACTTTGCGCCGTGGCTGCCTGCCCCTCGGCGAGTTCTGAGCCGGTAGCCGCTCTCACATTGGCTTCGGAGGTCACCCCTTCATCCGGTTTTTGAGCCGCCGGCGGGGCGCTGATTGTGGGCGAAGTCTCGACAGGCTGCGCTGAAGCTTTTTCCGACTCAGTACGTTGCTTTTCTTGCTGCCCGGAATCTGGCTTACTCGTGGCAGCCGGTGATGCGGCCGACTGAGTCAGCCCTTGCTCCTGCGATTCCTTGATCCGGAAAAACTGCGCTAATTCCGAAAAACTGCGCATGGGCCTTTTACCCCGGAGGACAGCCTCCGAAAGCCGCGGAAGTTCTTGGGCACGCTTGGTTCGCGGAGGCTGCCTTCGCTCAGGCGGCGGACTGGGGGCCGCACGTTCAGGCTCCGAAGGCATGTATCGGGCCGGTGCTGGTGGGCTTTCGGCCGGCTCAACAGAACCAGCTCCCGCGGCCTGCTCGGTCGCAGAACCGCTGACGGCGGAAGCAGCCGCTGGGACCTCAGCCTCAGGAGAAACCCTGCCCACAGGCCTCGACGATGGCGCACCGCGTTTCCCTTCCCGGGGAGCTCGACCGCCTTCCCGCCGTTTGGATTCGCCTGGGGGTCTTCCTACCTGTTTCCGCGGCTCCTGAGCGCGTCCCCGGGGCGTTCCCGGCGGAATCATGGTCAGAGAGACTCGATTCCGTTGGCGATCCACATCCAGCACCCAGACCCGCACCCAGCAGCCGATGTCCACAACCTCGTATGGATCTTTCACATAGCGCGTCGAAAGCGCGCTGATGTGGACAAGGCCGGTAGTCGGAAGACCGAAATCCACGAATGCACCAAAGTCCACAATGTTGGCGACTTTACCGCAAAGTTCCATCCCAGGTTTCAAATCGCTGAGCTTCAAAACCCCTTGGCGGAAAATCGGGCCCGGGAAATCTTCCCGCGGATCGTGCCCAGGTCGGGCAAGCTGCGACAAAAGATCCTTGACCAACAGTTCTCCGACCTCCAATCGCTTCGTCAGTTCGTCGAGCTTCGCATGCCGAATAACCTCGCGAAGTTTTTTTGCGCGCTCCTTGTCGCGAAGGTCCTCGACGGAAAAGCCCAGCAACTCGAGCAAGCGAGTGGCCACGGGATAGCTTTCCGGATGGATCGAGGTGCCATCCAGCGGGTTATCGCCGTCGGGAATGAAGAGGAAGCCGGCCGCCTGCACGAAGGTTGCATCTCCAATACCTGGCACTTGGCGAAGTTGCTCCCGGTTGCGGAACGGCCCGTTCTGTTGCCGATAGGCGTAAATCCCTTTCGCCGTCAGTTGGTTGAGGCCCGAAACGTACCGCAGGAGCGAAATGCTCGCCGTGTTGACGTTTACCCCGACAAAATTGACACACGATTCCACCACTTGGTCGAGGGCGGCCCGCAATTGCACCGGCTTAATGTCATGCTGGTAAAGTCCCACGCCTAGGTTTGCCGGATCGATTTTCACCAGTTCGCTGAGGGGATCGAGCAAACGTCGCCCGATGGAAATCGCACTCCGCACCTCCGGGGGCAGATCGGGAAATTCCTCTCGACCGATCGCACTGACCGAATAAGAGCTACTGCCGGCTTCGTCGACGATTACGTAGGAAATTTGCTTATCTTTCAGTGGGCCAGCAATCAGCCCACTAATCCAATACTCCACCTGGCGCGAGCCGGTCCCGTTGCCAATTGCGATCAGAGTCAGCCCCAGCCGGTTCACCCAATCGCAAACCAATTCCCGCGCAGCTCCGCGCTCCGTGGAAGGCCCTACCAAAAAGATTTTGCCATGTTCCAACAGATTTCCGAATTCATCCAAGGCCACTACCGGACAACCGCTGCGAATCCCCGGATCGATCGCCAACACTCGGCGGTTTCGTACCGGCGGCTGCAACAGCAGGTCACGCAAGTTCCGCGCAAAAACTTTCAGCACGTGCGCCTCGGCACGCTCCAGCAGTTCCCGCATCAATTCCCGTTCCAAAGCCGGTAGCAAAAGCCGGGTCAACGCGTCGCGGAGGCAACCCCGTAAAAAGACGGCATGGGGATGATCGGCCGGGACACACATCGTCTCTGCCGCTTCATACAGAGCAGTGGTTTCATATTCGAGCTTGACGCGGAGAACACCGAGCCGTTGTCCGCGGTGAATCGCCAAGACACGATGGGCCGGTATGGTTGTGAGCTTTTCGCGGAAATCGAAATAATCGGCGAATTCTTGGCGACGCTTTTCTTGGGAATCGAGACGCCCTTTGCCCCTACCTGCTTGAGGCCTTTCCACCTTCTTTGCCGGCGGCGCTGCGGCAGTTGCAGGGGGTGCTACCCTTTCCGCGGTAGGCTCGGTGGTGGCTTCATCGGTCAAGACCGTCTCCTCGGCGAGAGCATCCCCGGCTTCCAGCGAAGCTGCCTCCTGGGTCTCCACGGGCGCCAAATCGGCTGAAGGGACCTCTCCGATCGGAGAAAGAGCCTCCTCCGCCAAAGGAGGAAAACTAGCTGCTTCTGCGATGGCCTCTGCGGCCCCATCTGTGGCTGCTTCCGCACCTTCCGCCTGCCTCTGCCTCTCTTCAGAAGGCATCTGCGGTGAGGTGATGTCCGACGAAGTGCCCGAGGAAGCCATTTCCTGTGATGTGGTGAACGCCTCGGGGGCCGTTACCCCCTCAATATGAGGAAGCTCGGGTTGCACGGCCGAATCTTGCGCAGTGACTACATTCTGCACTGTGACCACATCTGAGGCTTCGGCAGCAACTTCTGCCTCCTGGGTAGTTGGTGAAAGCTCGCCCGGGGCCAGCTCTTCCGTTGACTTACTCACGCCCGACTCTACCGGAGGAAGTTCCGTCTCGATAACCGGCTGTGCCACCCCGGGTTTTTCCTCGGTAACCGCCGGGGTCTCTATCTCGGGCTTATCGGAGCCGGCCTCGGACGGGGTTTCTCCGGTTGGAACATCCGTGGTGCCCGCCTGTCCCGAGTCCACAGCCATAGAAGCCAGCTCCCCGGACATGGCTTCCGGTAAGTCAGCCTGAGCTCGCTCACCCGAAAACTCCGCCGAAGCAGGTGAGTGCACTTCACTGAATTCTTCGCGAGGAGGGCCTTGGGGGGAGTGGCCGTCTGCCCCCTCGCTGCTGCCGTTACCGTTTCCTTCATCCTCGGGCTCCAAATCCGGCGGATCAATGTGCCCCCCGTTGCCATTCCCGTTACCTTCATCGTCCTCATGCTGGTCGGAATCCGGCCCCAGGACCGACCCAGCACCCTTTTCCCCACACTCAATCGGCTCCGTGCCCTTGTCGGCACAATGATCAACCGGCTCCGTGTGCTTTTCGGCACAATCAATCGCCAGACCTTCTCCTTGAGGATCTGGGTCATGGAGCCTCTCAAGCTGCCCAGTGCTGCCACTTTCTGATTCCGTGGGGCTTGCGGGGGTTTTGGGCTCAGCATCTTTCAGCGTTTGCCCGGTGGTTCCCTCTAAACTTTGGTCCCCCTGTACTGTGGCAATTGATATACCGCTATCCTCCGCGGAAATAGCGGAAATATCTGAACCAGAATGCTCCTCATCTTTTCCAATACTGTAAGGATCTGCCCCGGCTTGATCGGCGGCTGCGGACACTTCGTCACTCGCTGGGGTCTCTGCCGGCCTAACCTCAACCTCAGTAGTGCTTTGATCTGTTTCCGAGTCTTGAGGCCCAGATTTCACCCCGGGAATTGCACTCACCGAAGTTTCGGGAGAAATCACCGCTGGGAGTGTCAGCTCCCAGGCCGGCACGGCCTCCGAGGGAAACGTGGCGGCTACCGACGAGGCGGCAACCCAATCCAGATCCCCAGAAAGCTCTGGCCCGGAAACCACATGAGAAGAGGAAACCGTGCCCGAACCCACAACCCATTCGGAGCTTAACGGTTCACAACTCCCGGTGATTAACTGAGGAGCTGCCTCTGCCTCCGACGGCACCTGGCGTCCTTCATCTCCTGGAGCCGCCGCTATGTCCTGCAAGTCGGAGCCTGTCGGCACAGCCGATGTTTCTCCGACCGTAAATTTCGCTTCTTTTTCCGGAGCTACCGAAGGTTCCGGTTCCCCCGTCGGTGTAGCCTCTGGAGTTTTTCCCGTCGCTGCCGATGAGCCCGGTTTCTCCTGCGGCGAACTGGTCAATTGTTGACCGCCACGGGACTGGGCAGAGACCGCGGCTTTCCCCCGACGAGCTCCCCACGAACCAGGACTCGCGGTCCCGGCAGCCGGGGCCGGTTGAGCCTCCCGCGGTTTGCCAGTTGCAGTTGCCCTTTCTGAAGGAGCCATGGGTGGCGGAGGCGGGGGCGGCGCTGTTTCCGTGCGGGTGCTCACCAAAACCGCCATCTCATGGAGCATGTCCCGCAGTTTCTGCCGCAGATCCGCTCGCTCGCTAAACTGCTCGGCTATGATGTGACCTGCTCCCGCCAGGGCGTCGGCCACATGGTGTACCCCCTTTTCCGCGCTTACAAAGTCCACCGCACGGGCATCCAGATCTGCACACTGCGGGGCGGCAGAAAGAACCTCCTCGGCCAACTTTTCCAGCCCTCTTGCCCGAGCCAGCGTGGCCAGGGTTTGCTTCTTAGGCTTGAAGGGTACATACAAGTCTTCTAGCCGGCTCGCACTATCGGCCGCCAGAATCGCCTGCTCCAATTCCGGCGTTAATTTCCCCTGGGCCTCGATCGATCGAAGAATCGTTTGCTTCCGCTCGGCTAAAAGCCTTAGGCTACTGAGTCGGGACTGAATCTGCCGAATTCGCTCCTCGTCCAGTCCCCCCGTTTGGTCGCGCCGAAACCTCGTGATAAACGGAACGGTATTGCCCCGTTCCAACAAATCGATGACCGCTGCGACCTGCCATAGCTCCGCATCGATGCCCCGGGCAATGTCCCGGATGTCTATAGCGACCGGCTTGACCATATAGGACCTTAAAATGCCTCAAAAGCAAGTTAAAGATAGAACAAAACCAATCCTAACTTTTTCGCCCTCAAAAACCCGACTTTTCCGCGAGTAAACACCAAAATTCGTGAGAACCACGGATCAATAAACGCCGCAGTTTCAAGTCGTAGAACGACAGGTTTGCCGTGCACACCAATCCCCCGCATAACCCCGCAAAGCCGCTCCGTTTCCAGACGGCCGTCCGCTACTTTTAGCCGGCAGCCGAACCGAAAACACTTATTTTCCAAAAAAAAACCAATCCGTCTACGGTAGCGAAAAGCATTCACTTGGAGGTCAATCGTTGGTGGACCCGCTCCGCCGCCTGCATCGCCACTTCAAGTCATCCCCTTTTGCCGGGTTTCGCTGGACACCACGGGCTCGAAAGTGATCCTACCGGCTGCGGTGGCTCACCGAACCCCTTCAATTCGACCTGTTTTCCTTGGCAAATGCGCAGTCTACACACGAAAACGAAGGGCCTAGGTTCCACACTGACCTTTGGCCTCGATTTCAAGGTTACCCGGTCAAACGAATTAATCGGACGAGCCGGAGTTGCCGATAGAAAAGGCACCTAAGGAATACAAAGCTCGGACGAACCCGAATTTTAAATTTCTCAGGGGTATTTCGAGCTTTTAGATCAACTTGCAAAAGTTTATGCAGACTGAGTGCACAATTTGGATCGCTTCTTTAATTTTTGTGGACCGGTTGGGCTAACAATCCACTCAGGGATAAAGCTACACCGTTGCGTAACTTGTTCCGAAAATGGCGATCGCGCCAACTTATCGACCCTAGTTTGTTAGGTTGATGACGATTGACATCTGACTATAACCAATACTTATATTTAGTGCAAACAAAAGTTATAAACCACGTTGTCCGATTCGCTATCAAAGGGAAAAACGTGGTTTCGGATAAGGATAGATAAAACGCTAGCACAAAAACCCGGCAAACTGCGAGGGGGAAGCTATCAGAGCCAAAGCATTGCTTCATTAAAACGACAAAGATTAGAAATTTTTTAGCTACACTCCTGTGGCACAAGAGGCTGCCTGCTAACGTCGCAGGGAAAGTCGGAAAAAACAACGGACAAAACAAAATTAAACCGTAACCTTGAGAGGGGAACAAAAACCGGGAGTAAAAACCTCAGATTCCGTCCCCGCCGCGCAATCGAAGCTCTGCCGAACGGCCAAATTGATCACGTGGCCGCATCGCCGTGCGCCGCGACTCCCCATCTACCACGAGCCAAACCCAATGGAGGCACATGTTCGGTAAGGAGCTTCAACAAGTGTTTAATCGGAGTCGCGAGATTCACGCACGGCGAAAGTTCGGAAAGTCAACAAAAACAGGTACATGACGGCTCCAAAGAACATCGGATAACTAGACTTTTCGGCAGTGAGTGCAGTAGTCAGGACCGAACGATGAACGCTCCGCAACTTCGTATCTACTATGGCCCGCCTGCAAGCTGCGACCAAGAGCAACCGTATGTCGAACGCGAAGAGGTTCGCGTAGCCCTCGGCGATATCCTGCCCGCGCTGGTGGATGCCTATCAAAGTCGGCGAGCGTGGCTGCGCGATTTCCAGGATGAGGAGGTCGTAATCTCCGCCGATCTGCACGAACTGATTCTTGCTTACCGATTCTATCGGCGTCCTTCCGCTTAAACCCCGAAGGCACGCTCGGCCCATTCGCGCCTTGCCAAATTCGCGCTTTATCAGAATCCAAATCCCGGGGGCAAAAAACTCATCTTCTGACGCTGTTGCGCCCCAAGTTGCAACCGGCCGAAAAGGAAAAGGGGTTGCAACGAGAAGCTCATCCGGCAAGACTATCCCCCGGTTCGCCTTATTTTACGCTTCGGTTTGCCCCCCAACCTTACCTCCACCTTCCCTTTCGGTTCAAACTTGAAAGGGGACACGATCATCCGTGCAAAGCGGGCAAAACCCGCTAGCCTTTTGGCGTTCGCCGTTGGCTTGGTAATAGTCGCTCCGGCCCGGGCGGAAAGCATCCGCACTACGTTCGAAATCAGAAATCGCGGGGATGAATTCTGGCAAACACCCGAATCGGCAGCCCCTGGATGCGTAAGAAACCTTCGGCATCCGTTTGATCATAATCGCCGCCGGCCTCCATCGTAGCCAAGCCCGCGTCGTAAAGGCTGCACGGACTGCTGCGCTCCACGACGATGAGGTTCCCCTTGAAAAGCCGCAGCTTTACCTGGCCGGTGACCGGCTTTTGCGCCTCCCTGATGAACGCCATAAGCGCATCCATCTTCGGATGGTACCAAAACCCATAGTAAACCATCTCCGCCACCTCGGGTGCCAGGCGGTCGCAAAGATGGAGCAAGTCGCGATCGAGGGTCAGTTGCTCAAGTACTCGATGAGCGAAATAAAGGATCGTCATCCCGGGCGCCTCATACACCCCCCGGCTTTTCATGCCCACGAAGCGGTTCTCTACCATATCGATCCGCCCAATCCCATGGCGCCCTCCGATCTCGTTAAGTGTCCGCACTAATTCAAAAGCCCCGAGCCTGTGCCCGTTCACGGAGACCGGTCGCCCTTGTTCGAACGACACCTCAATCACTTCCGGCTTGTCGGGTGCTTCCTCCGGGGAAACGGTCATCCCGAATTGAACGAGGTCTACCCCGCAGACGCCGAGATCCTCCAACTTCCCGGCTTCATAGCTGATATGCAGACAGTTTTCGTCGGAGCTGTACGGCCTTTCGACCGAAGCTTTGATGGGAATTCCGTGCTTTTCGCAGTATTCGATCATCTCGCGGCGGCCTGGGAACTGCTGGCGAAAACTCGGCATCCGCCACGGCGCAATAACCTTAATTCGGGGATTGAGGGCCTCAGCCACCAGTTGAAAACGGCATTGATCATTCCCTTTGCCGGTAGCTCCATGGGCGAAGGCATCCGCCCCTACTTCCCGCCCCACCTGGAGGCACTTGCGGGCAATAAGGGGACGGGCAATCGACGTTCCCAGCAAATACATCCCCTCGTATTTGGCCTGCCACTGGAGAATGGGAAAGGCAAAATCGCGGCACAACTCTTCGCGCGCATCCACAAGCCGGGCAGAAGCCGCACCCAGACGTTCTGCTTTCCGCAAGATTGCCTCGCGGTCTTCGCACGGCTGACCCAGGTCCACATACACGGCGTGCACCTGGTGCCCTTGCTCGACCAACCACCGCAGGATCACGGTTGTGTCTAACCCGCCGGAATATGCCAAAACACAACAGGCCATACCAATCTCCCTGAACAAGTTCCGTTGCATGCAAAGTAAAGCGGCTCAAAACCTCGGTCCCAATTTTGCGAAATCCTGCTCGATTTGCCTAGGGGAGGCCGCACCCGTTTTAGGGAGAGGACCGCGCGGTGGTTTACGGATCGTAGGTTTTGACGGGCCACACACCCCGAACCATAATCAAACGGAGGCTAAGGTACCCCTTTTTCGCCAAAGTTGCCCTGATTTCGAGCTTTTTGCCGTGGCGACGCCGCAATTTAAGCACCCGAGAATACTTGAATTTTCGAGGGCGAAATCTTTTTTCCGCCCGGACGAGACGGGCATCGATCGAGGCCATGCTCGGCGGGCAACGGGCGAATAAAAATAATAATGGATTTGGCCGCGTTTGCTCTTGCCACCATTGGCCTTGAAGCCGTGCTTTGCCGGATGATCTTTCGAGCTCAAAAAGCGATCCTAAAGCCGGAGGGAAGAACCGATGCTACTGACCCAGGCAGCCGTTTTCGCCATGTGGTTGGGCCTCTTGATGGGGACCCCGGAGTCGAACGCAAAAACCCCCGTTGCCGAGCCACCTTTCGAGTATTTTCGGAACCCTTGGCAAGTCGTCGGTTTGAAAGATTACGAGCACGGAACAAGGATTTCGCCCGACGGCATCCTACAACTCAGTGCTGGAGCACAAGTGCGACTCCGTTTAGGTCCAGAAGCACGTCCAATATCTGCCCAAGATACGAAAACACTTCTACATGGTTGGTTACCAATCCTGGTGACAACGGCGGATGAGGAAGGGGTCCGCTACCAGATTCATTACTTCGCTACCCCGCTAACCACCGTGAACGATTGGAATGCTGCTTTTTGCTGGCCGAGCGAGGGGGAAGATTTCCTCACTTGGATTCTCGTGCAAATGAGGCCGCTGGGGAGCGGGGCGGCACCGGGAGTGGTTCGGGTCGAATTTTGGGACGGCCAAAAGAGTGATTCGAAAGAATTCTGCCAGGATCTCTCGGGCGATAAGCTGGCTGGCGCAGCATGGTCCATTACCTATTTGGATCCACAGGGATTGCAACCGCAGGAAATCCCCACGGCTGAACTTTGGCTTGAGCGGATGGTTCAGTTTTGGACGAAGCTCCTGCAATCCGGGACTCAATTTGAACTACCGTGCCGAAAGACGACCGAAGCGCTTCGGGCCGCTTGCGTCTGCCAATTCCTCGTCAGTGACCATGGGCGGCTTCACGGGGGGGAGGGATTCTACGATGAATTCTACATCCGCGATGGGGCCTACCAGCTAATGCAATTGGAAGAAGCTGGGTTCTGGGACTCCGCTGCTCGAGCCGTGGAACATTTCCTGAAAGCTCAGCGGGAGGACGGCCGATTCGAAACCCAAAAAGGTCAGCTCGACGCCAACGGTCAGGCGGTTTGGGCCCTGTGGCAATACTACTTAATGACGCGGGACAAAGCCTTCTTGGAGCGGGCATATCCGGCGATGAAGCGGGCCGTCCAATGGACTGCAAAGGCTCGGCGGCTTGAACCGCAGGATTCCCCCTTCGTTGGTTTGCTCCCCCCAGCGGTGGCCGACGGCGAATATCTTTGGGATGGGAAGCACCGCATCGTCGGCTACGACTTTTGGAATTTGCGAGGGATCCTTTGCACGGCGGCAGCCGCGGAGGCGTTAGGTTATCAGGAGGAGGCTAAGCGGCTGACACTTGAAGCCGAGGATTACCGTCAGGCCCTCGATGCAGCTTGGCGGCGATTGGGGCTGGAATACTTCCCCCCAAGTTGGGAAAAGGCAGGCACTCATTGGGGGAACACCGAGACGCTTTGGCCCACACCACTTTTCGAGCCTTTCGATCCCCGCGTCAGCGCTCTCATCCGCCACGTTCGTACTCAGTATGGCGGCGGCTACCACGAGGGGACAATCCGCTGGATTGGTCACCGCGAGGCAATCCACCCGTACATGGGCGCATACACCACCACGGCGATGCTCCGGCGAAACGATCGCGAGGCCGTGGTGGAGGATTTCTTCTGGTACCTTCTACACAGCAGTAGTACCCATGCCTTTCCCGAGGGGATTTACCCGGAAAAACGTTGGGCATGGTCGAACACCATACCCCATCCCACCGGGGCCGCCAACTTCTTCCTCATGCTGCGGCATATGCTTATCGATGAAAGGCATGACGAATTGCACTTACTGGCAGCGGTCCCCGATCAGTGGCTATCGCCGGGAGAAGTGATCCGCGTCCTCAATGCACCGACGCATTTCGGCCCCGTAACCTTAGAAATCCGTGGCGAGAATACTGGCCTTAGCGGAACGATCCGGGCGGATTGGCGTGAACCGATGCCGACGAAAGTCGTTCTTTATGTGCCGGAAGACAAACCGTGGCACGGTCAGGTGGTGATGAATAGGGCAGTGCCTGTGGAAGTTGTAGCAAGGGCCCGGCAGAAGACCCTTTGTGACTTTGCCGGGATGGTTAGCCGGTATTTGCAAAATGCTCCGCCCCGTGAGGGGCCGCGTATCGAGGGCTGGTTAGCCCTTCCGGTGCTTCCTCCTTTGAAGGCGGAGCAATGTCGCTTCCTGGATCTTCGACCGGTCGCCAATACCGATCCTTTTACCGCACCGTTTGCCGTGCCGAATCCTGGGAAATTTATCTTTGGAGAGCTGAAGACCGGGCAGCAAGTGGTCGCGGGGGTTCCGTTCGAGATCATCGATCCGCGAGCAAACCAAGGGAGGGGCCTTGTGGTGCTGCATTCCCCGAATGCCCCGACGCAGGCCGCACTACCTCAGCAAGTGGAAATTCCTGTCGGATTCCGGGGTCAGCGCATCTACTTTTTGGGACATGTGGTGGGCTGGTCAGCTGAAGATCGAGGGGCGGGCCCACTTGGGGCCGTTGCTGAGTCGGTCATTGTGTACGAGGACGGCTCTCGACAAATAGTACCGTGGATACTCGGGGAAAGTGCCGATGATTGGGCCGCTTCCCCCGATGCTCAACAGGTGTGGGTTGGGCTCCGTGGTAACCCGTGGCATTTAAATGTCCTGGGCGTGAAACTGCGGCCGGTGGTTATCCGCAAACTTGTTTTCCGAGATTTGGACACGGTTTCCGCCCCTTTACTCGCCGCAGTAACCATTGAAAATTAAGGGGGTTACATTTTTTGAGGACGGCTTACTCAGAGCGGCCCCAATCCGGAAAAAACGTCGGGGACCCAGGTCGGCTTTAAGGCGGAAAAAGCGTGCGAAAGCTTGATGCGAAAGCTTGATAGGAGCGATAGCTCCATCGGATCAAGCTGCGTCGCCATCTCACATGACTTCAGAGTCACAAGCCGGGGAAGGGCCTTGTGGCTATTCCTAAAAAAACGTTTAAACATCTCACATGATTTTAGAACCGTAAGCCGCTTTCTTTTGCAGGTTTCACTGCCACATTTGCAGGCTCTGATCCTGCGTGCAAGACGGTAACGCTTCGAAACGTAGCAATTCATCCCGAGTAGATGGACCGCCCCGTAAAATCAAAATCAATAGGGTTTGGAGGGTTTGACTGAATCGGAAAATTTTAAACCGCGCAGATTTGCTCTCTTGCTCTCGTAACCTCAAATCAGCCGGATGGAGGGGGCTGTTGGACGGCTGAAACCGCGGCCTCTGTGCAACAAACGTCACACGGGAAAACCTCAGCGTCCATGCTAAAACTCAAGCGGTAACGCTATAAAAACCTATAAAGACAAAGACTGAGGCTGTAACGAATTCGGGGGCATGACCAAAATGAGAGGATCTTGCGGGCTCACTCCGCCATTGGTTGCTAATTTTTCTCTGCCACGCGTCGCAATTTTGATACTGAGTTTTTATGCCACGGCTTTGCACCGTGCTTGGGGGGGACCTATTGAGCCACCTGCGATGAAGATCGACCCGGATCGGGCTTACCGGGCGGGGGTTCGCCGGATCGAAGGCCAACGCCTCACGTTGTGGACCGACGTCGCTCCGCAACCCGCAGTGGAAGAGCTTTCGGAAGTTTTCGCGCAGGCTTTTGCTCAATGGTGCCAATATTTCGGTGTGGATCCCCAAGTTTACTCCTCATGGAAATGCACAGGGGTGCTGATCGGTCAAGCGGACCGGATTCGTGAAGCCGGCCTCCTCCCCTCAGAGTTACCCCCCTTTGATTTCGGCTTTTCCCGGGGGCGCGAACTGTGGATTATCAACCCACCGAGCGATTACTATCGCCGGCACTTACTCCTTCATGAAGGGGTTCATTCGTTTATGAACACTATTCTCGGGAATTGCGGGCCCACTTGGTACATGGAAGGTATCGCTGAGATGTTGGCCACGCACCGCTGGGAGAAAGGAGAACTTCAGACGAACTATTTTCCCCAAGCGGAGGGGCAACTACCGCTTTGGGGTCGGATCCGCATGGTTCGCGACGATCTGGCGGCCGGGCGGTTTGTATCCCTCGAAGAGATTCTGCATCTTAAGCCGATGGATAATCAGCGGCTGCAACTTTATGGCTGGTGCTGGGCCGCAGCAGCGTTTTTAGATCGACACCCTGATTATCAGAACTCCTTTCGGCGACTTCCGCAGTGGGTTACCAACCGGGCATTCAATCGTCTTGTCCAGGAGTCGCTCGGGGAGGATTGGGGGAAAATCGAAGAACAATGGGCGTGGTTCATTTATAGCCTGGAATTCGGTTACGACGTCTCGCGCGAGACCCTCGACCTGACGCCCGGTAAACAACTTGTGGTCGGCCAAACGCAAGTATCGGTGTTTGCCGACCGTGGCTGGCAAAATACCAATCTCCGGCTTCGGGCAGGCACAACATACCGAATTCAGGCTCAGGGCCGTTACCAACTGGGACAGCATCCGGTGATCTGGTGGTGCGAACCAGGGGGTGTTTCGATTCGCTATTACCGGGGAAAACCCTTGGGAGTTTTGTTGGCGTGCATTCGCCCGGATCAAGACCCCCGAAACTCCTTGGCAAATGCCTTCAAAAACCCGTTGATGATCGGTTTGGGGTCAACGATTCGACCCGAGCGGGAAGGAACCTTGTACTTTCGGGTTAATGACTCCGCGGGAGAACTCCACGATAATATCGGGCAATTGATCGTGAGGATCGAGGAAATTCCGATGAGCCTGACAGAAAATCAGCGGCTGATACTCGTGCCGCCCTAGCATCCCCTGCCGAACTTGCGGCCCTCCGCTTTGGGGCGAGGCGGAGGGGTTAAGCCGGGGGCGTCGGACTTCCGTCTCCTGACTAGCCCCAAAGTAAATCGATTTAGGCCGAAAATAACACGTCGAAAAAAATTTGCCTCTGCTTGACTTATCGAAAACCTTTGCTTTAATACGTGGTTGGGGGGTGGGGTGGGAGTTTTTCCAGGCAGTCTTTTGGGGACGTTTTGAAACTTTTTTTCCGGGAGGGACCTGCATGAAACTACCAAAGTTTGGTCGCGCATTGGCTTTTCTGCTGATTGGTATCCTTGCGTTATCCTGGGGATGTGCCCGCGAAGACACAGGTGGAAAGCTCCCCATTTCTGGTAGGGTCACCCTGAAGAACCAACCCCTCGATCAAGGCTCGATCGAGTTTCGCTCGGTCGATGCGAGCCTTCAGTTGATGACCGGTGGGCAGATCCAAAATGGGCAATTCAGCATCCCCGCAGCCAAAGGTTTGCCGCCGGGAAGATACCGGGTAAGGATTTCTGCACCTGTTGGGGGGGCAACTGTAGCTCCGGGAGAAGCACCGGGCGATTCCACCGAAGTAGCTCAGGAGCGTATTCCACCGGAATGGGGTGCTCAAAGCACTCAAGAGATCGAATTGGCGGAAGGAAAGACCAACTTCGAATTCAACATCCCGTAATTTAGTGATTTATTAATTGTCGATTTTTCAGCGAGTTTACAAATCCGCTTTTACCGCAAGTGTCAACTAGGTCAGTAGTTGTTTTGGAGGAAATCAGCGATTGCTCGGTCTAGGACATTGCGGAAATTCGAGGATTTCTATTCACCGCAGAGTGTCTCAATTCGTTCGCTTTGCTGGTAACTTGAATTCTCTGAGTTTCTGTTACTTCCAGTCTCATTGGTTCATTTCTTAGGAGGTTTAATCATGAGGCACCGTAGATTCGGGTTTACGCTTGTGGAATTGTTAGTGGTAATTGCGATCATCGGGATCTTGATCGCCCTACTCTTGCCTGCCGTGCAAGCGGCGCGAGAAGCTGCCCGACGCAGCCAGTGTTTGAACAACCTCAAGCAAATCGGGCTGGGAATGCACAATTACCACGACATTCACAAGACATTGATGGTCGGCGCCTATGCTTGCTGCTGGGGAACTTGGAAGGTGGCATTGCTGCCGTTTATTGAACAGAAGAATCTTTTCGATATTTACGAACATGCTCCGAAGGGAACCGGTTCGGATGGGTTCCCCGATCCTCCCAATCCGCGTCCGTGGCGAAATCGGTACAACCACCCGGCGAATTTGCCGGTAACCTCGGCGGATATTTCGGTTTTTCGTTGTCCGAGTGATACGGCGAATCAACCCATTTCGCCAACTTTCCAGGGTGTCACGTACAGGATTCAGTCTCACAATTACGCCGCCAATTACGGGAACACGGTCATTTGGTATACCGAAGGATCAGCGCACCCGGCCGATCCTACATTGATTCACCGCGGTGCGCCGTTCGACTATGTTCGAGCAAGCGGCTCGTGGATGGAGGTCCATCCAACCCGTGCGAGAAATTTTGCTTCCATTTTGGATGGTCTTAGCAACACCTTGATGGTTTCGGAAGTCATCATTGGTCAGGGAAGTGATTTGCGCGGGTTCAGCTGGTGGGGCGATGCTTCCGGGTTTACGACTTATCTCCCGCCGAATAGCCCCTTACCTGACCGAATTTACACGGCATCCTATTGCCGTAATCTGCCGCCGAACCCGCCTTGTGATGTCAGCACGAGCACCGACCCGACGAATTTCGCCTCCAGAAGCCGCCACCCGGGCGGTGTGCAGTCGGTGATGTGCGATGGATCGGCCCGGTTTTTCTCGGACTCCATCGACTTGGGCGTGTGGCGGGCAATTAGCACGGCACGCGGTGGCGAGGCGGTGTCGTTCCAGTAGGCTGCTCAAATTTGTCGGCGCTTGCCGATTTGGTTCAACGCGCGACGCAGGTTTTTGCTCTTGGTGAGATAAGCCCGGCGGGCTCATCCGTAAGTGACGGCTATCGTGTCTGCGAGGTAGTCGAACTTTCTTTGTTGGGATCGAAAGAAAAGCTTAAGGATGAGAGTGAATCGCTAAGAGCCGTATGTATCAGGCTTTTACAGCCGACGCGTTTCCGGAGGAGAGCCCTGGGTTTGATGCGAGCTAGTCCCAAGACTTGGGGTCTCTCGGAGATAGGACTTTCCAGATTGCTGACAAAAAACCGCGTGGGCAAGTTATTCATGCGGGTTTTTTCCGCTGGATACATCCGAACTCCGAAACTCCGAACTTCGGCCGGCGGGAAAGGCTTGACGCCCAATTCGGAAATTTTGTAAATTACGCTTAAAGTGCGGCAAAGCCCGAAATTCAACAGCGTCGTCGGTACGTTCGTTCCTTATCGCTTTTTCAGCGTTATTGCCGACGGCGCTGCTTTTTTGCGCACAAGGGGCAGGCCGATTACCCGCGAGGTACCTTCCTGTTAGCGCGTTGAGGATTTCTTATTTTCGGCAACCTGCTGTACGGGTAACGAAACGGGTAGCGCACGCCATAAGTAACGGGGCACGGCTGCTTTTGAGCTTTCTCGATGGCCCCTATAATAAGCCTCAACCTTCCCTTCCAACCTCCTTATTCTGACCTTTTGGGTTCATAGGTTTTGCGCAGAAAATCGGAACACCTTCTGCCCCCTAGTGAAGGCGAAGATAAGTACGAGATGGATTTTGTTCGTTCTTACATGATCGTCGCTCTCGCCACCGCCTCAACGGCTTTCCGGTAGGTTAGTCTTCTAGGGGCCGGTGTATTTCTCAGTCCAGAATTCTCTTAAACGATTCGCCTGGGATTTCCTGCACATAACGTGGTACCGCATAAGCGGGTAGGCGCTCTCGAAGTCGGTTGACGATCTGTCTTCCTTCCTCGATGGGAACCCAATAGTGAGCCGTGCCACTCACGCAATCTAACTGGTGAAGATAATAGGGGGTGACCCGAAGGTCGACCAATCGTTCGAACAGCTCAGCCAAATCCTCTGCGCGATCATTGATCCCGCGCAGAAGCACGGTTTGCGAAAGAAGCGGAACTCCGCTATCCACAAGTCGGGCTACGGCCTTCTCGACTTCAGGATCAATTTCCTGCGCATGATTGACGTGAAGAACGATCCACGGAACCAGTCGGGTTCCACGCAGAAGTAGCACAAGTTCATCCGTAATTCGCTGGGGCAAGACGATTGGTATCCGGGTATGGATCCGCAGTCGCCGGACGTGGGCAATTTTAGCCAAACCAAATACGAATCGGGCCAAAACTTGGTCCGGAAGGACCAACGGGTCCCCACCGCTGAGAATAACCTCGGAAAGAGAACGGTCCTCCGCAATCTCACGCAGCACTGCTTGTTCGATATGCTGATGGCCCAAAGCTCCTTCAAACTGCTGCTCCCGACGAAAGCAGAACCTACAGTGGACCGCACATCGGGGGGTAGCCAAGACAAGGCAACGTCCGTGGTATTTGCGCAGGATGGGTAGTGCCTTTTCCGCAATCCGCTCCTCGAGCGGATCGGGTCCAAATCCTTCGGCTGCTACCACTTCTTCACTTTGCGGCAACACCTGACGGAGAATGGGATCGGCGGGATTATCGGGGTGAATGCGTGCCAAAAATGGCTCTGGAACCAGCGTGGAAAATGACTCTTCGGCGGCCCGCTCGGCCTCCGGATCCACACTGGGTAAGCCGAAAATCTGACGCAGCCTGCCTCCATCACGGATAGAGCGTTTGAGGATCTCGCGCCACGGCCTTTCGATTTGGGCTGCAACAGTTTCAGATGAAGCGGAATCCATCGGTGGCTGCGCCGCCCCTAAATCGATTGCGGCGCGCGACAAACTCCCAAGATCCTGGGCCGGTAATTGCAAAGCTTGTCGTGCCCCTGACGGAATTTCGGTCTTAGGGATCTGGAATGGCATATTCGTTAGCCCCCGTAGGAGGAAAGGTGTTCACAAGAAAGCAGACGTTCGTTGAATCTAGAGATTATTTTTAGGGATCAAGCTACAGAATTAATCACTATATTGTAAAGTGAATCATCATTATGTAAGGTGTATTGAAAGAACTGGGCGGCGCCCTATAGGATGATAAGCCAAATTGAGCATTGGTTGATCAGCGGTGCAACTTTATTCGGCCGAGGATAAAGCTGTGGCAAGCTATAACACTAGTGAATTTCGAAAAGGACTAAAGATTCAACTAGACGGTGAACCTTACCTGATGATTGAATGCAACTTTGTCAAGCCGGGCAAGGGACAGGCTCTTTATAAGTGCAAGCTGCGCAATTTGATTCGCAATACGGTCATCGATCGCACCTGGAAAAGCGGCGACAGCGTCGAGGCGGCCGACGTCGAGGAAATCGCGGCGCAGTTCCTCTACCGCCAAGGGGACCATTTCATCTTCATGAATTCTGAGACCTTCGAGCAGTACGATCTGACTCTCGACCAAGTCGATGAGGCTTGGAAATACCTCAAAGAAGGTATGATCTGTAGCATGCTTCTTTTTAACAATAATCCGATTGGGGTCACGCCGCCAAACCACGTGGTCCTGCGCGTAGAGTACTGCGAACCTGGAGTGCGGGGTAACACCGCCACCAATGTGACGAAACCTGCCCGGGTGGAAACCGGCGCTGAACTAACGGTCCCTGCCTTTATCGAGATCAACGACCTGATCAAAGTGGATACTCGCACCGGTGAGTATATCGAGCGAGTAAAAGAATGAATTGAACAGGCGGGCGTGCTCCCCAGGTTTCGGTCCGAATTCCTTTGATTTATGGCGGAAGGCCGTTCATGGGTTACTGGGGAAATCTCTCGCGGTGCTACCGCGCAAGTTTTTCCGATTGATTGCGCACTCTCGGAGAATACCACGTATTGTCTAAGAATACGTTTTTTGGAAAGCATGCTTTGCCGACCGAAAAACTTTTGCCCATGACAAAAGCTTTGGCAGGTCAAGTGGGCAGCTTTCTGCATCAAAATGATTCTTGGGCCACGGGCAGAATCGATCGCAGAATCGATCGTCGACCCCCGAAATTGTGCTTCAGATCCCAACGTTAGTCGAAACATGGCAAGTGATCTTGGTGGCGGGGAAACATCCGACTGGCGGCCCACGGCCTCGTGGGAAAATTTGCAAAAGCGGGCAGGGTTACTGAAGGCCGTTCGCAAATTTTTTGATCGACGAGGTTTTCTCGAAGTTCAAACACCACTTCTGTCGGCCGATACAATCGTTGACCGGCATATTGAACCGATCACCGTCCCCTGGGATCGTTGCGGCGAAGCCCGCCAAATGACGATGGGCGTGTCCGCAGGAAGCCGGAATCTGTATTCTGACGGCTCGAACCATCCCTGCTGGTATCTTCAGACTTCCCCAGAGTTTTGTATGAAGCGGCTTTTGGCTTTCGGGGGCCAAGCCATCTATCAAATTGCTCCCGCATTCCGAGCCGGAGAGCGTGGTACGCTCCATAATCCGGAATTTACTTTGGTGGAGTGGTACCGGGTCGGCCACGATTTAGAAGAGGGAATGAACTTACTGGACGAGTTTTGCCGGGAGATTCTGGGCACCTTACCCGCCGAAAAATGTACTTATCGCGAATTGTTTGAAGAGCATATGGGCCTCAACCCGCATCAATCGAGCTGCCAAATCTTTGCCGCCACAGCCGATCGTTTAGGACTTGCTCCGCCTACGGGCTTGGAGCCGGATGACCCGGATAGTTGGCGCGATTGGTTATTCGTGGAGCTTATCCAACCAAAACTCGGAAAGAAACGTCCCACCATCGTCTACGATTATCCGGCGACGCAGTGCGGCCTGGCAAAGCTTCGCGATGGAACTCCCCCGGTAGCCGAGCGATTTGAACTTTTTATTGAGGGTCTGGAGCTAGCAAATGGTTATCATGAGTTAGGTGATCCGGATGAAATGCAGCGACGATTCCGGACAAACAATCAGTGGCGGGCTCGCGAAGGGAAACTTCTGCTTCCTGAGTCTAGCCGCCTGTTAAGCGCGCTCTGGGAGGTAGGTTTGCCCTCGTGCACCGGTTGTGCCCTGGGGTTTGATCGCCTGGTCATGATCGCCGTACGGGCAAGTCGGATCGATGAAGTGATTGCTTTCCCGATTGAGCGGGCATAGGAGCCGTTTTCCGCCGCCGGCTCGGGACTCCCAACCTATGGGGTGCCAAACTATTCCTACTGTGCACATGTCGATGGTGTTCGTTAGAGGAATACCCAGCGGCTTCGGTTAAACTTTATGGGGCCTTCAGTTGATCAGTTACGATGCTTGTATCATTCGGCTTGGAAAAGCTTAACGGGTACGGTAAAGGACTTTGAAGGGAAGCATGGTCCACTCGGGGAAACAAGCTTTTTAATCGGTCAAAGCGGTTTCAAAATAGGCCAAAGCCGCTTTAAAAGAACAGAACCTTGTTTCAAGCGTTGGTATGACGCGATGCCTTACGACCCTTACGATCCTTATCGTGACGCACTTGTGGTTGAAGAAGAGACGATTTGGCCACCGGAATTTTCCCAGATCGCGCCGGATTTGCGGGCGGCGGTCGATCGGCTTTTGCACCAAAATGCGCAGCGAGTCCAAAAGCTCGAATACGTTCGGTTGCCGACCGGGTTTTGCCGACGGATCACCGTAACCGCTGAGGAGCTCGCATGGGCACAGGCTGAGCTCGAGCATAAAAAAGGTGCGGTAGGAAACGCAGCCCCGTAGCGGGTTGCGCACTACGATGGCCCCAGAGATCCTCGGTTGAAACCACTTCAACCATTGGGGCTTGCGGGTAACCTGTTCGGCAATGATGGTGTGTTGAGCGAGGCTTGGGGGTAATCTCCCCAGGGCAATTTCGGCGGTTTAAGACTTTATGTGAGCGGGGATCAAGCCGTGGATATTGGCTCTGAAGTCAACTCGACGATCGTGCACGTGCGTTTGGCCGAGCGAAGCTACGAGATCCATATTGGCGTCGGCAATCTGGCCCAGCTACCGGACCTTTTGCGCACCTGTGGCAAGGTAACACAAGCCGTTGTGGTGACGGATAGCAACGTGCAGTCGCCCCATGCGGAGCAAGTGCTGGCGGATTTGCAGAGGGCCGGTATTGGTGCGGACCTCCGGGTAGTTCCTGCCGGAGAGGTGTCGAAATCCGTGGAAAATGCCCACTGGCTATGGCGGGAATTGGTTCGCCTTCGGGCGGACCGGCGGACTTTCGTGGTAGCCGTGGGGGGTGGAATGGTGGGGGATTTAGCGGGATTTGTGGCGGCAACGTTTGCCCGGGGGGTTCCGCTATTTCAAGTGCCGACAAGCTTGCTGGCTCAGGTGGACAGCTCGGTCGGCGGAAAAGTAGCCGTCAATTTGCCCGAGGCAAAAAACATGGTCGGCGCTTTTTACCAGCCCCGGGGGGTGCTCATCGATGTCGCCACATTGAAGACGCTCCCCGATCGCGAGTACCGCTCGGGTCTGGCGGAAGTCGTGAAATACGGGGTGATTTTGGACTGCGACTTTTTCGCCTATCTGGAAAATCATGTTTTGGGGCTTTTGGCCCGCGAGCCTCTCACGCTCCGTGATGTGGTAGCACGATGTTGCCGGTTAAAGGCGGATATCGTGGAGCAAGACGAACGCGAGGAGACGGGGCTTAGGGCAGTGCTCAACTACGGTCATACCTTCGGGCATGCCTTGGAAACTCTCGGAACATACGACGAGTGGCTCCACGGCGAGGCCGTCGCCATCGGCATGATGTGTGCTGCTCGGCTTGCTCATCGTGTGGGGTGGATCTCAGAAGATTTGGTCATTCGCCAGAGGCAGCTCCTTGCCGCGCTGGGTTTACCCGTCGAATTGCCGAAGCTTGATCCGCAACAAATGCTCGATGCCATGAGCCGCGATAAGAAGGTGGTGCACGGAAAACTGCGATTTGTCTTGCCGCGACGACTGGGCCACGTCGAGCTTGCCGAGGATGTGCCGGCGGAGTTGGTTCGCGAAATTTTACAGGGCTCCTAAATCCGCCGAAATCGGAGTTTCCTCAAAGGAGCAAAGCCCTCAGGCCATGAACACACCGCTTGTGTGCCGGATGCTGGGGCAAATCTGCCTTCTGATCACCGCGGCAATGGTGTTCAGTTTGCCGTGGGCTTTTCCCTGGTTGGGAGAGACTGCGCGCTTCGAAGCACACGGCCTACTAGCGATGCTGGGGGCCGGGTTGGTCAGCGCAAGCTTGGCGGTAGTTCTTCTGTATCTTGGGCGCAAAAGCGTTGGGCAAACGCTCTACCGCAAGGAGGCGATGGCGGTAGTCGGACTAAGCTGGCTGTTAGCCACCGTCTTAGGGGCATTGCCCTATCTATTCAGCGGTACTTGTGTTGGCCGGGACGAAAGGGGTAATCCTCGCCCTATGAGCCTCGTGGATGCGGTGTTCGAGTCAGCCTCGGGGTTTAGCGGCACAGGGGCGAGCGTGCTGACAGACGTGGAGGATCCCGCCCTCATTCCCCGATGCGTGCTCTTTTGGCGGTCCGAGACCCACTTCTTGGGCGGGTTGGGAATCATGGTCCTTTTCGTGGCCATTCTGGGTTTCGGTTCGGCGGGAAAAGCCCTCATGATCACCGAGGTGCCCGCCTTAACCCGAGGAAGCGCTTACGCCCTCAGTCAGCATGCTGCCTGGGCCTTTGCGGGGATTTTCATCGGGTTAAATGCGATTTTGACGGTCGTGCTGATCCTCCTGGGGATGCGTCCCTTTGAGGCCCTCTGCCATGCCTTCGGCACGGTGGCCACCGGCGGATTCAGTACCCGAAATGCCAGCATTGGGGCTTTCAATAGCGTCCCCATTGAAATGGTCACCGTACTCTTTATGTTCCTTGGTTGCACGAACTTCGCGCTTCTTTACTTTTTGGTTCTCTTTCAACCGAAAAAACTGTTTAATGATCCAGAATTTAGGGTTTATGCTCTAACCCTCCTGGTCGCCATTGCCGTAACGATGACGGCCGGGTTGTGGTACGGCGATTTCGCCGAGTTACTTTCTGCTTTCCGCTACAGTGCGTTTCAAGTGACATCCATCCTCACGAATACTGGGTTTGCTACGGAGGACTTCGACCGCTGGAACGGCCTGGGGCGCGGATTGCTGCTAGTCCTGATGTTCATCGGCGGCTGCGCCGGCAGCACCAGTTGCAGCATCAAAATTATTCGCCACATGCTTTTATGGAAGATTCTAGCGTTAGATTTGGAAAAGGCCTTCCGGCCAAGCATTGTGCGCCATATCCGCTTAGGGGGCCGGGTCCTCGAAGAGCCGGAGCTTCGGCCTCAAGTGCTCGTTTATTTTGCGCTAATTCTCGTGATCTGCCTGGTCAGTTGGCTTGTGTTGATCGCGGTAGAACCAGACGAGAATTGGCTGCCTTCAGGGGTCCAGGCAATCGCCACAGAACCGGGGGCAAAAAAGCCGGGGATTGCCGCCACCTACGTGAGTGAACACAGTTACGTTCGCACGAAGCTACTGGACTGCGCCAGTGCAGTAGCGGCCACGATCAACGGGGTTGGGCCCGGTCTCGGAGTGGTAGGACCGACGCGCTCCTACACATCGCTCCACTGGATCAGCAAACTAGTACTTACCGCACTGATGCTCTTGGGCCGGTTGGAGGTCTACCCGATTCTCGTCTTGCTGATGCCCCGATTTTGGTGGCGAAAATAAACTCGCTCGGAAAGCAGGGATTATCCGGCCTTGATGCGCAATTGCAGAATGTTTGCGCAAAGCCAGCCTACGAGCATTCTCACCGATTCATTTTTTTCCGCATTTCGTAATCCGGCTGTAACGGCGAGCATGCTCGTTCTTGCCGCATACACGTTTCCAGTTATGAAACACGGTACGTGATGGTCGTTTAGGCGATAGTGTTTCCGCGGCGGCATGGGTTTCGATCAGACGACTGACGTAGGATACAGGTTTGACCACTCTCCTGTGACGGCGATCGCCCATCAAGTCTCGCGACTGCTTGGAATGTGGCATAATCGCATACAGTATCCGCTTCGATTTCGCGGCGACTTCTGCCTCAACGCGATTCCTCCATCACGGCTGAGCTAGGTGCATCAGCATTTCCACTATTTCCTCCACGAGGCGTTCGCCGGCGCCGTGCTCCGCGTAGCTATGAAGCCCCGTCCATACCTGATAACCGCCGAGGCCATAAGCTTCGCTATCCGGAACATAGCCGATCCAATCGTTCGCCAGGGTGATAACGATCGTGTACCGGAAAGGCGATCGCCTTTTGATTTCTAACCCAAGCTTTGTAAAAAGTTCGGCGGGAATGCCGACCAAAGCCACCGGGCCGAAGGCGATTGTCTGTAAAACCGTTATGCGTTTCTCGCCTTGATGGGGCGCAAGCATTTTCCGCATGTCGCGGAAAACGGCAACGATACTGTCGGCGGCCTCCGCGACTCGTTTCCGGCAATACTCCACGACGGCTTGATCCTCGGCCGCTTCGTCAAACGTCCGTACGCGGAAGACAAATGGCCGTTTGGCCGCACGGAGCTGAGGAGCCTCGACGGGTTTCGCTTGGCTGGATGCCTGCAATATCGCCTCGGAAATCCGGCTCAAGGCCTCCTGCGGAGCCAAATCCAGTCGATGAGTGGAACCGGCCGCACCCTGGAAAAAGGCGGCAATACCGCCGAATTTCGATTCCCATTCCTGCGCAGCCAGTCCGTAAAAAGTCGGCGACCGAACATTGCCGCTTACCGCCCCAATCGCATGCGAGGCATGGCAAAATAGCATGGCCTTGGATGAACCGTCGGCCTTTTTCCACAAAAGCACCGGCACATCGGGATCTACCGGGCCGGTCGGACGAACCGCATCGGTACGGGACCCGATCCAAAAAATGGTTCCATCGCTCAGCAGTAAGCGGCTATTTTGACCGATTTTTTCCTCCTGGACCGAGCCAAAATGCGGCACCACTTCCTCCCGCTCGGTTACGGCTTGGCACACGGCCTCGATGACTGCTTGCTGAAGGGCCTGACAGAACCGCTCATCCGCACCGTAACCGTGTACACGCACCGTACTGGGTGCATGATGGGTATGGGTGGCGGCGATCATCACCGCTTCCTCCGGCAGACCGAAGCGCCGGTTGATCTCGGCAAAGACCGGCTTCAGTAGCTCGCCACTAAGCATCAGACAATCGCAAGACACCAAAGCAGCCCGGTTTCCTACCGGATCTTCCAGCACAATCGCCGTCGCTCGTAATTTTCCCTCTTGCCCTTGCACGTATCGCGGATGGATCCCGCCGGCAATGACCATGGAATCGTCACACCATAAATCGACGGCAGCCGTACCTACCCGCCATTGGCCGCAAGGCCGCGCCGTATCTTGCGCCAAAGCTGCTTCCACGCAGAGAGAATTCCCCACGAGCACAGCAGCAATTCCCACAGCAAGAAAAAGACCAGAAAGAGCACGCAGGAGGGAACGAGCCATGGTCACCACCTCCCTAGAAAAATCTTGCCACCCCGGGGTTTACAGCCCGATTATCGCGATACACGATTTCTCGCAAAACCCCAATGTTTTTAAAGTCCTAAAATCCGTGTCGACTGCGACCACGTTCTTGCGAAGAACCTATCCCCATGCCGAGAGCTATTTCAATGATGCGCACCGCGATGTCAAATAGCCATGTGCAATGAAATGACCCGTGTGATGGATAACATCAAGTCGAGGCCAAAGGTATCCCCCCGGAGACTCCGGCCTTTGCCGCGAAGCGAGCGGGTTTAATGGCTGCTTTAAAGCGAACTTTCCGACGTAGTTCATCTTTCCGATTATTCCCTGCGACCTATTGCACGCAAGGCTAACTCGTCAGCTCTAAGATGGGCCGCGGGAACTAGAACTCCTACACATCATAAGGCAAAAGCTCGGGTACTAAATCCGTCAAGCCACTTCAGTAGCATGACTCCGGGTCCATCCCCCTGCAAGATGATGATTCTGGCCTCCTCCCTAGTTGAGTGGCTTGACTTGAGGTCCTACCCCCTGCAAGAGGACAACTCCCAATCTGTCAAGGCATTTAAGTCGAGGATCCTGGTGCTATCCCCTGCAAGAGAACGACTCTCTGCGATGTGGCCATGGCAGGGCCGCGATGGCGGCGGCACAGAGCGGTTCCGTATGGGCCAGCCCCCCACGTGCGAGCACGCGATTCGCAAGTCGTCCCATTTTTCAGGCGACAAAACGGCTGACATGTATCAGCGATTCGGATCCAAAGAAGAACCCACGATTAACCACGGATCAGCCCGATTCAACCGATGAGCGGTCCACACCAACTCGCGAGCCTACCGGCTTGATTTACACCGGTCGAACGGCCTAGCCGGTCGGTTCAGATTTTTGGGCAAAACTCTGCGAACTAGGAAGCGCAGAGGCACTCCGTATCTATGCTCCCACATCCGCTCGCAGCCTTTTGCCGTCCTATACGAAACTTCATGGGTAGCCCCCGGTCGGCCTAACCCCCGCTACCGTTTCCTTCCGGCACCAAGGGCGCCGCGCCGGCAATTCGGCTGATCCTCTCCTCTTCGTCGAGCATGGAAACTTTGCTCACCAGATTCTCCGGCACAAAAGCCAGCGTGGCGATCATCGTGGGCCCTACGGCACTTGCAATCACCGCAGCTACGAGGAACGAGTATCGCTCGCGGGTGACGATGTTTTGTGTTAGTCCGCATAAGGCAGAGATCGTGCCAAAGGTCAATCCGGTGGACATAAGAAGCGTGTAGTACCAGCGTTCTTTAGAATCTTGTCGAAATCGGGCTATTACCGGGAAAAGCCTCGAAAATTTTCGAGGCTACTTTGCCTCCCAAGAGGATGATGAAAACAACCGGGGCGGAAATTACCGCCGGAATCGATATCAGTGAACCAGCGCGAATCAAATAGAACGGGGTCAGCAAGCCGACGGTTAAAGTTCGCAGTCGGCAGACCGAGTGATGATCCTCCGCAGCGGCTCTGGCGAGCACCATGCCGACCAGGTACGCGGGTAATACCGCTTCACTTTCCGACCAAAGCGCAAGCGCCTCCAAAGCAAAAAGGACAAAAAGTACCCACTTGGTGCGAATAGCTGCCGTTCGATGAGCATACGCTTTGGTGATCCAAGCGGTGGCTTTTGGTAGGATCAACAGTGTTGCCCTTCCAACCAGAATGAAAATTGCCGTTCGGTAGTTAAACAGCGCAAAGATCAAACCCAAGGCTTACACGGTGCCCAAATCGTTGAGAAAACACGCACCCAGGATGCCCTTGTCAAACTCGGTCTTGTTGAAGCCGGATTCCAGCAGAACCGCATAGACTACGGCCATTGAGGTCGTCGAAATCGCTACACCGGCCAACCAGCTTGCCCGAATGTCCCAACCGAAGATAAATCGAGGCACGGCTGCGCACCGAGAAAGGGGACGAAAAACCCTAAAAGGCCGACGACGATCACCTCCTTCCCTTTGGCCAGCAAAAGGCAAAACCGTTGTGAGATTACAAGCAGATCATATAGCACAGCCAGGTTCCGCTGGGAAAACGGGCCAGTGGTTCACCGTCGTTTCAGCGGATACGTATCCGGGCATAAGAAATCACGAACGGGCTTCCCACTTGCTGGCCGAGCAGGTCAATAATTTCTGAAGGCGGGCAACCAGCACGAGGGGTCGCCGTGAAAAAAGCGTAGAAGGGGCGTTTGAAGGGCAGTCGGGTGATGGAGATGACACCCCCGTTTGAATCCAGCTCCAAGAGTCGGTTTTCGGAAATCGATTTTCCTTCGAGATCTTTTCCTGAGACGTAGCACAATACGAACAATCGCCCGTCGGGCATCACATGGAATCGCCCTGCCCCCGGAATTCCCCGTGAAGTTCCTTCGATCGCCTCGAGAAGCGCACACCGCAGGCGGACTGCTCCGTCGCGCACCTGGGCATAGTTCAGAGCGTGAGATTGATTGGCTTCGGGAAAGAATTTAGGCCGGAGTCGCTCATCAATCGCACGTTCCATCCACAGAAGGTGGACCGTACCATCGGCCCCCACCCAGAGGTCCGCGGGCTTGATCCAACCGCATGTCTTGTCTCGGTTGGCGACTTCCATCCAGGGAGCGAATTCGCGCCGTGTCAGATCGGGGCTCCAGGTGAAGAATAAGCGCCGAAAATCGTAATCCCAATCCCGGCCCGTCAATTGCCTTTTGTAGTCTCTCCATTCCGGATACGGCTCTTCAATGTCACTGACGCCACAAAAATAAAAAGCCCGATCTTTCAGCGCGACCGTAGGATAACACAATCGAATGGTTCTCGGCTGAGGATACTCGGCTCCCCAAGGCCACCTTAGTTTTCCATGAGCCGACCAATTCCCGTGCCGATCCATGAAGGCCCACTCTGCATGGGTATAACCGATATTTTGCAGGATGATGAATTCTCGATTGAGACCATCGGCCGCGAAGCTGCGATACGAGTGTTCTGTAAAAGGTGGCGAACCTTCCCATTGAGGTAAAAGAATTTCGAACGGTTTTTTCGGCGCGGCAGGATCGAAACGGAGGATACGAGGCTCAGCGGGACCTGCCGGCACATCGCGATCTTCCACCAGGGTCGGATTAGCCGACAAATAAAGCGGTCCACCATAAAAACAGGCTAAGGGGCAAGGCTCCCGAGTACGGTCCTTCGGATCGGTCTGCTGAAGCTCCCAACCTTCCTCTCCTCGCTTGAACAAAAGCCACCGACAATTATTTAGGGGCTTTGCATCCGCCAAAGTTTCCAACCCAGTTGCGAACACATCCTGACCAATTCGTACCAAGCAGGTCGAGCCGCTGCACCACATGGGACCCGCCCCATTGTGGGCCGGCTCGAAACGATACACCTCTTCCTCGGCCTCCACAACGGCGGCTAAGCCAGGTCGAGTGCCCAAGGATCCGCTTTTGTCCGCTATGGGTTGGTCCGAAACGATCCCATTGAGAAGCAAGATCACTGATAACGTGCAAACGAACATGGTCCCCCCTAAAAAGTCTCGTAAGCTGACGGTTTTAGCAGGTTTAAGGCAGACGAAAACCGGCACGTGCCGGAATTTTCGATGCCGCCTCTTATATAGGAGCAAGATGCCAGCGTCAATGATCACAAAAAATCGTCGCTTTTCCTGCGGCCTCTGAAGCGCAGCCAATCAGAGTACCTCGATAAGCCCACAGCTTGATTCGCAACTGACGCATGGCCTCCTAAATCGCGTAACTTAAATCCCTGTGACCCATCCGAAGCCCACCCGCCAGTTAATTCAAGCCAATTTGGTGTCCGCAGAACCCGGATCTACGCGGCTCCAAACTCCGGTTCCATGGCTCATTTTCGTCACGGAAGGAGGGCCTTGATAGCGGCAAAACGCGTGAACACACTAATGGTTAAAGAATCCCCAACCCTCCGGCACCGGAACCCCAGCCGATAGGTTTTGTCTAAGGTTCATCCAAAGCTCTGCCGCTGCATGCGCGTAGCGGCCCTTGATATGGTGTCTTCTACAAAACGGTTTAAAGTTCTAGGAATAACAACTCCGGTGGGCGGCTGAAGGCGTTTGACAAAAGCACCCGGAACTCCTGGAGGTAAGAGACCGGTTAATGCGCGGCAACTTTTCTTGCGGGGAGGTTCGAACCATGAGCATCAGATCAGCCGTTTGTTCGGTAATGGCTCGCAGAGTTGTATTGGGTATCCTCTTTTGCGGTATCGCGATTGCTATTCCCGGTATCGCTTCCGGCGATCAAACGACCGTCAAACCGAACATTTTGGTAATTGTGGCGGATGACCTCGGATATGCCGACTTAGGCTGCCAGGGGTGCAAGGATATTCCGACGCCGAACATCGATTCGTTGGCGGCGGCGGGAATCCGTGCGACTAATGGGTATGTGTCTAGCCCGGTTTGCAGCCCGACACGTGCCGCATTGATGACCGGCCGATATCAGCAGCGATCGGGGCATGAATTTAACCCAGGACCGCCTGCCACAGCATCGGCAGAGTTTGGTCTAGCCCCTTCAGAATTGACTCTGGCCGAAAGGTTGAAGCCGGCCGGATACATGTGTGGAATTGTGGGCAAATGGCACCTGGGTTATAAGCGGCCTTACCACCCGGTTGATCGGGGATTTGACGAGTTTTTCGGATTCCTCGCTGGGGCACATTCATACCTCGATACTCGGGACCAGGCCAATCCCATTCTTCGCGGGCTGGAACCGGTAGAGTCCGTCACCTATCTGACGGATATGTTGGCGGATGAAGCTGCGAACTTCGTCCGCCGTCACGCGAGTAAACCCTGGTGTCTTTTCCTCACTTTTAATGCCGTACATACGCCGATGCACACTACCGAGGCGTACATGGCGCGGGTTCAAGGGATTGAGGATCCGCTGCGGCAGCAGTTGGCCGCCATGCTCGTGGCGATGGACGACGGAGTAGGGAAAGTGCTCGACACCGTTCGTCAGCAAGGCCTCGAGGAGAAAACTCTAATTTTTTTCGTCAGCGACAACGGTGGCCCCACCCGCGCTAATGCGTCGCTGAATACGCCCCTGCGAGGATTTAAAGGGCAAGTTTATGAGGGAGGAATTCGGGTACCGTTCTTGATTCAATGGAAAGGGAAATTGCCGGCAGGTGAGGTTTATCATGAGCCGATCATGGCGATCGACATTGTTCCCACGGCGCTAGCAGCGGCTCAAATTTCCGTAAAACCCGACGAACTCTTGGACGGGGTAAATTTGATCCCGTATTTAATGAGCGAGAAGTCGGGCTCTCCGCACGACGCACTTTATTGGCGGTTCGGAGCTCAATGGGCCATCCGATGTGGGGACTGGAAACTGCTTGACCCGGGCACCGGGACTCCGGAACTTTACAATCTTCGCGAAGACATCAGCGAGCAAAACGACGTAGCCGCAAAGTATCCGGACAAAGTGGCCCAGTTGCGAGATCTTTACGAAAAATGGAGTAGCCAGATGTCGCCGCCCCGGTGGGGACAGCCCATTCGTCGGCCGGCCGCAGCCCGTCAGCAGCAACCGAGGGCAGCTCGACCCCGGGCAGCTAATTCGCCGAATCCCTAACCGCTCTTGCCCCTGCCTTCGAAGCGCTTCGTCGTATTCAAAAAAGCTTACAAGCTATGGCGGTGTTGATCCCAAAGGCTTGCCAGTCCCTCGCATACGCGGCAGCCTTGGAGGGTGAGAAGCTTTGATCCCGTGAGAAGTTGGTTTCGCGAATGGCATTGGGGGTGCAATTTTTTGCGATTTGAACAGGTAAAGAGCGAAAACCCGTAAAATTCGGCAATAGTGACCTTCTCTGCGGCCTAAACCCGGTTGCGTGCGCTATCGGGGGCTAAAGAAGCTGAAACATCCAATGCCGTCAATAAAACTTGAGGATTATTCTCCGTCGGGTGCCCCATCGGGGGCAAAAGAAACTGGAACTAACTGGAATTGACCGAAACCGTGGGCCGCGGAATCAGCGATGATCTGATATGCTTGCAAGAGGGCTGCGCGGATGAGAGTCCCCGTGCACCAGGTCCCCAAAGTGAGCACGACAAGGATTTTCCCCCGATTTTTCGTGCTTTTTCTTCGGGGCTGAGAGGGGCCGTGGCAACCAGCTCGACCAACCGTTGTTCTCGTTAAGTTTATGGAAGGACGGCCCTACCACCGCCCGGGGGTGCCAACCATCTCTACCAACCCTCGCAATTCGTTAGGAGCTAAAACCATTCGGAAGGAAGAGCGATCAAACCGAGGGGGCGTTCACTAAGCTTTCTGGGGTGAACGTTCCATACCAAATTTCGGGCGAACCATTCATACAAAAGTAACTGTGCGGGCTATTGTTGATGTTGTGTATCATAGAACGAACGGTTACCGCAGCATTTGCACTCTGTTGAAACCTAAAGAATCGATACACAGAGTAGATTTCTAAGGGTACTTGGGTTATTGTGCATGAGTCAAAACTTTTTAGAACAGCTTTTCCGCTCCACGAGAGGGATTGAGGTCGTCTGCTTTGCGGCCAGCTATGCGATCGCTTTGGCCCTCGAGGCGACGCGTCTTTTCTTTCGAAGTACCGTCCGGAAGCTAGTCCTGATTGGTTGGGGGCTCGCCGGTCTGGCAGCACATACGCTTTATTTGGTCCACCGGGCTGCAGAGGTGCCCGCTTCGCCGCTTTCCACAACGAAAGATTGGTACCTGCTCACAGCATGGGTCTTAGCGGGGGTATACCTTTATTTGACCTACTATCATCCACGCACCTCTTTTGGCCTTATCCTTTTACCCGTAGTTTTGATCCTGGTAACCGCCGGTGCCGCGTTCGCCGACCCACTGGCTTATCCTCGCCCGGCTGCTTCGAGGGTTTGGGGGGTACTGCACTCGCTCTCAATCGTCCTGGCAACGGTATCAATGTTTATAGCTTTTATGGCCGGAGTGATGTATTTGCTACAATCCTGGCGATTGAAGCGAAAACTGCCTCCGCCCGAAATGGTTCGGCTCCCCTCCCTGGAGTGGCTCCGGGCGGCTAATAGTCAAGCCATAACCTTGGCCATTCTGATGTTGGCAGTGGGTATCCTTTCTGGAATGGTGCTCAACTTGATGAATATTAGAACCCATCGGCAATTTGTGCCGTGGACGGATCCCTTGATCGTCGCCACGCTCTGCATGTTTGCTTGGCTTGCGGGAACCGTGGGAATCGGCCTGATTTACCGGCCGGCACGGGAGGGCCGTAAAGTTGCCCTACTAACTATTTTGAGTGCCATCTTTCTTGCCGCGGCTTTAATCGTCCTACTTTCGGGCGGGACCCAACACGGAGGTGGACGTAACCCTCCCCCGAGTTCCTTAGGGCCGTCGGTACGCCCCGTGATCGTCGGGCATACAGGCTTCGGCCGTTTGTGGTCGGTGTTTGGAGGTAAGGTGCCAGGCACCTAGAGAAGTCCCGTAAGGAAAAAAGTGGAGTGCGCCGGGAAAAAAAGAAAAAACCGCTTTGGAAAAAAGAGAAGTCCGCCGGGGGAAAAGTTTGTCTAGGTAGAGGAAGTGTTCGGTGCAGCGGGATGAGTAAAAACCGATTGAACGTAGAAAGATTGGGGTGGGGTCAAAAAAGATTGGCAAAACATGACAATGGCCCCCACGGCTTTAGCCGCGTGGTTACCCACGAGTGGAATCCCCGAATCTCGGTTCTCGGCGAGACGGTAGTTCCTGATGGGGAGATCGCCCAAGAGTTCATAATGAAAATCGTCTTTAAAAGGGATTCTCAAGGATAAGGCAGGTTTTGCAGGCTTTTTCCGCTTGTTTCTAAGGCCGCTGAGAATGACCCAATCGTGAGTTCAAGATTGTAGGAAATCTCAAAGAAAGAGAATTTCAACCAAAAGACGGGAGAGCTCACCTAAATGTTAACCCGGATTTGACGGGAGCTTTATAGATACGAAAAGATACTAAGGGAACTGAACGGATAACCGGGAAGCAATCGTGCCGGTCCCCAGGACTCGCGAGGATAAAAGCCCTTAGCAGGCGAAAAAAGCCGGCGGAGAAGCACAGACCGATTTGCAACAACAAGACGCCGATAACATGACGCTTAAGAATTACGTTGGGGGGCGAGCCCACGCGGGATTCCTTGCGGGTTTTGATATCTGTTTGACATTGCGCCGGTTAAGGCAAGCTTCCTGGGGATTTGTCACGGTGCTTCCGGTTAATGCTAACTGGCTTTTTGTTCACTCAACCTCGGTCCAGAAGATGTCCCGGCACTCATCGCGGCAACGAGTGGGTTGGACGCGATGTCGGCCCCGGTAAAGCAAGTGTGAAAAACGGCGCATTAATGAATTTTCAGGTCGTCGGTTGGAGCCATCATCAAACGCCGTTACAACTCCGCGAGCGGCTGGCGTATAGTCCTGTTCAGGCCGCTCGCAGTTTGGAAATTTTTCGGGCCCGGTTTCCAAATCAAGAAGCCGTTCTTCTTTCCACGTGTAACCGCGTGGAGTTGTACACAGCAAGCCAGGGTTCGCCCCCCGTTTCGGCCGAGGAACTTCGGCTTTTTCTATTGGCCGACCGTCAGGTTCCCGTCAATGAATTGCTGGCTACCAGCTATCATTACATGCAGCACGAGGCCATTAAACATTTGTTCATGGTCGCTGCAAGCCTCGATAGCATGGTCGTGGGCGAGCCACAGATCCTTGCCCAGGTAAAGCAAGCCTATCAGCTTGCCAATGAAATGACGACGACCGGCCCCGTGACGCACACCGCTTTTCAGGCGGCATTGCGTGTGGCACGGCGCATAGCTACCGAGACGGCAATTCATCAGCGTCGGGTCAGCATTCCTAGCGTGGCAGTGGCCGATTTCGCTCGGCAGATCTTCGAACGCTTTGACGACAAAAACACTTTGGTGGTTGGGGCGGGCGAAATGGCCGAGGAAACCCTTCGTTACTTAGACGAATTCGGGGTACGCCATATCACAGTCGTTAATCGACACTACGACCGTGCCGTGGAACTTGCCCAGCGGTGGCTTGGTCGACCTCAGCCTTGGGAGAAGCTGGCAGAAGCGATTCTTGAGGCGGATTTGGTCATCAGCACCACGAGCGCCGAAGAGCCGATCATTACGGTAGATGAATTCATGCGTTTGGAGCGGCTTCGCACCCCAAAGCCGCTATTTATCCTCGATTTGGCAGTTCCGCGGAATTTTGACCCGGCGATCGGCCGCAGACCGGGCGTCTATCTTTACTCAATCGAGGATCTCAACGAGGCCTGTGAACGGAACCGAAAGGCTCGGGACCGCGAGCTACCGATAGCCCTAAAGATTATCGAGGCGGAAACCACGCAGTTTTTCGCCGACCACTTCCTTCGCCAAACCGGACCGGTTATCCAGCGATTGCGTAGCGAATGGGAGCAACTCAAACAGGAAGAACTGGAACGGCTTTTCAATAAGTTGTCATCTCTTGATCAGTCCGCGCGGGATGAAATTCAAAAATCGTTCGATCGTTTAGTGAATAAACTGCTGCACCCACCGCTCGAATCGCTCCGCAACGAAAGTCGAAAGGGCTTTCCTGCAACCTTGCTCGACGCCTTGGTCAAGCTTTTCCAGCTTAAGGATTAGTTGGGTGGCTTGCCTCGCTGAGGACCTTTGTTGGAAACTCGGCGGATTCTGAACCCGGAGCCGGAAATTCCCTCAAAGAAACGGGAAATTCCCTCAAACAAAATCACCTCAATCCAGTGATGAAGGCGAGACCCTTTACGGGATATGCCACCAGATGATTTCCTTTTTGCAGGAACCGGTTTCCTTTACCGGGCAAGGATCGTCCCCGCAGGAATGCACTCTCCCGTTGATCCTCTTCGCAGAAAGCGACCTTCCGTCGCTGAAAACCATCCTCATCGCAGGAAAAGGATCGTCTTTACTGAATGCGGTCGTCGGCCCGGGCCTCCCGGATTTTGTGTTTGAACCCTTCTAACCAACCAATCTGGGTGTTTTCTGGGTGGTCGAACTGGGGCACGTACGGCTTGATATCCAGCAGGGGTGTCCCGTCTAGGATATCCAAATTCGCAAGAAACAGACGGGGCCCTTCAATACGCACCAACCGTACAACGGAAAGGCCGATCGGATTCGGCCGGGTTGGAGCACGGGTGGCGAAAAGGCCACGAAGCCCAAAATCCAAGTACGGTCGGACGAGCAACTCCACCCGATTTACACGATGGAAGTGGTAAAGCAGAATGACGTGCGAGAATTCATCCAGATCCTTGAGCGCCGGGATGAACTGCGGAAAAACCTCGGCAAAGCCCTCCGCCGCCGCCTCGCTCGTGGGCTGAATCGGCATATCCCGGGGATCACGAAATGGGCTATGGATGATGCCGATCGCGCGATAAACGAATTGAAGGCCGGAGTCCTTCACATTCGCATCTCGTATTGAAACCAACCCATAATGCACCGCGGATATCGCTCGCCCCTAAGGTGTTTCGCGGAGCATCTATTCGTTGCAACGTATTACCAGGTATTACCAGCGACTGACCGTTTCCGGTGACTTTTCGGGACAATCCAGCGAGGAATAGGGCACGATACATGCCTGACAACGAAGCTTCATCTCACGTCGCACAAGATTGAAGCAACGCCAACTACATCTTGCCAAAGGCTTGTACCCTTAAAAGCAGTATTCCGCAAAATTTTGACGGGCTTCAGCCTTTGAGGCGGCGCGGCAATTCTCTCTTGTCGCTAAGGGGCTCACCAGCCGGGATTGGAAAACTTCAATGCTCGTGACGCGCAACACTCAAACGATGCTTTCCCACTCGTAACTGTCTCCGACGAAGAAGACTTACCAGTCTTCGTCCTCATCTTCGTCCTCGTCCCAATCGTCTTCTTCGTCTTCATCCCAATCCTCATCTTCCTCCCAATCTTCGTCTTCCTCTACATCATCCCAATCGTCTTCCTCTTCATCCAAGTCTTCATCTTCGTCCCAATCTTCGTCCTCCTCGAAGTCCTCATCTTCTTCGTCGAGGTCTTCATCCTCATCTTCAAAGTCTTCGTCTTCCTCTTCGTAATCCTCGTCGAATTCTTCTTCCTCCTCTTCCTCCTCTTCTTTCCTTTTGCAGCGGGCCGGACCCACTCTGCAGCTACCCCTTACAGCACCCAAAGCCACACCGCTCCCGTCCTGGCCTCCGAAAACGCCTGACTGCCAACTCCACTGAGCAAGCCATGTGTAAATCGAGGTTCGCACGATTTTTACCCCTCCGGATCTGACAGTGATTACTCCAAACAGTTAGTCCCCTTTTGGGAACACTCCTTCAACCCTGATCTTTACAGACTTGCTGGATCGACTCCTCGGTAGTTTTTTCCCGACGATAGGCCGAAATCTTAGCTACGGTCGACAAATCCTCCAAGTGCCGAAGTCCAAATACCTGAAGAAACCGCCGAGTGGTGCCGTAAAGCAGGGGTCGCCCCAATTCATTGGACCGGCCCGTAATTCGCACCAAATCCATCTCCATAAGTTGCCGTAAAACTTCCCCGCAACGTACTCCGCGGATTGCTTCAATTTCCGCTCGCAGCACGGGCTGTTGAAAAGCGACAATACAAAGTGTCTCCAAAACAGCCAGCGACAATGCGGTTCGCCACGGTCCCGGGTCCCCCCACAAACTTTCGATCCAGGCCGAAAATTGCGGTCGGCTCAGAAACTGAAAACCTCCCGCCACCGGATAGACCCGGAAAGCCATCCCCAGGGCATCATAGGTTGAATTGAGTTGAGCTACAAGTGTACGGGCCTCCGTGGCATCGGCTAAGCGCGCCCATTGAGCGAGCTTTCTTGCCGACAAGGGTTCCCGAGCCAAAAAGAGGACGGCCTCCAACCGTTGCAAGGCCGAGGGCTCTAGTCCTGCTTTCCGGCCTTCCTCAATACTTTCGGCCCGAAGGGGCCCCACGCACTAAACTCCTTTCCTCAAAACCATGCAGTCCCCAAAGATTACCTTTTTTCGGTCTGAAACTGGTTATGCCTCTTCATAATTTCCTCGAGAGTCCGTGGCTAACTCGGAGCAACCGCCCCGTCGAAAAGGCGAGATAGTCTATAAAGCCCTCAAACGCAAGGCAAGCCTCCTGCCCCTGAGTTAGATGAGCCCACAACCTCGATATTTCGGCAAAAATCCCAAAGCCCCTAAAAGTAAACTCCCGCCCCTTAAGCCTGAAGCAATTTTCCGTTCCTCGCGAGCGGGAACTTGGGTTTCCTACCTACTTGTGATTAGCAGAAAAGCCCGCGGCTGCGTCAAGGGGTGTCCGCGGGGGAAATTTTCATTAACACCAGAGCGCGAGAAATCGTTTTTAACCGCAGCACCTCCGCAAGGCGCAGCAAAACCGAGAAGCAGCGAGTCGTTTTCGGCAAAAAAGTCGAGAAAATTCCTATGACTTGTAAACGAAAATAAAGCAAGCTGCTGGCTATTACTCTTTAGACTTTTCCTTTCACCAAATCTTTCGCAGAACCGAATTATCAGGAGGTATGTACTATCCCTTGTTAGCGCATTTTCCAACTTAGCGAATCGAAAAATTCGGCTCAAGACGCGCTATCACAGACTTTCAGAATGTAATTCGGAGCCCACTCTTGAGCCCTGCACATCGACTCCTAAGTCTCAAACCCGCCGGCTCTATTTTTTGGCGGTTCGGCATCTATTTTGCGAGCCTCGCAGGTGGGCCATTCACTGGGCCCGTTATTAACGAAAACTTTGAGGACGGGGACACGGCCAGGAATCAGCCAAAAGCAAATTTCTTGCCAATCATTTGTCTAAGTATTCCAAGATATTTCCAAGATATTTCAACGGCTTGCGACCACTGCGCGCCCGCGATTGCCACGCTTACCCCCCTTAGGTGTCGGCGGTTGACCCGCTCACTTCATTTCACCGCTGCAGTAGGGATTCGACGCCTTTGAGCTTTGAAAATCTTCCAACCGGTTGTCGTTCCAAAATTCTTGCAGCCGGTTCGTCAACGCATGGTTGGAAAGCCCCCGCAGTGCAATGCAGTAGTGCAATGCAGTGCGATCTTTCGCTTCCTTACGGACGGTCCTTACCTAACGTATCTCGAGTCGATGCTTCTACATCGCGCAAAACGGTAAGCATGGCGGCCAACGGATCCGCGTCAATGGCCTCGAAATGCCGCGGAATTTGAGCACCGCTACCTTGGGCAATTTCCGCCGAGAATCGATAGACACGTTTATCGTCGGCTCTGAACGCCTCCAATATGTAGTAGACAGCCCCCAGTTCTCGGAGCCGGGCTTCGATCCTTTGAATCTCCGGATGGTGGGCCGTAAAGCTGCCCGAGCGCTCTCCCCGTTGTAATTCGGGGAGGTCTCCAAGCGCCGCTTCGGGGGAAAAGGCCGAGGTAGTTTTCTCTTTGTTAATCCCCGTGGTGATAGGGTGGAGTGCAGGGGCTGAGGTGAAGGGAAGTAGGCCCGGTTCCACGTTGGAGCCCGATGCCAAAGGCCCTGCGCGAACCTCTGGGGGAATATTTGCGGGGCCGAAACCATCCGCTTTATTCACAGAAGCGCCTGCCGCCATTTGCGGCTCTCCAGACGCGGTGCCAAAGGTGCCGGAGTTGAAAACAAGTGCAGTATCCGTCGAAACTTCCCCATGAAACGCGGTGGAGGTAGTGCCCGAGGGATCTGTCGACTCCCGGCTGGCCAATACCACTTTTTCTGAATCGTGGGCTTGCGCAGGAGATCCCGGCAGCGCACGTTGGAAAGCATCTCCCCATCCTGTGGCCCACCAAAATGGGGGTTCGTGGCGGTTAGCCCCTCCGTCTTTGGGCTTTTGATCATCGAGAGGCACGCTCAGCTCGCCCTCCGCTGCCAAAAGACTAAGTTGGCTTGAATTCCCGCCTGAAGCCTCTCCGGAGGGCGCTTGCACTAACGGCTGAGAAGGATCTCCATGCCAAGCGGGGGGCTCGGCAAACCCGAGGGTACTTTTTCGGAGCTGCCCCTCCGGAGATCCTTGAAAGAGGACCGCCCCGTAATCGGCCCAAATGCTCTGAACCTTATGCGCAAGCTGTTTAGGTTCCAAGATCGGGCCGCCAAGCAAAGCCGGTAAAAACATCCCCATCCAGGTCGCGACCGGGACAACCACGATAAGTGCTATGAAGAAACCAACTCCTCGGCCGGCCGATTGCGTGGCTGCCATCGGGTCTAACCTCCGTGCGTGCTGTGTAAAGCTTTCGAATCTACGAAAGACCCGCGCAAAATCGGGGGAGCACACGGCCCCTGAGTCGCTGTGATTCGCGACTGACCGGCGGATTTCACCGGTCGGAACAATGTCCTGAACTTTTACAGTTTTGAGATCTCTTGGTGACGTGAGTCCCGCTCTTGGGCGGCAGAAGAAGGGTACTCCCAAACCGGCCGGTTTTGCGCGGCAAGCCGGGCAGTCTCATTGGTCAAAAGCAGATCATATCGGGCCTCGAAGAAATCTCACAACGTCAAAACTGTGGTGGCGTGGTGGCATGGTGGCACCCAGAGGTTTGAGGGGAGAATTCCCTTCTATCAACCCGAGGAAATCGGTGACTGAGTTAAGGCGGTAAACGGGCGGGGAGAATTTCCGCACACTTGCAACCTTCCGCACTTTTCATTTGCGCTGAAATGCTGGACTTTTTATTTGCGCTTCATGATGCGGAAAAACAAGTTAGAGCTATTACCCGAGAGAAGGCTTCCCGGACTCGCCTCGTGAGGGTAACCCGGCGAATGCCGCTTGAGGTCATAGCATCCTGTGAATCGATATCATCCTGTGAATCTAAAGGGCGTTCACGGTGTGAACTGAGGAGGTTTTTAAGCCGTTTCATCGGACGGGGCCCCCTGTCTTAAGCCGACACCCGAACGGTGTTCACATCGCAAGTCCAATGCTGTCGGGGGCAAGCGGTCTAAGCCACCGAACCGCAGCCTTAAAATAGATAGTTGCAAGTTGTAAATAGGGACGGGGCGATTATAATGAGGCTAGCTATTTTGCATAATCTAGAAGAAATAATTGCTTTAGGAAGGATATTGGTAGGAATGATATTGATTAGGCGGCTGATAGCCACCCCGGGAATACAAAAACGCATTTTTCCCCTGGCATAAAGGCTCCATTACGTTGGGCAAAATACGATTGAATTCCTGCATCATGAAGAAAGTAATAATAGCTGGAGGCCTATTGCAACTTGTCTTACCGGGGAGCCGGCAAGTTGCGGCTGAGGGGGTATGGCCGACCAAGTTACGGTTGTCCGCAGGAGTGGCCTACCCCATGTGGGGTTGGAGTGCCCCCTCATATTGGTTTTCACGCCAACAGGAGGATCGATCGCCCCCGTTTTACGCTCTTTATCCGCCGGTATATTACGATGGAATAGTCGCGCGACCATACGGGGCCTTTCCATTCGCTTGGATCTGGCGCGGTGACATCGAATTAGAAACCCGATGGATGGGTCTACCTGACCGATCAAGCTGCTATCGCGGAGAGGGGTGGTGGCGAAATCTCTCGTTTAATTCACCGACTGTTGAATCAGCTCAAAGACAAAAAAGTAAAACGGTTTCTGGGCCTCTTTTGGTCAGAAATCCATACTTTCATGCTACCAATAATAAAGATCCGTCACGGGTGCCTCCTGAATCCGGGAAGGCAGGAAGCCAACAGGAAAAGGTGTACTGCTTAGAAGAGCAACCTGGGCAATTTCCCCTCGCACTGCGGATTCAAAATCCCCATTTTTCCCAGAATAGGGCCTCCCAAATACAACCGGCATCGGCCCGAGAATCCGCCAAAACTCCCCGATAAACCCGCACTTTAATCCCCGATACCCTATTACCCCCCTGTGTTTACCCCCCTGTGTCGTTCCCACCCAATTGTTGCCCCACCCGTTGAACGATAACGGCAGTCCTGGGTTCCGCACACCGCGTTGCTACCCGCCAAAAACCACCCGGCTTACCCCGCTCGAAATTTCGGCCCGGGGTCCAAGGCTCTAATCCTACCTTTTGATGCTGACTTCCTATCAATGAGGATGAATCGGGATTGTCACCAAATTGGAGAAGATTATGAACTCAGTTTGTTTTTTGTGGGGTTTCATAATTCTTAATCGGAGCAGTTTCCCAGAATTACGCGGTTTAACATGCGGTTTAAGTTGCTGAGATCGCGTTCGGAATAAGTAGCTTATTTTGTGATTCTTCCGGTTTGGCGAGGATTCCGTTTCAGCATTGGTACCTTCGCGACGTTGGTCTGTCAGGCACCGGTCTTGAGAGTGCTTGCCCCCAGTCCGGCGCAAGTACCCGGAGTTCTTCTCAAAAAGATTTCTTCCGTCTATTGAAGGGGTGTATGGGTCGGGAGAGCAGTAGAGACCCGCAAAACGCAAATTGGATATAATTTTTCAGATGCCCGTGGGAAGCGTTCGCGGCTTCCCGAGATTCAATAAGCCACCACAAGAAAAGGAGCTACGGTTGGGCAAGGCGAGGACTTGCCTTGCGGCTAAGAGGTTTTGATCCGGGATCAGTCAAGGCCGATTGAGCCGGAGATGTCCGTGGAGGGCTGAAACTTGTTGACCGATGAACAGGTGTGTCGGAATTGGCGACGACTCTTTGGGGGGAACGAGATCACAGAGCAAACATTCAAGAAGGCACAAAGTTTATTGGAGTGTCTGCGGCCCGAAAATCCCCTGCGCCACAGGTTGGCAAGTGAACTGGAAGAGCTTCGCAAACGACATCTGAGGGAACAACCGGTTTAGGACTGTAGCCGTAGATAATCGAATTCACGATTCGGCCGCCTCAAGTCAGCTGTACCGGGCTGCACTTTCCACTCCGAACAAAACCGCGCGTTTTTGTGCCCGCTTGTAGTTTTTAGCTCTGCAAATGGAAAAGCGTTGAGCTGATTTCGTGATGGGGGGGCGAACCGGGCACTTTCGGGACGGCAAAAATTCTAACACCGAAACTGAGCCGTTTAGAGTTCACGAGCATGCGATGTCCCCCCGGCAAATTGCGCCTTTCCCGCATTTTTTCCCGGACGCGATCAGTGAGCGAGGATTGTGTGATGATCTATAGCGAGACTATGCCGCTTTTGAAAGGGTGTTCAACTTTTCGCGGCAAGGCCGGCAGGCGAGCGCGAACCTTTCTCGTCGCTTTTTGCACTCTTCTTTTGGGCACGGGTGAGCTATTTTTCCCCACCCCATCAGCTTTTGCCCAAATGTTTGGGCCGCGGCGTGTGGGGAGCAGCCCCATGAGGTCGGAGTCACGCTTGCATTTAGAGGATGTGGGGGTAATCACGGGTAATGAACGGTTTTTGCGAGAAAATTGGCGTCCGGGCACTTTCATAGGAAGGACGGCGGGAAGCCCCATTTTCGGTTCGGCGGGGAGGGATGCGCGGTCGGCAACGCGGTCGGCTATACCGCCGCGGATGGAACGAGCCTTGGGCGTGAGCAGCTTATTGGCCAACCAACCGAGCTCTATCGGCCGTATGTATCCGCCCCGTCTGTCCAAGGGCTTCGAATTCGAACTCCCGGAGACCGAGCTTCGGGCCTTAGAGCTGCAAGATCGTATCATTCGTACTCTGGGAAACTCGGCAAATCAGACTGTGGAGGTTCAGCTCGAAGGGGAGCGGGCCATCTTACGCGGTGTGGTTGAGTCCGACCGGGCAAAAAATCTGGCGAGACTACTGGCCCTCTTTGAACCTGGTATTTCAGAGGTGGAGAACCATTTGGAGGTACGCCCCAACCCCGGCGCAGGGTTGTCCGAGGCAACGTCTCGCGAGCCGCCGGAGCGGCCGTAGTCGGCTCGTCGGTGGGCATGCTGGACGCCGACGAAAAACGAGTCGTCTGAGGATACGGGGCGGAGCTTGTCCTTTGATCAGCCATCGCTTGTGCGAGATTCTCTTGTGAGACGATTTCTCCGGTAAGTTGTGGGTTTCCCCAAGGCTTGGCATTCCGCGGGTGTTGACTCCAAGCGGCTAAAGCGTAAGGTTGATTGTGCTCAGGCGGCCGCGGTTGCAGATCGGGAAAAAGTCCGCCCCCTACACTGGAAAAATCCGAGCTCTTAAAGCCAGCCGATGGGTTGGACGGGTTTACCGACGCACTTCCCGTGGGAAGCCCGAGGGGATTGGTGCCCGGTTGAGCCGCGGATTGGGTTGGCTGCGACTGCCCTGCATGATTTGGCGGGAAAGACGGTGCAGAGCCCGGCCCCGAGGTGGAATCTGCGGGAAGATTGAAACCCGGCACTATCAAGGCATCCACCGGTCTATTAGGCGAATCGGTGGATGAATCTTTTGTAGTGCCAGAAGTCCCGAGCATCCTTTGAGCAATCCCGACGGGCACATCAATTGTTGTTGTTTCAATTCTTTTTTGCGGTGGGTGTTGCGGGGCTTCCTGGGGCAGAGTAGGAGGTAGGTGCTCCACCGCGAATTGTCCTTGAATTGCTTGGCGCAGGGCAGCATCTCGATCCTCCCATGACGATGAATCCGTAGCGCGTGGCGGTTGGGGCATCGTTTGGGGGCGGTCTGGGGGGAGCGATTCCCGCGCGGGGCCTGGTAAGCTCTTATGGACCACTTTGGAAACAATCACTTCTCCGGTTTTGGCGTCCTGAAATCGGGAAACCAAACTGAGTTGTCGCCGCGGGTTACCTACCTCGTCAAACGGAAGCCAAAAGCTGTAGGAATGGCCCAGCTTGGAGCGGCTGTAATGCGTGGGGAGATGTTCAGGGAGGAAAACATATTTCCGCAAGGGCTTTAGTTCATTTTCACCGGTCACTTCATCGTCGAAGACATACACGGTGAAGGTGCCGTCGACAACGATCGGGGAATCCTTTCCTTGTTCGTAGAACATTACTCGGCCCCCGAAGCCGCGAATAGCCGGTTGGCCCGGCTGATGGAGGACTGTATCGGTCCAAATGTCCGTCATTCGGGAGGGCGTACGCGGTTTGGGCATTTTGGGTTCGAGGCCAAGAAGCGTGTGAAGTTGCTCGGTAGTGCTTTCCAAATAAAGGTGGGTGCAGCCTGTAAGAAGAAGGCAGCTGAATAATAGCAGGATCAAACCTTGCAGTATCCTGGCCTTACGATCACGGCGCGAGAAAAGACTTCCTAACGGATTTGCGCGGCTTAGTCGATCGGATCGTTGGGGTCGCTTGCTGGCGGAAAGAACGCGGGCAAATGCCGCGCCGCAACGCGGTGCTCGGATTGCGATTCGGCTTCGGGAATATTTCCCATCAAGGAGAGACCGATGGATGTAGTGCCGAAGATGCTTCCTATTCATCTGCTCCATGCCCACCTTTCAACTGGGAAGCATGCTTGATGTGCCCTTGGACTCGGAACCGGGTTACGTTTGCCTTTTAATTCGGTGGCGTACTGAGCTCGCCCTTTGACCGAGCGGCACGCGCCACTTACCGATTGACCCGGGAGCATGCACCACCCGGTGCCTGAGTTGGAAGCATGTATCGTGTTTAGCGGAAAAGGACCACGCCTGGGAAAGTTTTTTTGGTCAATCTTTCATTCAGAAAAGTGATCGTTAAAAAACTCTCGTGTATAACGCTTTTCGAGCAACAAAAACGAAAAACAATAAAAGCGGTAATGCGAAAAAACCGGCGATCACAATAGTGCGAGGAGACGAAAGTCTTGCTTTCGTGGGATTCCTATCGATTGGCGATACAATTCGTGCTTAGCCGCTTAGTTCACGCGATAAGATGGGGGCGTAATTCCACGAGCGCAAAACCACAGCGTACCTACTCTTCAAGTCGTTGCTGTACCCGTAGCTTGGATAGGGCAATTTGGGAACGAACGTGGCGTAAACCATTCGATGTTAAAGTTCGTATTGTATTCCGGGGCGAATCGGCCCGCAGGAATGCTCCTGCGGTCAGAATTCGCAAAGTCGGTCGTCGGTTCGACGGAAAGCCAAACGCTCGGCGCGATGCTTGCGCTTTCCAGGGGAGATGATAGAGCCGGGTTAGGCACGGGCATCTGGGAAGAGCCCTGGGGGGGTATCGGATCTTGCGGGGATAAGGGAGAATCCAAAGATGGGGCGACCGTGGGGCCTGGCAGCGTAGCCGACTCTGAGGAAACTTCTGGGTTTTTAGACCCGCGATTTTTCGGCAAATAGGGCTTTTGTCCACGAGGATCCAGATCGGGAAAGATCACCGGTGATTCCTCGATGAATGGGTTTTGCACGTGCTCACCCACCACCCCGACTGGACCGTAAATGTCGACGACATCCGCAATGCACCAATTCATCCGCGCCGCTTCGAGCTGCTTGATCCGTTCGGCATCTTCGGGCGTCCGGACGACATACGGCGTGAGAATGATCAGCAATTCGGAGCGGCGATCCCGGTCGGAATCATAGCGGAAAAGTTGTCCTAAGAGCGGAATGTCGGAAAGCCACGGGACGCGCCGCCGGGTGATGATCGTGTTTTTCGTGATGAGCCCGCCGATTACGATGGTTTCTCCGTGGGCGGCGCTGACGGTGGTTTGAGCTGTGGTCACATTGACGGAAGGGGATCGAATCACCGCTCCTTCAGTAATCGAGATGGGAATACCTTCCTGCTCGGGGCCCAATTCCGATTTTTCAGCATCCACCATCATAACGACGACCCCATCGGGGCTGATCCTCGGTGTGACGGCGAGGATTAAGCCCACTGGTTCAAGCTCGACGGTATTCATCTGTACCCGTCCGTCGAAGCGAGTTCCTACGATGCGGGGCACCCGTTTACCCACCTGGATGAAGGCGGGCTGATTGTCGAGGGTCATCACATGCGGGCGAGCGAGGACCCGCACGCGACGGGTTTCTTGCAGGGCGCGAAGCAGAACGCTGACGTTTTCGCTACTGGCCGAAAGCACCAACCCCCCGTAGCCCAATTCGCTATTGAGGCGGCCGAGTGAAAAATGGGAAAGGGCTTGAGTCCCGATTTTGTCGGAGTTCTGAAGGGCTTTTGCACTGCCGGCATTGCCCAGGGGTTGATTATTGAAGTTGTAGCCGGGATCGTTCGTGGCGGCAATAACCGTTTCGGTGCTGCTCGTGCGTTGACCGGAAATCGGGTCGAAGAAAGTCTGCGTGGTGGTTCGGATATTGCCGAGCAAGCTGCGGTCGAAAAGTACGGAGTCTTGCAGACCCAATTCGACGCCGAATTCGTCGGTGTCGGTAAGTTCCACTTCGGCAATTAAGACTTGAATGATGACTTGCGGCGGCTGCTCATCGAGTTTTTCCACCAGCTCCATGATGTCTTGGAAGAAACGCGGTGTGGCACTGATGATCAGAGCATTACTGATGGGCTCGGGGACAACAACGACCTCGGCTTCAATTTGCTGGAAAGGACTGATGACCCCCGGTGCTGCGAGTTGGAGCTGCCGCTCGGTGCGAAGAAATTCGTTGATGGATCGTGCAACGTCGGTGGCCGGCGAATTCCGCAGTCGGTAGATCGTGTTGATCCGCTGCCGCACCTCCTCTTCATCCAACCGCAAAAGAAGTGCCTCGATGATGGCAAGATCTCCCCGGGACCCGGTGGCGATAATGCTGTTGGTGCGGACATCGACGGAAAATCGCACAGGTACAAGCGTAGTTTCTCCTTCCGCACCGGCTAGTTGAGCACCGGCGGGTTGTGGCGGGAAGAGCGTTCGCAACACAGCCGCTAAGGCGGTGGCATCGCCGTTGATGACCCGAAAGACCTTAATTTGGGCGATAGCGGTTGGTGAGTCGAGTTGTTCGATCAGCTTGGCTACAAGTTCCATGCTTTCAGGAGGTGAGGTAACCAGCAGGGAGTTCGTGTGAGGGTCGGGCACGAATTGGACGTCGGTAAGCAATCCCGAACGTAGCACTTCCTGCTTTTGTTTGTCGATTCCGAGAAGCTCAAGCACTGCCGATTTGCGAAGCGGCCCCCCAACGGCGGTATTTATGGCGGATTGAAGCGTCGAGGCTAAATCGGTTGCCAGTGTGAATTTCAGCTTAAAAAGCCGCGTCTGGAGAACGACTTGGGATTCGCCCTCCAATTGCCGGATCAGCAGCTCCACTTCCCGCATATCCGTGGGTGAGGCGCGCACGATGAGCGAATTGGTGACTAGGTCGGCGGTCACTTGGACCTCGGGCGAAAGCCCTCCGCGGCTGATAAAGGCCCCGGTGATCGTGGTCCGAGCCGTGTTGGCGTTTGCGCGTTTGAGTTGGAAAACACGGAGCTGCGTGCTCGGGGCTTCCGGTTGGTCGAGTTTGGCGATCAACTCTTTGATGGCCACCACCGCCTCGCCCCAACCGACGAGGAGTAACGCGTTAGGCTTGACCAAGGGAGTGATACGGACTCGGCCCTGCTTTCCGCCGACAAGGTCCGTTTGAACCTCGCTGATCACCCGTGCCAAGCTCAAGCAATTGACATGGCGGAGCCGATAGATGTCGATTTTCGGTTCGGTCAGCTCGCTCAAGCGTTCCAGCTCGGCAATGATCTGCGTGAGCTCCTCTACATCGCGTTGCCTCCCGCGGAGGATAATCACATCCAGGTCCGGGAGGGTTTCCACCTCCACATCGGCAATCGCAGGATAAGTGGGCTGAGGAGTTGGGGGGACTGTGGCCGGAGGAGCCGCCGGTTGATCGGGCTGAACACCGGGAGCAATTTGACCTGAAATTGCTCCCGGCGACGAGGCCGGGGGGCCCACCGGCGGTTGGGCGTTCAGCGGAATCTGGGCTACTGCCCAGGTGGGTACTGCCGGCATGCGGCTTAAATCATTTTGTGGGCTTTCGCCCCATGCGAATGCTCCCTGCTGTGAAGGTTGAAACGATGGTGCCGGAGCCGGCTCGGCTTTTTCCCCGACTAAAGGGGCCGTCACCCGCAGTAATGGGGCGAGATATTGGGCTGGCTGAACCGATGGGGCTTCCGGGACCGACCAATGCATGGCCCCTTCGGGGGGATGAGCTGCGGGGGCATCCGGCTTGGGAGTTTCATCCGGCAGCCGACCGTGCCGATAGGCCTCCACCACTTCGCGGATCTTTTCCGGCCGAGTACGCCGCAGCGGGATAATGCGGCTTTGAACTTCAGCCATGGGTTGGGCATCCAGTGCGCGAATCAACTTCGAGAATTGATCGACAAGGGGAGCAGCTCCCCGCAGCCAAATGCCGCGGCCGGCCGCGTCGAAACCAAATAGGACTTCTCGTCCGCGAAGATCCCGAAACGAAAGCTCTCCATGGGCTGGTTGCACCGGGGATGTAGGAGTTAGTCGAGGCCCCAATAATTGCTCGAGCTGCTCACGGGCCTCGTTGGCTTGAAGCAGATTGAGCCGAATATAAGTTTGCTCGCTGGGAGCTGAGGCGCCGCCCATCGCTCCAGATGCCGCTCCGCGCGGAATGATCACCGTCACCGGTGCCTGAGAAGCGAGGGGAGATTCCGGTGCCGAGGGTTGGGGGGCCGATTCAGGGCGCGGCGGAATTGGCGCGAAACTTCCCGGCGATTGCGGCGGCATGAGCGCATCCGTCCTCGGCACGTTTGGCGGAGAAGAACTCCGCTCTGCCCTTAGCGGGGATGACGATACAGAGCCTTCTTCGAGCAAAGCCCCCCAATTCCGAAGCAGACCTTCGATGGCCTGTTGAAGCTCCGCAGTGGCGACCACCAACAATCGGGAACTCTGGATATCGAAAGCGACACGCACTCCCGATTCCGGCGGGTAGTGACTTTTAAGTCGTTCTGCGATTGCTTGGCCAATTCCCTCCGGACACAGATAGCTTTTGACAGATAGGTTAGGTTTGGCGGGGCTCCGTGGTGGACCGGAAACACCCGGCCTATCGATCCGCTGAAGCAGCTCCGAAATTGCCGAGCGGAATTCCTCGGGAGCCTGAATCAATAACTGGTTTTGCGTGACATCGGCAACGATGTGAATTCCGGAAATCGTACCCAATAGTTGGGTAAAAAGTTCGCGTGCTTCATTCGCGGAACGATGTTGAAGCTTGAAAACGAGGTACTCTCCCGTTCGACTTTCCCCGGTTCCCAGGAATTCCGGGCCGCCGCCTTGCGAGGCCGCTGCCGCCATGCTTGGTGGAAACTGAGCATAACTTGACGAGGTAAAAACACCCAAGGTGACAAGGAGCAGCAGCACGAAGAGGTATCGCCGTGACAAGCTCGAATTTGTTGTGGCTGTCATCTGTTGGCCAAGCCGATCGTGCATATCTGGAATCAAATATGAATGACTCTCGACCGGCGCCCTTGACGAGCGGCCCGTGAACTTGCTTAAACGAGGTGTGGCCATATTGGGTCAGCTGTACGATCGATGAGCCTCAAGAGGCACCTGGACGAGATATCGAACGCCCATTCACAACAAGGGTGAAAGCACGCTGGAAAAGCTCAAATTGAACGAAAAGGGTTTATAATTTTCCGAAATTATAACCAGAATCGTCGGAGGTATAGTGCACGACCAGATGCATGCGCGAAACACACGAAAAGGATGATATCGTCTCGGCCATCAAAGACCGCGAGGTCGGCCGCTTGTCCAGGCCCCTATTAATGTTGAGGTTGTTTATGCAGTTTTCCGTCGCCGGGATCGCTCCGTATCGAAACATGACCGATGGAGTCTCATTTCATTTAGACTCTCGGCTTATGAAAACGACCGGCAACGGTTGTGTGAGCTTGCTTTAATTGCCTGCTAAGTTTGGTTCTGCCTGATGAGTTCCGCTCGCCTCGGGGACGGGAGAGCCGACCGGTTTGGAGCGGCTATGGTATTGCGGGGGTACAGAAGCAATCAAGATCTTTTTCGAAAGAGATCAAAATGGGGAAAATAGCATTTCTGGATTGATTTTTGATTGAGTTCAGGTTTAGAAATCTAAACGGAGAGGCGACGGACTCGATAACAAAATCATCTTCAGATCTCTGTTGGTTTGGCTCGATTCGGGCCAGGGTAAAAGCAAACAGAATCCCCGCAACTAAGGGGCCACGGCGACATCAAATATTAGCATTTTTCTTCATATTTATCAGATAAATAGGTCAAAACGATGAACTTTTACGCTACCTAGTCCTAGCCAGTCTTACTTCTTTGAGCTCTCCTATTTCACGCCGTTCTGATGAGAAGTTACAACAGTCTGCAACCACTCTTTATTATGGAAGGAATTACTGAGAAGGAGACCAAAACGCAATTTCGCCCAACAGGTGCGACAATTCGCGCAATTTGTTGTGGAAAACCAACCTCTCCGTGCTGTAATGTGAACAAAAGTACTTTAATGTGAACAAAAGTAGGAAGACTAATGAGGTTAATCGGTCAATCATCACAAGAAAAATGTCAGTGAACTTAGGTTTCGGAACGAATTTAACTCTCGAATTCTTGGAGTATCCGTCTATTCAAATGTTGATCGTTTTAGGGTAAGGGTGTTAAGCCGCATCGAGGCTGTCCTCCGGCGCGCATGCCGATCTGAATCACACACATCATTCAATTTCGTGAACAACACCCCAGATCGTCATTATGTTAATAAACTATTTAAGCCTCATGACAATATTTTGCCAATAAAAAATGGGAGTTCGCATGCGTGCTCGCCCAATTTGTCGGGCGGATTACCTACACGCAGCATAGAGGGAAAGGATCAAGGGATAAATGGAAAGTTAAAAAGATAGTGAAATAAAAAGATGATGAAAATGGGTCATGACTGAGCGGCGGTTCAGAAACCACGACTTGGCAGATCAAAATTGTGAAATTGGATACCGGAGCGTGTTCAGGATTAGGGGTACAACTGGGTTATGGAAGCCTTAAATAGAGGGAGTTCTCCCGAGGTTTTTGCGCCCTTATTGACCCCTTGGTACCTTTCGGGTCCGACGGCCTCTGGTAAAACCTCCGTTGCCATCGAGTTGGCGAAAAAACTAGGCGCGGAAATTGTTTCAGCCGACTCTATGGCTTTATACCGCGGCATGGACGTCGGCACAGCCAAGCCGAGTACCAACGAGCGACGCGAGGTCCCTCATCATTTAATCGATATGCTTGACCCCACCGAGAGCTTCAGCTTGGGGCAGTATGTTGCGGAGGCCCATCGGGTTATTCGGCAGATTGAATCCGCCCACAAACCGGTCTTAGTGGTGGGCGGCACACCACTTTATATGAAGGCTTTGTTGCGCGGGGTCTTTGTCGGGCCACCAGCCGATTTTGCATTTCGGGAAAAACTCGCGCAGGAGGCGGCACAGCAACCCCCGGGCTATCTCCACGCAAAACTCGCGCAGGTTGATGCGAAGGCAGCCGCACGCCTTCATCCGAATGATCCTCGGCGCATTATCCGGGCCCTTGAAGTGTACGAGAAGCTCGGTCGACCACTGAGCGAACTTCAGCAGCAATTCGAAAAGGGGACCCCTGCCGCATTGTGCCGGGTCTTTGTTCTCGACCGTGCGAAGGAGGATCTGCGAAGGCGAATCGAAGATCGCGTAGCCGAGATGTTTTGCCGCGGCTTGGTGGAAGAAGTTCGGGGTTTGCTCGCCCGGTATGGCCGGCTCAGTCCCACCGCGTCACAAGCCGTGGGCTATCGGGAGGTTCTTACGTATCTATCGAGCCGGAGCACTTTGGAGGAAACGATTCTCTTGGTCAAACGGCACACCTGGCAATTGGCTCGGCGACAACGCATATGGTTTCGCAGCCTGTGCGAGTGTCGGTTCGTGCCGGTCAGTGCCGGGGAAAGCGCAGCGGAGATTGCAGATCGGATCTTGCAGATGGCCCAACCCGCGGAAAAAAGGCCCGGCATTAATTGAAGGGCTCCTTTTCGTTCGAAATGCTGGACTCGGCTTCAGTGGTAAATTTCGCTCCAGGTTTCAGCTTTCGTGACGGTTAAAGGGAGGCTTCGGGCACTGGCGGATAATGCCCAAGGTTTCTGCCGGAGCCGGTCGCGGACCTTGATAGGAGGGAACTCTTTGCAGTGATAGAATGAGTCAAGTTGAGACCATCTCCGGGTCGGTCTTCCACAAGGCTGCCATTTCGCGGCAGGCTGATTGCATAAGGAATTTTGCATAAGGAATTTATGAATAACATCTCGGCGACGTGGTTCGCTGGATGACCAGGTGATCGAGCGAGCTATGGAAAACGCAACCACTCCGATGATGAAACAGTATTTGGAGGCCAAAAGGGCTTGTCCCGATGCCCTCCTGCTGTTTCGCATGGGAGATTTCTATGAACTTTTCTATGAAGATGCGAAGATTGCTGCCCGAACCCTGAACCTCACGCTCACGAGCCGGGACAAAGGCGAGGATGCCCCGCCGATGGCCGGCTTTCCGCACCATCAATTGGAGACGTATTTGGCCCGGCTGATCTCGGCGGGATTCCGCGTCGCGGTTTGCGAGCAGGTGGAAGATCCCCGCGAAGCAAAAGGGCTTGTGCGGCGAGAAATCACGCGGGTTGTCACACCGGGGACCCTCACGGAAGAATTGCTCCTTGATCCCCGTCAGGCCAACTATTTGGCAGCCGTTTGGCCAGGGGATACGGCGGGGATAGCGTGGGTAGAACTTTCCACGGGCGAATTCTGGGCAAGCGTCGTCCCGCGGCGAAGTATTGCGGACCATTTGGCACGCATTGGACCTTCGGAATGCTTGGTTCCGGAGGAGGCGGCAATAACACCGGAGGAAATCCGCGGCCATTGGATGCTCACTCGGCGGCCGGATTGGGCCTTCCATGCCCCGAATGCATTAAACCGCTTGACCCAACAATTTCGCACAGTCGGAGTTGAGGGCTTCGGGTTTGATCCGGAACGGGATGGCCCGGCCCTTCAGGCGGCGGGAGCCGTTCTCGACTATCTGTTCGAAACCCAAAAAACGGCCTTAGAGCACATTGAGCGGGTTCGCCCGTATCGATCGGGCGATCGGCTCGAAATCGACTGCGCATCGCGGGCCAGCTTGGAAATCACCCGCACACTCCGGGACGGCCGCCGAGAAGGGAGTTTGTGGGGGGCGCTGGATCGCTGTGTGACGGTGATGGGCTCGCGTCTTCTGGCCGATTGGTTGTCAAGTCCGCTCAACGATAAGGCTACAATCGAGCGGCGGCTTGATGCCGTCGATGAGTTTTTTCGCACCACCCCCTTGTTGGAGGGTGTGCAGGCTGATTTGAAAAATGTGTGCGATTTGCAGCGACTCGTCAGTCGGGCGGTAACAGGCCGGGTAACCCCGCGAGACTTGCGGGCTTTGGCGCGCACTTTGGCCGCTTTGCCGGAACTGAAAGCCCGATTGGCCGCGGTGCACGCTGCTCGGCTGGTAGAATTGGCAGCGGCCATCGATCCATGCACGGATCTGCAAAGAGAGCTGGAATCGGCCCTAGTGGAAAACTGTCCCCTGTCGTGTCGGGAGGGGGGATTCATCCGCGATGGGTACCACGCGGAGTTGGATGAGTTACGGCAACTCCGTCGCGGCGGCAAGCAGTGGATTGCCCGGTATCAGGCCGAGCAGATCGAACGCACCGGCATTCAAACGCTAAAAGTCGGGTACAACAAGGTATTCGGGTACTATCTGGAGGTTTCTCACAGTCAGCAGGATCGTGTGCCGAGCAACTACATCCGCAAACAAACGCTGAAGAATGCGGAGCGATACATCACGCCGGAGTTGAAACAGTATGAGGAAAAAGTACTGAGTGCCGAAGAACGGGCAAGGCAGCTCGAATACGAGCTTTTTGTTCGATTGCGGGATGCAGTCGCTGCGCGGCGATCGGCCCTTCAAGCCACGGCTTCGGCTTTAGCAGAGCTCGATGTGCTGAGCACCTTGGCCGATTTGGCGCGGCGTCGCCGATACTGCCGGCCGCAGGTGGTCGAAGAGCCGGTGCTGGAAATCATTGAAGGACGCCATCCGGTGCTCGATGCCGGTCCGGAGGGAAGCAGCTTCGTGCCCAATGACACGTACGTGGGTCCGGAGGTGGGCGAAATCCTTATTATTACCGGTCCGAATATGGCCGGCAAAAGCACGTATATCCGGCAGGTGGCGTTAATCGTGCTGATGGCCCAAATCGGCAGCTTTGTCCCGGCGAAACAAGCCACGATTGGGCTGGCGGACCGCATCTTTGCCCGCGTGGGGGCCAGCGACGAACTTGCCCGGGGGCAAAGCACTTTCATGGTCGAAATGCTTGAGATGGCACGAATCCTGAACTTAGCGAGCCCGAGGAGCTTGGTGATCCTCGACGAAGTCGGTCGGGGTACGAGCACCTACGATGGGATTTCGTTAGCTTGGGCCATCGTAGAGCACCTGCACGATCGAATCGGATGCCGCACGCTATTTGCTACGCATTATCACGAATTAACAGATTTGGCCCGGGTTTGCGAGCGCGTCAAGAATTTGAATGTTGCCGTCCGCGATTGGGCCGACGAGGTCGTGTTCCTCCATAAAATCGTCGAGGGGGCCGCGGACAAAAGCTACGGCATTCACGTAGCGCGGCTAGCCGGAATTCCTCGTGAGGTGATTTCCCGCGCTAAGCAGATCCTGGCCCAACTGGAGGCGGAGCATATCGATGGGCAGGGCCGGCCCCGCTTGGCGGGGCGCACCCGGGGAAAACCCCGGCACGACCCGTACCAATTGATGCTATTTGTTCCGTCGGCCCATCCGGTGTTGGAGGCGATCCGCTCCCTGGATATCGACCAAACCACACCACTTCAAGCCCTTCAATACCTGCAACAGTGGAAGCAGGAGCTGATGCAGGAGCAGCGTTGCCGCATGGAATCGCAACGCGGAGTTTGACCCAGTATTTGCCCGGCCACAAAGCAGACGGAGGCAATCTCCCAATTCAGTCAATCGCGCTTTGGATGGAATTCGAAATGTCGGAAGGCTGCGGAAAACTCTATGCGGATAGAATTCGGCGACGCAAATGCGGGAAATTCGGGGGGAGGGGCCTGTAACATGCCTTGGGATCGAATCAAAGATTCTCAAATCAAAAAGGATTGAAGCGTGCAGCTTCCGTTTTACCTCGGTCGTTTCTAACGCAGAGGGTGTTATGCACGTTTTGTGGATTGCCGGACTGAATGTCGTAGATCTTCACATCCCACCGGGGCACAACCGTGCTCTTTGAAACGCCGTAACTGTTATTAGAATCGGGAAGTTCTATCTCTGAGCGAAATATGGATGCACAACTACCCACTCTTTGAAACGGTTCTTGGGGGTAATTCCCGCTTAGTCAGCAACCGGTGGTCGGCAAAAAAAGCGTCGCCATAGTTCGCGGAGCATTACGATAGTTTGCGGGTTGTGTCCCGATTAGACGGTCAAGGTTGAAGTCGACTGCAGGAACCGTGGACGCCGAAGATGGCAGAAATTCGATTTCCGTCTTTACTCGCGCAATGGGCCGGTGGCATTCGTCGTTGGGAAGGCGACGGAACAACGGTGGAAGATTTAATAGCCCACGTGGATCGGCAATTCCCCGGGTTTCGGGAACGACTATGCGACGGAAATCGGCTGCGGCCGATCTATAAGCTCGTAGTGGATGGGAGAATCGCCTTTGGGGGCCTAGAGACGCCGATTGGCCCCGATAGTGTCGTTGATATACTCCCCTCTTTCGGTGGGGGATGATGGTCTGATTGCTAGGAGATACTTAATCTGCCTTCGCTAACGTTGTCGTTCGGCGTTATGGTTTCACGTGGTTCCTACCTTAGGGCTGATCTCAGGACTGATACTCGGTGAGGCAATTCTCTCTCAGCCCAAAGGCTCGTTTCACTTTTCTCCCGAATGGCGTCGGCCCCCCTTTAAAGTCGCAAAGCCGAGTCATTTCCAAGCCGAAAGAAACTCCGCTGCCTGAAGAGCACATATAGGATCGCAAGGGATGCCGCAAGCTTAAGCTTTTACTTGCGCTTACAAGGGGCTACAGAATCCCGGCAATGAATGGCCGATGAGCTTGCTTATTCAAGGGGGCCGGCAGGAGCCGGGCATCAATCCTGCCGCTGGCATTACAAAGAACACCTGCGACTCCGTTATTTCCGCGGTATTGCCCCGCTTTTGCGACTCAGACTCCCGACGATGGTCGCTGCCAGCAGGAGGCCGCCTGACCACCCCCGCTTGAAGAAAGCACTTCGATCTGACGGAATGTCTTTCACCTATTTCGCGGCAAGTCCCGCGGAAAAAGCCGCGCTAAGAAACACTCGTCCTCGGTCCGCAGCCAGGAAGCACGGCAGGCCACTGCAAGGTGAACCGGGCTCCTTGGCCAGGTGTGCTTTCGACCAGAATTCGACCCCCGTGTTCGTTCACAATCTTTTGGCTGACCGGTAACCCTAAACCGGTACCCCGCGAGCCTTTGGTCGAAGCAAACGGGCTAAAGAGCGTTCGCATCTGTTCGCGGGAAATGCCGGGGCCATTGTCTTCCACGATCACTTGCACGCTCTCCTCTTGCTCCAGGAGTCCCGTGCGGACCACAACCGCCCCGCCTTCGCCCCGTTCGGCGGCTGCATCCAGGGCATTCGTCACTACGTTAAGGACGGCACGGTGGATCCCCTCCGGGTCGAAAACCAATTCCGGGATTCCCTCCCCAGGATGCCATTGGAGTTCAACCCCAAGTTCCTCGGCCCGGGATTGCATCAGCTCGATCACTTCGGAGACCACCCGGTTCAAATCCGCCACCGCCAACTCCGGCTCACGCTCCTTGCTAAAGGTGAGCATGTCCATGACCAGGGCCGAGATGCGGTTTTGGTTCTTCTCGACAATTTTCCAGCCTTTTTGCACGAGCTCTTCGTTGTGCTCGGCCAGGCCCATTTCAATAAGGTAACTGCCGCCGCGAATGCCCTGGAGAATATTTTTGATGTGGTGAGATAGAGTGGCCACCGTCTGACCGATTGCCGCCAGTCGCTCGGCCTGAAGCATGGCGGAATAATACCGGGTATCCTCCACCGCTAAGGCCGCCTGGTGGGCCAGGGCCACCATGAGTTTCAATTGATCCTCGGTAAAGCTCTGCGTAATGCCTTGGTCTATGACCCGATGTGGCGGGGTAAAACGATCCATATAGATCACCCCCACCAACTCATAGCGGCCCTGCATAGGCACGCAAATGGCTTCGCGGATTCCGCCCTGGACAATGCTCCCCCCTGGATCCCAGCGCTGGTCCTGCTGCGCATCGGTGGTGAGGACCCCCTCGTTGTGTTGGAGGACATAATCGAGGATGGTCTTGCTGATTCTTAACTCATCATCCCCGGGACGCCCCTTTCGCACCCGGCGCACTTTCGGCTGCAACTGCTTCGTGTCGGGATCGACCAAGAGAATACACCCGCGGTCCGCATCGACGGATTCGAAAATTAGATCCAATATTCGATTCAACAACTGATCGATATCCGCCGTGTGGCTGACGGCCAGGGCCGCCCGGTACATCACTTGTAAATTACGATGAGCCTGAGCCAGCCAACCGATGTCGGGCGCCTCGGCCGGCCACCGGAGGATTTGGCTCCCTTCGCCCGGGGCGATCGTGCGAACAATTTGGGAGGGGTGCATCTCTTCGCCGGCGGTGGTGATGCTGACCTTCCCCGGGCCATAAATCTGGGTTTCTTCCAGGGGTTGAGTGAAAAGTAAAAGGGTCCGGCCGACCTGAATCTGATCGCCCGTAGCCAGCCGGTGCTCGATGATCCGCTGGCCATTGACGAAGGTGCCGTTCGAGCTATTCAGATCGACGATAACGTAGGTATCGCCTTCGCGGCGGATCTCCGCGTGCTTTCGCGATACCTCACTATCATGGAGCCGGACCGGATTGGAGGAATCCCGCCCCAGGCCGGTCACCGCCTCGGTTAGCTCGAATCGGCTTCCTTGATCCTCGCCGCGGATCACGAACAACGACGGCACGACCCACAACCCCCTGGCATTTTCCATGCAACCCGCAGCCCGCTGAGCCCTACCCGGGCCATGCCGGGAAGAATTTTGGGGAATTTCGCTTAAGCAGCACGGGCAGCGGCCGGGCTTTCCACCTCTTGGACTAACCGTTCGATTGTACGGATGAGCGGGGGATAATGGTAGGGCTTGGTGAAGATCGCTCCGTCCAAAGAGGGGTTCGATGCGGTCAATGTGCGGGAACCGATAAAGATAACCTTTGTCGTGGCGGCTTGATACCTCGCAGCCATGGCCCGGAACCAGACTGAATAAGTGGCAAGAGCATTCTCGTCGACCACGATGACCTGAGGGAAAAATCCCTCAAATTTTGATTGGCGGGCTGCTCTTGGGGGGAGAATTTCCGCATGAAAACCGCTGTGGTCCAGAACAGCCTTGAGCGCTTCGGAGCTTTCCTCCGACGGGTCGATGATCAGCACCTTGGGTTTGGACGTCAAAGCGATCGCCCTCCGTGGCGAAAGTGATTTTGCCCTTCGCGGTTGGCAGCAGCCTCAACTCCCTGGCGGCTCACCAACTAAAACTTTGAAGATCCCCTACTAAGATTCTGAAAAAACGGCCAATGTCGAATTTGGCACCTGAAACCTTTAAACCAATGTTGAATCCTCAAAAGTTGATCTTTGGCACAAAACGTGCGCAAAACTTGAGAGAGTCTTCTTCTCGCCCTTGAGCTTGCCTCTTCAAGTTCGTTCCATCTGCGGTCCGCAGAATACTCAACCGCAGAAAACCTGTCAAAGGCGACTTTCGCCCTCGTAGCGAAGTAGCGAATACCTATAAACCTGACATCATACATGACCATAGTAGCATTTGCTATTTGGCAGAAGTTGAGCGATTTCACAAAAAGCTTTGAAAGGATGGGGATTTTAAACGGCAAAGATTGCAAGCTTTCTAGGCCGCTCGGCCCGGAAAATTAGGCCGGGTAGATTCGGCGTGATGAAAGAAAAAAGCAACGTGGAAAAGAATCCGACCCCATGAGGTAAAAGTACGATCGGAATGGCTGCAAGTTAATTTTGGTGGCAAAAATAAAAAAATCAGGGCCACCATATGATGGCCCTTTGACAACCAGCATCTGTCCAGGCACAGGACGGTTGCACGATCGGAGAGGCGATGCCGCTCAAGGCCGAATCATCGCCTCGCCGAGTGCCGTACTAACGGGTACTGCTAAATCGTTCGTCGGTACTTCTCCAGAATGCTGAGTATCGTGTTCACCCATCGACCGGGGACACCCCTGCTTCGTCGCGGAGGAACTGATCAGATGGGAGTTGAACGAGTTCTCAGCCAAAAACGACCCCGAAGCTGAACCAAAATAAGGGTTACTGCCCTGTTGGGGCCCCGCCGCCTGCCGGCACTTGGCCGCCGGTGCCCGGGGGAGGAAGTAGGTCGCGCATTACCTCTGGCTGAGTGGTGTCTCTCAAATCCTTTTGCGATGCCGGAGTTTGGCTACCTCCACCACATCCAGCGACAAAGGCCAAGGGCAACAAGATCATTAACACAACGAGAACCGCCAGGATAGATCGCATTGGCCTCACTCCTTCAGTCAATCGGACATTTTGCTCCAAAAGGTTACAACTAGTTGCTATTTATCCGGAGCTCTCCTAGTAGCTCTACCCCCGCGCCCACGCCGCAAAATGT
>OGCI01000323.1_pt1 | contig 59496 bp, 53 predicted proteins | sample 1570021 | NCBI WGS metagenome assembly OGCI01 (sample SAMN06264664, study PRJEB24512) | hot springs metagenome | isolation source: Hot spring water | place: South Africa: Tshipise | collected 2015-06-21
ATGTTTTGTCGCCCAGAGTAGCTCTCTGGCTAGTTCCGCTTGCCCACTGCTGGTTCGGAGGTTAGCGGAAAGTAGAGATAGATGAGGAGCAATATGAAGGCACGCATGACCCGTCGCGAGCGCCTGTTGGCCACCGTTGCCGGCGAACCGACCGACCGCGTGGCGGTCGCGCTGTGGCGACATTTTCCCGGCGACGATCAGCGGCCGGCCGATCTGGCGGCCGCCACGTTGACCTGGCAGGCGCAGTATGATTGGGACTTCATCAAAGTATCGCCTGCCAGTAGTTTTTGTCTGGTAGATTGGGGTATCGTGACGCGTTTCGGCGGCGGCGATGAGGGCACGCGAGAATACATCAACACGGTGATTCACACGCCGGAAGATTGGGAACGGCTGCCGCTCCTCGATCCGCAGGCGGGCGCGCTGGCCGCTCAGTTGCACTGCCTGGAATTGATCCGAGACGGCGTCGGCACCGAGGTGCCTTTCATCCAGACCATCTTCAGCCCGCTGGCGCAAGCGCGGCGTCTGGCCGGGCCGGATCAGCTCGTCGTGCAAATGCGCCAGTATCCGGCCGCAGTACACGCCGGACTGGAGACGATTACGCGCAGCACCATCGCGTTCGTCGAGGCATGTAAGGCGAAGGGAATCGCGGGCATCTACTACGCCATCCAGTGGGCCAGCTATAGCGTGCTGAGCCCGGCTGAGTATCGTGAGTTCGGCGAGCCGTACGATCGGCGCATCCTGGCCGCGGCGGCCGATTGTTGGTTCAACATGCTGCACCTGCACGGCGCCGATGTGATGTTTGACCTGGTCGCCGCCTACCCCGGCCACGCGCTCAACTGGCACGATCGCGAGACGTGGCCATCGCTGGGGGTCGGCGCACAGCGCTTCCCTGCCGCGGTTTCCGGCGGCCTGGAGCATTGGGAAGATGTGCTGCGCGGCACGCCGGAGCAAATCCGGGCGCGCGTGGCCGACGCGATCGCTCAGACCGGCGGCCGGCGCCTGATCGTCTCGACGGGCTGCGTGGCGCCCTGCAACGCGCCGTTCAGCAATCTGCGTGCCGTGCGCGCCGCTGTCGAGGAGTAAAACCCGGTTCGCCGGAACGCAACGTCGCGATCCAGCGGCTGGCGTTTCCGTCTCTCATCGGCCATGGAACCAGATCGGCGGCTGCGCACTCATTTCTCGCCATCCCCACCCGAACACTCGACACTTGACACTTGACACTTGACACTCGACACTTCATACCCATGCAACCTTTCACCTACTGTCCTCACTGCGCTGCGCCCCTGGCCGACGATTTTGTCTTCGGTCGGATGCGCCGACGCTGTCGCTACTGCGGCTTCATCCAGTTCCACGACCCGAAAGTAGCTGTGGCGGGCCTGGTCACCGACGCGGGTCGGGTGCTGCTGGTGCGTCGGGCGGCTGTGCCGCGTATCGGCTTCTGGGCTTTGCCCGCCGGCTACATGGATGCCGATGAGCTGCCTGAAGAGGCGGTTGTGCGCGAGATCGCCGAGGAGACGGGGATCGCAACGCGGGTCATCGGGCTGCACGGCATCGCGGCGCTGGCCGGCTGGGCCGAGCGCCGCGGCATCCTACTCATCTACCGCGCCCAGGCAGTGCGCGGCACGCCGGCCGCGCACGACGACGTCAGCGAGGCGCGCTGGTTCGCGGCCGCCGAGATCCCGTGGGCCGAGCTAGCCTTCGAGTCCACGGTGCAGGCGCTGCGGGAGTGGATAGAGGCCGAGCACATCACCAACACTGCCCGGTCATCTGGGGCGCCAGCCGCGTGATCGTTCAGCGCAGGCCTCACGGCCGCGGCCTGCTGCCGACATGCGTGACCGCTATAGGCAGGACGCCGCGCGTCAGGGCGCGGTGGCCGTGTCCAGCACCAGGGGGAAGTAGTAGCGGATCGGCCGCGCGGTGATGCAGAAGCGCACGGCATCAATCCAGAACTCGGTGGCTGCGTTGTCGGCATCGTTGCCGGCCGTGAACACCAGGTTGACCGTGCCCAGCGCGGCCAGCGGGGCCATGTCCGACGGCCGCAGGCGATAGAAATAGCGGTCCCACGGCAGGCCGCTGGTGGCGGTGTCGGCCGAGTTGCCCGTGCGCAGCAGCGAGCTGATCGGCTTGCCGTCGGTCGTGCGAAATTCGCCGAAGAGCCAGTCGTCGAACGGCAGCTGGGGCAAGCTGCCCAGGCCGCGATCCTGATTTTCGATTCGGAAAGCGAACCACAGAACCCCTTCGGTGATCCCGTCATCGGGCCGGGCGTTATTGCGCAGATTCAGGGTGCGCGTCAGCGCGCCGGACGCGTGCGGCCCGCCCGTGAAATGCGCGGCCGACGTGCCCGAGTAAGCACGCGTCGCATCCACGCGCCATGTATCGTCGGCCTGCCAGTCGCCCCATCCGTCCTCGAAATCGCCGTCGGCGATCAGATCCCGGCAGTCGGCCGGCCATGCGGGCAGCGGCGGACGCGGCGTAGGCGTGGGACTGGGCTGGAGCGGCGTGGGCACGGCCGCCAGCGCCTTGCGGCCGTTGATGCGGCCGTGGCCGAAGTAGGGGTCCCGGCCGGGTGGGGCCAGATCATCGGCGTGCTGTTCGATCAAGGCGCGCACTTCGGCATTGGTCAGCTGCGGATTGCGCGAGAGGATCAGCGCTGCGAGCCCGGCCACGTGCGGCGCGGCCATGCTCGTGCCGCTCATCGGCCCGTAGTTGCCCCAGCGATAGGTCGAATAGACCCATACGCCCGGCGCGGCCACATCTATGAAATCTCCCCAGTTCGAGAAGCCGGCGCGGTTGTCGTTTGCATTGGTGGCGGCCACGGCGATCACGTTGGGGTGCGCGGCCGGATAGTGATTGCTGTTGCTGCCCTGGTTGCCCGCCGCGGCCACGATCACCACTCCATGGGCCCAGGCATAGTCCACCGCGGCTTCTTCGCCCCGGCTGTACGATGTGGCGCCCAAACTCATGTTGATGACGCGCGCGCCGTTGTCGGTCGCATAGAGGATGCCCCGGATCAGGTCCTCGTAGGTGCCGTAGCCGCTGGGCGGAAACACCTTCACCGGCATGATCGTCACGCCGCCCGCCATGCCCGCGATTCCCTTCCCGTTGTTGATGCGTGCCGCAATGATGCCGGAGACATGAGTGCCATGTCCGGCGCCGTAGTCGTCTGCAACCACGTTGTTATTCAGCGCGAAGTTCCAGCCGTTCACGTCATCCACAAAGCCGTTGCCGTCGTCGTCCACGCCATTGTCGGGGATTTCCAGCGGATTGACCCAGATGCCGCCGGCCAGATCCTCGTGGTTCAGATACACGCCGGTGTCGAGAACGGCGACCACGATATCGGCCAGGCCGGTGGTGAGATCCCACGCGTCCGGCATCTCCAGGCGGGTGCCCAGATAGACTGCCTGCTGGGTGGAGTAGGCCGGGTCGTTCGGAGTCAGGTCGGGGGTGACGATGTAGTTCGGCTCGGCCCATGCCACATCGGAGCGCGCGGTCAGGGCAGAGGCCGTCGCGGCCAGCGCAATGCCCGATTGCGCGTATGTCTGCCCGCTCGGGACAGCAGCCATCTCCGCGACCACGATGCCGAGCTGCGGGATGGTGCGGCGCACCGCAAGGCCGGATGCTGCGCGGAATTGCTCGACTTGCGTCGGCGAGAAGTCGGTGAGTTTCACCAGCAGCTGGCCGGGCACGTGCGGCGCGTGCCAATCCGGAGCGGGCTGCAGCGGCATGCGCGGCGCCGGAGACGCCGCCACCAGTCCGCCGGGACGCCACAGATTGCCGAGGGTCAGCACCAGCGCCGCAATGAAGAGGGTCAAGAATGGCCAGCTGCGGTTGAGTAACGGCATGGAAAACTCCAGTGGTCCACGTGCCAGGCACTCTGCAAGATGCCTGGCACGCGTGGTCCACGTGCCAGGCACTCTGCAAGATGCCTGGCACGCGTGGTTCACGTGCCAGGCACTCTGCAAGATGCCTGGCACGTATGAGCCCCGGCACGGATGAGCGTGTTTTTCAGGCCCCTCGCCGCCCCACGCCGCTCACCGAGTGACTCAGCGCGGCCTGCAGGTCGTCTCCGCGTTTCACCAGGTAGGCGGTCAGACCGCTGGCCTGGAGGTCAGCGATCGTGCCGGCATAATCGGGGCTTGGGCCGAAGGTGCTGGCCGCGATGAAAACGCCGATCCCCTTCACCCCGCGCGCCTGGAGGCCCCGCAGCGCGGTGACCCACTTCGTGTCGGTCGAGGGCGTGATGACGATCAGCGTCGTGTGGCGTGACAGGTGCGCGCCGTCGGAGGCCAGCATCTGCGCCAGCGGCACCCTGCCTTCTGCCTGGATCACTGCCAGCACCTCCAGCAGGCGATTCAGTTGACGTTCGCCCCGGTCGGGCTGGATGAACTCCCGATGTTTCGGATAACTGAGAAAGCCGACCTCGCGATCCATCCGCAGGAAATGCTCGACCAGCGACGCCGCAATCGTCACCCCATATTCGATCGTTGATGGCGGCAACTCGAGGCGCATCTCGGCCCGACGGGTTGCCCAGGAAAGCGGTTCCGGCGCTTTCGGCGTCCATGGCGCCGCCACATGCACGCTCGCCTCCATGTCCAGGAAAATCCACAGATCGGCTTCGGGGTCGAGCTCGAATTCTTTGGAGATCAGGCGGCCGGTGCGTGCCGTCGAGGGCCAATGGATGCGATTGAAGCTATCGCCGGGGGCGTAATCGCGCACGCCCGAAACGCTGGCGGTGATGTATGGTGTGCGGCGATGCATCGCTTCGCCGCCGGGCAAGTATCCCGTGGGTGGCGTGAAGCCGGGGAGGGGCACGGTGGCCGGCGCCACGACCAGTGAGATCGTCTCTGCCATCGGCCGTGTGAAGTGGAAGAGACCCAACGGATCGCCGCTGGTGAGCCGGATCGGCCCCATCGTGTAGCGGCCGCGCTGTTGGCACAACGTGCGTACCTGCCAGCGCGACGTAGCGCGGCCGGCCAGCGCGCTGACCACCCGGCTGACCTGATGTCCGGGCAGGTCGGAATAATCGTCTACTTCGACCCATAGCTTGGGCCACGACGAGCGGTTCGCCAGCTCCAGCGATTCCTCGAAATACTTGCCGACCTGCGAACGCTGGATGCGCGAGCCGCGGCGCAGCGTCAGGCCCTGGAGGTTCGCCCACGCCCACCACAGCGTGATCACGAGGACCGCGGTGATGAAGTAGAGCAGATTGTAGGCCCACTCTCGGCCGGTGTTCAGGGCGAACAGCAGCGCCAGAACCCACAGAACGACCATACCCCAGGCGCGTCGTACGTCCATCTGCCTCGCTCAGCGTGTCATTTTGGCCCGCATCCCCGGCACCGGCACCGACGCGGCGATCTGCTCGACGACCGCGCGCGCCTCGACGTTTTTCAGGCGTGCCGACGGGCTAATGATAAGCCGGTGGGCGAAAGTGGCGACCAGCAGGCGCTTCACGTCGTCCGGAATCACGTAGGAGCGGCCTTCCAGGGCAGCGTGGGCGCGTGCCGCTTTGAACAGGGCCAGGCTGCCGCGCGGACTGGCGCCCAGATATACGTCCGGATGCCGGCGGCTGACATTGGCCAGATCCACGATGTACTCTTTGATCAGATCGTCCACGTAGACCTGTTTCACCGCGGCCTGGGCTGCCATCAGCTCGTCGGCCGAGACGACCTGGCCGATGTCTTCCAGCGGATGATGCTCGCGCTGGAGCTCCAGGATGCGCATCTCATCCGCAGCGGCCGGGTAGCCCAAGCTGACACGCATCATGAAGCGGTCAATCTGCGCTTCGGGCAGCGGAAACGTTCCTTCGTACTCGATCGGGTTCTGTGTCGCCAGGACGAGAAACGGCCGTTCCATCGGATAGGTGACGCCATCCACGGTGATCTGCCGTTCCTCCATCGCCTCCAGCAGCGCCGATTGGGTCTTGGGTGTGGCGCGATTGATCTCATCGGCGAGGACGATCTGCGCCATCACCGGGCCGGGGCGAAATTCGAATTCGCGCGTCTTTTGATTGAACATGGACACGCCCGTCACGTCGCTGGGGAGCATGTCCGGGGTGAACTGGATGCGCCGAAATGTGCACCCGATGGATTTGGCGATCGAGCGCGCCAGCATGGTCTTGCCGACGCCAGGCACGTCTTCGATCAACAGATGACCTTCGCACAGCAACGCGATCAATGTCATCTGCACCTCGCGTCGTTTCCCGACGATGACGCGTTCGACGTTCTCCACGACGCGCTCGGCGAGACACTGGACGACCTCGACAGAATTGTCAGCCATTGGGCAGGACTCCTGATTAAATTGCAGTTCCAACCGACTTCCGTGTGTTTATTATACCTCAGAATGGGTGAAACACAGTAGCCGCTTGTCCTTTTGCGCGCTTTGGACTTGCAGCCGGTGAGATGCTACAATGAAACACGCCGTGTCATTGTCGGTGAAACAGCGAGAGTATGCCATGGCCGAACGAATTCTTGTCATCGAAGATGATGCGCAGATCGCCGATCTGTTGCGTCGTGGTCTGATCTACGAAGGGTATGCCGTCGAGGTGGCGACCGACGGCGAAAGCGGTCTCAGCGCGGCGCGCGACCGGCCGCCCGATATCGTGCTGCTCGATCTGATGTTGCCCGGCGTAGACGGGCTGACAGTGTGTCGCCGGCTGCGCGCAGCGAGCAATGTGCCCATCCTGATCCTGACGGCGAAGGAAGCCGTGCCCGATCGCGTGGTGGGCCTGGATGCCGGCGCCGACGATTATCTGGTGAAGCCGTTCAGCTTCGATGAGCTCCTGGCGCGCATCCGCGCGTTGCTCCGGCGTCAGCAGCGCACCGGAACATCCGACGAACTGCATTTCGCCGATCTGACCATGAATCTCGGCAGCCGCGAGGTGCGCCGCGGCAACCGACGCATCGAGCTCACCGCGCGCGAGTTCGAGCTGCTGGCGCTTTTCATGCAGAATCCGCGCCAGGTGCTGACGCGCGATGTGCTCTATGACCGGATTTGGGGCTATGATTTCGGCGGCGAGTCGAACATCATCGAGGTGTACATTCGCTATTTGCGCGCCAAACTGGAGGAGCATGGCGAACCCCGGCTGATCCAGACGGTGCGCGGGGTCGGCTACGCGCTGCGGGAAGAATGACCGCATGTCCATTCGTCTCAAATTGACCCTCTGGTACACCGGCCTGCTGGCGTTCTCGTTGCTGGGCTTCAGCGCGCTGCTCTACTCGTTGATCGCCAGCCTGCTGCTGTCCGCCATGGACGACCGGCTGGCCGGTCAGGCCCAAGACGTCATCAGCCTGATCCAGAGCGAGAACGATCCGGCCGCGGTGCTCCTGTCGGGCCGCGTCCGGCTGCCCTCGATTGATGTTTTCGCCTCGCAATACTACATCCAGATCGTCCAGGCAGACGGCCGGCCGGTGCAGCTTTCCGAGAACCTGCACAATCGCGAGCTGCCGATCCCGGCCTCTGTGGTCCAGGAGATCGCGTCTGGCCGCGCGCGCGCCTACACCGTGCAGACGAGCAGCGACGCGCGGCTGCGTGTGGTCAGCGTGCCGCTGGTCGTGGCGCGGCGGCCGGTGGGCGCGGTGCAGGTGGCCCAAAACCTCGCGGCGATCGAGGACGCGCTGCGCGTGATCCGGGCCGTCATGTTGTTCGGCGGCGCGTTCGCGCTGCTGTTGGCCGCCATCGGCGGCGCATTCCTGGCGCGCACGGTGTTGCGGCCGGTGGAGGCGATCACGCGCACCGCCGAACGCATCACCCTCGCCGAAGATCTGAGCCAGCGCATTCCTAGCGCCGGCCCGAACGACGAGTTGGGCCGACTGGTGAAGACCATCAACAGCATGTTGGCGCGGCTGGAAACCCTCTTTCAGGCCCAGCAGCGCCTGGTAGCCGATGTCAGCCACGACCTGCGCACCCCTCTGACGACGATTCAGGGCAACGTAGACCTGCTGCGTCGAGGCGCCGCGGATGACCCGGAGATGCGTGCCCAGGCGCTGCAGGCCATCGGCGATGAAGCCGCGCGCATGCGGCGGATGGTCAATGACCTGCTGTTGCTGGCTCAGGCTGATGCCGGCCTGAAGCTTCAGCGCCAGCCAGTAGAAATGGATACGCTGCTGCTCGAGGTCTATCGGCAGGCGCAGGTGATGGCCGGCGATCGCATCAACGTGCGGCTGGGCGCGGAAGATCAGGCGCTGGTGCTGGGCGAGAGCGATCGCCTGCGGCAGCTGTTGCTGAATCTGGTGGACAATGCCCTGAAATACACGCCGGCAGGCGGCCAGGTCACCCTGACGCTGCGGCGTCGGGCCGGCTGGGTGCTGGTCACGGTGGAGGACACCGGCATCGGCATCAGCCCGGAAGATTTGCCGCACATCTTCGAACGTCACTACCGGGCCGACCGCAGCCGGAGTCGCTCCGGCGGCCATGGCCTGGGGCTGGCCATCGCCCAGTGGATCGCTCAGGCGCACGGCGGCCAGATCGAGGTGACCAGCGAGGTGGGCAAAGGCAGCATCTTCACCGTCCGGCTGCCCGATGCCACTGCCGAACCCGGTGTGAAACACAGTTGAGGTTGGCGAGCGAACATTCCGCGGAAGAAACGATGATGAGCGTGCAAACGATGACAGATGTTCCCGCCGCACCAGATGCGGCCGTGGCGCTGGCCAGCGCAGTCGGCCAGCACCTCAGCGCGGCCGGGCTGACTCTAGCGCTGGCCGAATCGTGCACCGGCGGCTTGATCGGCCATCTGATCACCGAAGTGGCGGGAAGCTCCGGCTATTTCCTCGGCAGCGCGGTCTGCTATGCCTACAGCGCCAAAGAGGAGATCCTGGGCGTGCGCCACGAGACCCTGGTGGCGCACGGTGCAGTGAGCGCGGAGACCGCGGCCGAGATGGCGCGCGGCGCGCGACGGCTTTTCGGCGCGGATATCGCGGTCTCCGTCACCGGCATCGCCGGGCCAGGGGGCGGCCTGCCGCACAAGCCGGTGGGCCTGGTGCATATCCACCTCGCCGCCGCCGATGCCGAGCTCTCCGAGCGACATGTGTGGCACGCCGACCGTTCAGGCAACAAGCGGCTGTCGGCCGAGGCGGTGTTGCGCCTGATTTTGCGCTATCTCGAGCAAAAAATCGGCGCGGTCGAGGGGCCAGATGACGCTGCCGCAGTTCATTGACGAGCCTGTGCGCGTGCAGACGGCGATCCAGCCCGATGGCGAGATGCTGCCGGTCGCCTTTGTCTGGCGGGCGCGCGTCTACACCATCGTGGATCACGGCCGGCGCTGGGATGCGCTGAGCGAAGGCGTGCGGTGGCACTGCTATCTGGTCCGCAGCGCGGCGGGCGAAACCTTCGAGCTGTGTTGCGCCGACGACACGGGCCGTTGGGTGCTCCGCCGCGCCTGGCTGCGCGCCGAGCCGTCAGCCTGACCGCGGTCGGTGAGGGGATCAGCCGATTTTCTGGAGCCTGGCAAAGCTCGCCAGCAGGGTCTTCGTGCCTTTGCCGGGAAATGCCACCGTCACCTCTTCGTCATCGGCCTCGGGCGTCACTTTGAGCACGATGCCTTCGCCGAATAGCCCGTGGCTGACCCGATCGCCGGGTTGGAATGATGGTTGGCCGGCATTCGTGGAAGCCGTAGCGCGCGGCGCGGTGGCCGGTCGGTCGGTGTTCAGCGGTCGCAGCTGCGCGCGTGGGCTCGCCGTCGGGGTCTGAGCAGGCCCTGGCCGGGCTGCGCGGCCTGCGGGCGGAGCGGCGGCTTCACCACTTCTGGCACGGCGCATTCGTTCGCCGGCTAGGGCCGATGGCCGTTCCTCGTCGCGCTCGCGGCGGTCGTTTTTCGCCGTGGCCTTGACCGACTGCGGGATATCGCGCAGGAAGCGAGAAGGCACGCACATCTCGGTGTGGCCCCAGAGCGTGCGCCGAAACGCGTGCACCAGATAGAGCCGGTCTTTCGCCCGCGTCACGCCCACGTACATGAGGCGCCGCTCTTCCTCCATCTGATCGGGGTTGTCCATGCTGCGGCTGTGCGGCAGGATGTTCTCCTCCAGTCCCACGATGAACACGACCGGGAATTCCAGTCCTTTGGCCGCATGCAACGTCAACAGGGTCGCGCGATCCTGCTCTTCGACCAGTTCATCCTGATCGGAGACCAGCGCCACTTCCTCCAGGAAGGCGGTCAGGCCCAGTTCCGGCGGAAAGCTGTCGTAGTGCGTCGCCACGCTGCGCAATTCCTGGAGGTTTTCCCATCGTTCTTCGCCTTCTTCGGTGCCATCGCGCAGCCAGGTTGCGTAACCGGATTGTTCTGTCACCCGCTCCAGCAGGGCGGCGACCGAGAGTGCGTTTTTCATGTTGAACCAGCCGGTCAACATGCGATAAAAAGCCGTCAGCGCGCGCTGTGGCCCGGTTGCAAACGGGTGTTGCGGGGGCTGGGCGAAACGCGTTCGCGTGTCGGCGGCGAGGAAGGGGCTGGCCAGGTCGCCGGCCAGCAGCGCCAGGCCGGCTGTCATCGGCAGGTCCAGTTCGGTGCTCCACGACGCCAGCGCGCTGATCGTCTTCTCGCCGATGTTGCGCGGCGGCACATTGATGATGCGGCTCAGGCTCAGGTTGTCGGCCGGGTTGTGCACCAGGCGCAGGTAGGCCAGCGCGTCCTTGATCTCGCGGCGCTGATAGAAGCGGGTGCCGCCCACCAGGCGATAGGGTATCCCGCGCGCCACGAACGCGTCTTCCAACGCGCGCGACTGGGCATTGGTGCGGTACATCACCGCGCAGTCGCCGAGACGGGCCTCTCCGCGCGCGAGCAGCCGCTGGATCGTGCCGACCACGAAAGCAGCCTCGTCGGCTTCGTCGTAGGCCTCGTGCACCACCACTTCCAGCCCGCGGCCGCGATTTGTCCGCAGCGTCTTCGGCGTGCGGTGGACGTTGCGGGCGATGATGGCGTTGGCCGTGTCGAGGATCGTCTGGGTCGAGCGGTAATTTTGCTCCAGCAGGATCACCCGAGCGCCGGGAAAATCCTCGCGAAAGCGTTGCACATTGCGGTAATCGGCCCCGCGCCAGCTGTAGACCGACTGATCTTCATCGCCCACCGCGAAGATGTTGCGATGTTTGCCGGCCAGCAGGCGCACGATCTCGTATTGGGCGGTATTCGTGTCCTGGAATTCATCCACCAGCACGTACTCGTAGCGTTCCTGGTAACGTTGCAGCACCTCGGGCACGTCTCGGAACAGGTAGACGGTGCGACAGAGCAGGTCGTCGAAGTCGAGCGCACTGTTGGCGGCCAGGATCTCCTCGTAGCGCCGGTAAACCCGCCGCGCTACTTCGGCCCAATAGGTATTCGTCTCGAAATCGGCCGGCGGGATAAGTTCGTTTTTGGCCTTCGAGATGGCCCCGCGCATTGCCTCGGGGCGATAGAGCTTGTCGTCCAGGTTGAGGTCGCGCAGCGCCTGTTTGACCGCGGTCAACTGTTCGCCCTCGTCGAGGATCACGTAGTTTGGGCTGAGGCGGGCCGATGCAGCTTCCTGGCGCAGGAGCCGCGCGCAGATGGCGTGAAAGGTGCCGATGGTCAGCCCGCGCCAGCCGGTGCTGGTGGGCACCACCTCGCCCAGCAGCCGGTTGATGCGATCGCGCATTTCCTGGGCCGCTTTGTTCGTGAAGGTGACGGCCATGATGGCGCGCGGCTGTGCGCCGATCGCGCGCAGCAGATAGGCCACGCGGTGCGCCAGCACGCGCGTTTTTCCCGATCCCGGCCCGGCTAACACCAGGACCGGACCTTTCGTTGTCGTCACCGCTTCGCCTTGCGCCGGATTCAGGCCGGCGAAGAGATCTTCGTGCAATGGGCGCTCCTCACGAGCAACAGGTTCATCGGTGTGCATTATAAGCGCGAGCGCGACGGGCGCCAAGTTGGGCATCGCGAGCGGCCCGGACGGCGCGGCGTCTCAGGTGCTTTCATGGTTCAAGGCATTTTTCGGCCCGGAGGCCTTCAGACGGCGCGCGAGGAGGAGGAAGCCGGCCGCGGCCGCCAGCCCCAGGCCCAGGCCGCTGTACCACGTCGCAACCGGCGCCACGTGGTCGTTCAGGAGGCCGCCGATCACCGGCGCGATGCCGAAGCCGATGCCCCACGTCATCCCGAAGAGCCCCATGTAGCGGCCGCGCATCTCGGCCGGCGCCAGATTGGCTGCCAGCGCCGTGGCCGTCGGCACCAGCAGCAGCTCGCCGGCTGTGAGGATCGCCATGCTGAGCACGAATGCCGGGAAGCTCCGGCCGAGCGCTACGCTGCCCACCCCCGCCGCATAGAGCAATGCGCCGAGCGCCAGCACGCGCAGCGGCAGATAGCCCTCGGCGCGGCGGGTGACGCTGTACTGGAAGAGGACCACCATCAGCGCGTTGGTCGCCATGATGAAGCCATACTGGCTTTCGGGCACGCCGAAGTTCTCTTTGGCATACACGGCCAGCAGCGTCATCATGATGGAAGACGGCATGGTGGCGACCACGTAGATGCCGCAGAAGGCCAGGAACGGCAGATCGCGCAGCACAGGGCCATAGCCTCCATCATCGGATGTCTGGTGGGCCGGCTTTTGGCGTTGGAGCAGGGTTTCACGGATGACGAACAGAACCAACAGGAGGAAGAGGAAATTGGCTGCGGCACCGCCCAGGAACGCATAGGTATAGGAGATGCCGCTGAGGAACCCGCCGATCATGGGGCCGACCGCGATTCCCAGGTTGGACACGATGCGCAGGAGCGCGTAGGCGCCGGCGCGGCGCTTCGGCTCGATCATATCGGCCACCATCGCATCGGCGCCGACGCGATAGAGCGGCCAGATGATCCCCAACCCGGCCATCAGAGCGGCCCAGGCCGTCAGGCTGTCCGCGCCGATCATGGCGGCGTAGACGGCGGCATTGCCCGCCAGGCTCAACGTCATGGCGACTTTGCGACCGAAACGATCCACGGCCGGGCCGGCGATCGCAGTGGCGACCAGGCCGGCCGCCGAGTTCAGCGTGAAGAGCAGCGTGATCGAGGTCAGCGGCGCGGCGAGGCGCTGACGCATGTAGACGGTCAGGAACGGCCAGACCATCGAGCCGCCGATGCTGTTGATCAGGGTGCCCCAGAACAGGATCCAAAACTGGCGCGAGTAGCCGGCAGCAGGGAGGCGGAGACGCATGGGCATGAGCGACCTTGAGAGATGGCTGAAATTCGGGCGGCCGATCAGCTAGGCTCATCGGACGCGTCGGTCGGCCCTGTCTGCCTTCCGGCACGCGCGATTTGTCGGCTGCCTGAAGGCGCCTGGGAGATGGGCCGGATCGGCGCTATCATCCGTATCGTACCATCGGCCAGCCCACGGGCAAAATCGCGGCCTGTGCGATCTGCCCGTGGGCTGTGAGTGATGGGCGGGCGGGGTGTTCGGCGGGGAATCAGCGCAGCGGCGACGGTCCCGGCGCTTATCCGATGCTTTCGACGGCGGCCTGAGCCTGCCGGTGATTGTGTTCGACGTTCATGATGGTTGGCACCGTGAAGGCGACCAGGCCGATGCCCGTGCAGGTCAGCCCGCCGATCATGTACCACAGGCGTACGCCCAATGCATCGGCCACAGGGCCGGCGATCAGCAGGCTGAGCGGCATCATGGCCGCGGTGCCGCTGCCGATGAGGGCCATCACACGGCCCTGCATCTCCGGCGCGACGGTGGACTGGAGGAGGGCGAAGAACGGACCGTTGGCCATTGGGTTCATGAAGCCGGCCAGGAACATGCCGCCGAGGGCCAGGAAGAACGCATGGCTGGGCGCCAGGCCGATCGTCAGCGTGCCGATTCCCATGCCGATGATGCCGAGCAACGAGGTGATGACGCGGCGGCGGAAGCCGCCCCAGGCGCTCAACGCCAGGCCGCCGGTCACGACGCCGATGCCCCAGGCCGATTCCAGCCAGCCCAGTTGCAGTGCGGCGCCGCCGAAATGCTTCGTCACCAGGATCGGCATCAGCGCGAAGGCGGGGTTGATGACGAAATTGAGCACCATGGCCATCAGGATGATCGCCAGCAGCCCCGACCAGGCGGCCACATAGCGCACGCCGGCGACCAGATCGCTCAGCACCGACGGCTGTGGCGTCGTGTGATCCTCGCCGGTCATGGCCTGCCGACGTGGCGGCTGTGGGATGGCGATGAATAGCAACGGCGTCACGGCCAGCAATGCGGTGACCACGTCAATCGCCAGCAGGCCGTGAAGCGGCAGCAAGTCGAGCAGCAGCGCGGCGAGCGGCGGCGAGATGATGTTCATGCTGCCGTGAAGCGTCTGGTTGAGGCCGGCGATTCGCGCGAGCTGGGCTTTGGGCACCATCAGCGATGTGGATGCCTGCATGGCAGTCCAATGGAATCCGCCCAGGGCCGAGCGCAGGAACATCACCACGTAGATGTGCCACGCCTGCATCTGGCCCGTGACGTAGAGGACGATCAACGCCCCGGTGGTGAGCGCGATCAGGCTGTCGGCGGCGATCATCACCAGGCGGCGCTGCCAACGATCTACGAGTGCGCCGGCAAAGGGGCCGATGATCACTTGCGGCAGGATGCCGGCCAGGCTGGCCGTTGCCAACACCGTCGCCGAGCCGGTCGTCTGGGTCAGCCACCAGATCAGGGCAAACTGGACGATCATGGAGCCGAGCAGCGAAAACGCCTGGCCGCCCCAAATGGTGAAGAAGGGCGCGGCCCAGCGCTGTGAGGGGGCCGGGCAGTTGATGTCGTCGGTCATCATGGGCAAGGCCTTTCTGCGTGCTTCTGGTTGCGACGGCCAGGCGAGATCGGTTGGCCTGTTATCCGTCGCACACGCCGGAGAGTGTATCACGGTTTTGAAAGAAAGTCAATTCTGATATGAATAAAATTTACATGTCGCTCAATATATTCAACATGAGTGAGTCGGGCCGAAACGGGAAGATGGCAGTGGCAGGCGGAGCGGCGTGCCCGGCGCTGCTCATGCGACGCGCTCGCGCACCGGGCGCCTGGCAAGTTTGTTTTCGGCGGTGAATCTTCGCGCGGGCCGGGCCTGACGTGGCGAGCGGCTACATGAGGCATGGCATGTGAGGGAAAGCGAGCCACACGACCGGCAGCAGCACATTGCGGGGTCACGCGCTGCTGCCTGGTCAGGGGGCCGAGGGCAGCAATCCCGGCGTCGTGGTGTGGATTTCTGGTGACAGGTGGGTCCCCCGGGATTCGAACCCAGGACCAACCGGTTATGAGCCGGCCGCTCTAACCGCTGAGCTAGGGACCCGCCGGACGATGTCTGATCGCGGCCGATCTGTTCATTAAAAGCATACCGCCGACTGGCGTTCTTTGTCAAATGCGCCGGGCCCGGCGGCGCGCCCTCGTTGCCGGCTCGGCCGTTTTGTCGCCGATGGCCATCGGGTCGGCCCCGCAGGGTCGCGTGCTTTCACTCGTAGCGCAACGCGTCGATCGGGTTCAGTTGCGCCGCGCGATTGGCCGGATAAAGGCCGAAGAAGATGCCGATGGCGAGCGACACGCCTAATGCCAGGAAGACATTTTGGGGCGTCACCAGGGCACGCGTGCCGCCCAACAATGGAGTGATCAGCTCCGCCGCGCCGATGCCCGCGGCCACGCCGATCAGGCCACCGAGCACGCTGAGCGTGACTGCTTCGACCAGGAATTGCACCAGGATATCGCGGTTTTTCGCGCCGACCGCCTTGCGCAGGCCAACCTCGCGCGTGCGTTCGGTGACGCTGACCAGCATGATGTTCATGATGCCGATGCCGCCAACCAGCAACGAAATGGCGGCAATGCTGCCCAACAGGGTCGTGAAGGTGCCGGAGGTCTGCGCAACGCTTTCCAAAAGATCGGCCTGGTTCTGGATCACGAAATCGTTCTGCGCGCCGACCGGCAGATCGTGAAGCGCACGCAAGATCGCGGTCACCTGCGCCTGGGCCAGGTCCATTTCCTCGGCCGACCGCACCTGGAGGCTGATGGAGCGCACGCGCGTGGTGCCGGCACCCCCGAACTTCAGTTGCGCCGTCCGCAACGGCATGAAGGTGACGTCGTCCTGGTTTTGGGGGCCGCTCTGGCCTTTGGGCTTCAGGGCGCCGACGACTTCGTAGTTCTGGCGATTGATGCGGATGATCTCTCCGACCGGATTGGCTAGTGTGCTGCCGAACAGGTTTTTGACCGTTGTCTGACCCAGGACAACCACCATTGCCAGGTTGTCGTTGTCTTCGGCCGTGATGAAGCGGCCGCGGCTGACGCTCCAATTGCGCACGATGCCATATTCGGCGGTCACGCCTGTGATGTTGGTGGAGGTCGTCTTGCCGGCATAGGTGACGGTGGCGCTGGCGCTGAAATCGGGCGCCACCAACCGCACGCTCGTCGCGAGGCTACGGGTGGCCTCGGCATCGGCATTGGTGAGCTGGCGCGTGCTCTGGCGCAGGCCGCCGCGTCCGAACCCGAAACTCGTGCGCGCGGTCACGGTCAGCAGGTTCGAGCCCAGCGACTGGAACTGGCTGACCACCTGCGCGTGCGCGCCTTCGCCCGCGGCCACCAGGGCGATCACGGCGGCGACGCCGATGACGATGCCGAGCATCGTGAGAAAAGACCGCAGTTTGTGCAACATCAGCGCGCTGAATGCCGCGCGCAGGACCATGAGGAATTTTCGCATATTGGCTTGCTCGTTGATCCTGAAAACACTAACGTCCGATTGGCCGGGTGAACTGACGCAAGAGATTTGTCAACGGATTCTGGATGCTTCGACTGACCGTCGTGCTCGTTGTCTGGGCCGCTTCGATTTCGATGACGATTTGGTCGCCGGGTTGGAGGCCGCTGAGGGCCTGGGCGTAGAGGCCATCGCTGAGTCCGAGTTCGACGGGGACGGCGATGGGGGTGAGGTGGGGGTCGGCGGGGTTGCGCACGAGCACGTGGGGTTGGCCGTTGCGTCGCTGGATGGCGATGGCGGGGATGAGGAGGGCATCGGCGGCCTGGGCGACCTGGATTTGGACGTTGGCGGTCATGCCGACGAGGAGGGGGAGGCGTTGGGTGTTGGTGAGGGCGATGGGGACTTCGTAGACCATCACGCCGCCCTGGAGTTCGCCCTGGAGCGGGACTTCGCGGACCTGGCCGTGGAGGCGTTGGCCTGGGAAGGCGTCGAAGGTGATGGTGGCGTTTTGGCAGGGGGCGATTCGGCGCAGGGTGATTTCGTCTATGGCGGCCATGATTTGGAGGGTGTTGAGGTTGGCGAGGGTGACGATGGGGGAGCTGGCCGCGATCTGGTCGCCGGGTGCGACATGGGTTTGGAGGATGGTGCCGGCGAAGGGGGCGGAGAGTTTGGTGCTGGCGAGGGCGGCTTGGGCTTCGCTGAGGGCGAGGCGTTTTTTGTCGAGGTTGGCCTAGGCGGCGGCAAGTTCGGCGGCATCCGGGCCGGCGTCCAGGCGGGTGCGTGTCTGTTGGGCTTCGAGCAGCGCCACCTCTGCCTCCTGCACGGCCAGTCGCGCTTTGGCCAGCGCCAACGCGCCGGCAGGCGTGGAGTCGGGCCCTGCTTGTGCTTCGGCCAGGGCCGTGCGCGCCTCTGCCAGGGTCCTCTCGGCTTTGCGCACGTTGATTTGGGCCTGCAACTGGTTCGTGACGCGTGAATCCTGGGCATCCATCATTCGGTTGTAGGCCAGTTCCAGGCGGTCTTGATAGTAGGCATCGGAATAGGTTTCGGCCGCCAGGCGATTGTACAGCGCAGTCGGCGTCGCTTCGGCCGTGATCAACCGGGCCAGCTGGTCTTTCGCGGCCGTGTCCTGTTGCCGCGAGAGCAGTTCGGCGCGTGCTTTGGCCAGCGCGCTCTCGGCTGCAGCGACGTCCGCTTCCAGGTCGGCAATGTCGGGGTGAAGGAGGGCTTCGAGTGCATCCTGGGCCTGGCGGAGTTGGACTTCGGCTTTGGTGACGGCGAGGTCGGCCTGGGCGATCTGGAGGGACGTGGGGGGTGCCGTCAGCGTGGCCAGCGCCTCCTCGGCGGCGCGCAGGTCGCTGAGCGCCTGCTCATACGTCTGCTGATAGGGGGTCGCATCTATGGTGGCCAGCACCTGGCCGGCCGTCACCACATGGCCGGCGCGCACCTCCAGGGTCTGGAGCCTGGCCGATCCGCTCATGCGGCTGAAGGTGAGCTGGCTGTGCTGGATTGCCTCCACCTGGCCGACCACCGTGACGGTGCTGCTCAGGCTGCCCTGCTGCACGGTCACGACCTGGGTGTACGTGCCGCTCTCGCCGCCCGTTGTCGCCGCCCGCAGCCGATAGTACCAGTACCCGCCCGCTGCCAACAATCCGATGCTCAGAAAAATCACCGTCCATCGTACGACTTGGCGCATCGTTTCATTCCTCCCGGTGTCACAGCTTGGGCTCATCGCTCACGATCAGCCCATCTTGGAGCCGGATGATCCGTCGGGTGTGGGCTGCGAACAGCGGTTCATGGGTCACGAACACGATCGTAATGCCGTGGTTTGCATTCAAATCCAGAAACACGCGCATCACCTCCTCGCCTGCTGCGGAGTCCAGGTTGCCGGTCGGCTCATCGGCCAGGATCAGGCTCGGCGAGTTCACCAGGGCGCGCGCAATGGCAACGCGCTGCTGCTGTCCGCCAGAGAGCTCGTTGGGCCGATGGTGCATCCGGTCGCCCAGGCCGACCATCTTCAGCGCGGCCACACACCGTTCACGGCCTCGGCTGGCACCGGCATAGATGAGCGGCAGTTCGACGTTGGCAAGGGCTGACATGCGGGGCAGAAGATTGAAGTTCTGGAAGACGAAACCGATTTTTTTTCGATTGCGGATGTCGGCCAGGCGGTTGGCGTCCATCTTGGCGACATCCTGGCCCTCCAGCAGGTAGGTGCCTTCGGTCGGCACGTCGAGCGCGCCGAGGATATTCATCAGGGTGGATTTGCCCGAACCGGAGGGGCCCATGATGGCGAACATTTCACCGGCGCAGATCTGAAATGAAACCCCGCGCAGCGCGTGCACGGCCAGATTGCCCATGCGGTAGACTTTCGTAACGTTTCTAACCACGATCAGAGGCTGTTCCTGCGCCATGGCATGGCACCTCATGATAGGGACGCCGGTCAATCGCAGCACACGAGCACGGTTTGCCGGTGGCTTCTGTCAGTTTATGATCGCATTTGATGCTGAGATGAAGCTGAGAAAAGGCTGAATCTATGCCGAGAGGGTTCCGGGCGCAGGTCGAGCGGATGAGCGCGCCCACATGCCAGGCATCTTCCAGAATGCCTGGCACGTTCGAGGCATTTCAGAGCTGGGGGAAGCGGGCCGGCGGCTTCAGGCGTGTCTTCAGGGCAGGCGATTGAACCACAGCAGGGAAAGCGCGCCTGCGGCCAGGGAGAGCAGCGCGGCCGCGGCGGTGAAGAGCGCCGTGATCTCGGTCGCTGTCTTTCGGAAAACCAGCTGCGTGCTCAGGTTCTCGTAGATGGAGCGCAGGTCTGATTCAGTCGAAGCGTTGAAGTAGGCGCCGTCGGTTGCCTGCGCGATGGCCTTCAGGGTTTCCTCGTCCAGGCGCACGCGCATGGCCCGGCCGGCGGTGCGCAGGATTGTCCCCTCCACGCTGCCCACGCCGACCGTATAGACCCGCACGCCGCGCGCGGCCACCTGTTCGACTACCTCCAGCGGTCGCGGCCCGCGGTTGCTTTCGCCATCGGTGAGGAGGACGATGAGCGCCGGCTCGTAGACTCCTCTGGGCAGCGGGGTGGGCGTCGGGGTAGGCGTCGGCTGATTGGGCGCCAGGGGGGCCGAGCCTTCGATGCCGGCCTCCTCGAACAGCGCGTCGAGCGAGGTGAGCAGCGCGCTGCCGATGGCGGTGCCGCGCTGGGGCGTCAGCCGGTTGATCGCTGCGAGCACGGCCTCTTTGTCGGTGGTCGGCGCCTGCACGAGGAAGGCGTTGTCGCTGAACGAGACCACGCCCAGCTTGACGCCCGGCGGTTGTTTTTCCACAAACGCGCGGGCGGCTGCTTTCGCGGCCGTCAGCCGATCGGGCTTGAGATCATCGGCCCGCATACTGCCCGACACATCTATCGTCAGGATGACTGTGCCCTCCTGGCTGGGAAGCGTCACGACCGAGGTGGGGCGTGCCAGGGCGAACAGCATCGCGGCCAGGCCCAGCAAGAAGAGCGCGGCGGGCAGATGGCGCCGCCAGCCCGGCCCACGGCCCAATGCCTCGCGCACCAGCGAGAGGCTGGCATAGCGCAGCGCGTAGCGTTGCCGTCTGCGCTGCGCCAAAACGTAGAGTGCAATCAGCACAGGTACCAGGAACAGACCCCATAACATCACAGGCCACTGAAATTCCATCATCGCCCCCTGCTATCTACACACCACGCGAGACCTCTCCATGATCATTTGTGTTTTAGCCGCTGTTTTCGCTGCCCGGCAAATGTCACGATGGCCCGTACCAGATCGTCCTCGGTCGAAAGCGAGAGCATATCCACGCCGGCGCGGCGAAACGTCGTGGTCAGCGCCTGCTGGCGGCGCTGTGCGGCTTCGGCGAAACGTTGGCGGAAACGGCGGTCATGGGTATCCACCAGCAACTGCTCGCCGGTCTCGGCATCCTGCATCACCACGATGCCGATGTCCGGCAATTCGACCTCGCGCGGATCCCACAGTCGCACCGCCAGCGTCTCGTGACGCCGGTTGAGGAGGGCCAACGGCTTTTCCCAACCGGGCGCGCTGATGAAATCGGAGATGATGAAGACCAGCGAACGTCGCCGGATCACCTGATAGCCGGTCGCCAGCAGTGCAGTCAGGTCGGTGAACGGCGCGGCAGGCAGGCGCGGCTGACGCAGCAGATCGTTGATGAGCCGCAGCACGTGCATCCGCCCCCCGGACGGCGGGATCACCCGTTGGACCCGGCTGTCGTAGAGAATCGCGGCGACGCGATTGCCCCGCCGGGTGAGCAGCCGGGCCAGCACAGCCACGAAATCCACCAGCCGATCGCGTTTCAGGCTGTTCACCGTCCCGAAATCCACCGAGGGGCTGAGGTCGAGCAGGAACCAGGCCGTGATCTCCCGGTCCTCGTGGTACTGGCGCACGTACGGCGCATCGAGCCGCGCGGTGACGTTCCAGTCTATGTAGCGGATGTCGTCGCCGGGCTGATATTCACGCAGGTCGGCCAGATCGAGCCCGGCGCCGTAGAACAGGCTGCGATAGTCGCCCTGCAGGATGCCGTCGAGGCGTCGAATCACCTGCCACTCCAGCCGATGCAGGATGCGTTCCGGCGTCTCCGGCATGGGCCGGCCGCGCGGCGGCAGCGTGGTCGAGGCGGCTTCACGCCGGAACAGCGGCGGGAACATGTTCGCGCAAAGGTTGAGCCGGCGCCAGCACCTGTTCCAGCACGCGCGCCAGGATCATGTCGGCGGTGACGTTGTCCGAGAGCGCCTCGTAGGAGAGGATCAGGCGGTGTCGCATCACGTCGAGCGCCATATCCCGGATATCCTGCGCCAACACATAGCTGCGGCCGCGCAGGAAAGCCAGGGCGCGCGCCGTCAGGATCAGGTTGATCGAAGCGCGCGGGCTGGCGCCGTACAGGATGTACGGCGCGATGTCGCTCAGGCCGAATTCTGCCGGCCGGCGGGTGGCCGCCACGAGCTGCACTGCATATTCCAGCAAGATCGGGTCAGCATACACCTGGTCGGTGGCGCGCTGGAGTTCGAGCAGCTGTTGCGTCGTGATGACCATTCCCACCGGCGGCAACGGGCCGGTCATGCGTTCGACGATGACGAACTCTTCCTGGTCGCTGGGATAGCCGATGACCACTTTGAGCATGAAGCGGTCCACCTGGGCCTCGGGCAGCGGATAGGTGCCCTCTGTCTCGATCGGATTTTGGGTCGCCAGCACCAGGAAGGGATCGGGCACTTTGTGCGTCTCGCGGCCGATGGTCACCTGGCGTTCTTGCATCACTTCCAGCAGCGCGCTCTGCACTTTGGCCGGCGCCCGATTGATCTCGTCGGCCAGCAGCAGGTTCGTGAAGACCGGGCCCAGCGAGGTGTTGAATTCGCCGGTCTTCTGATTGTAGATGCGCGTGCCCACCAGGTCGGCCGGCACCAGGTCGGGCGTGAACTGGATGCGTTTGAATTCGCCGCCGATGGCCTGTGCCAGCGTCTTGATGGCCAGCGTCTTCGCGAGGCCGGGCACGCCCTCCACCAGGATGTGTCCGCGCGCCAACAATGCCACCAGCATCCGCTCCAGCAGGTGATCCTGGCCGACAATGATCTTTTTGACTTCGTATAACACCCGCTCCATCAACGGAGCACCCGGGACGTCGCGCATTGCTCCTGACATATCTCCTCTGACTTCGACCTGTGACGTTGCACGTTTCAATATGGCGGCGAGCCGGCAGCGGATGCCGCCACATCAATCGGGACGGCAAAGCCGATGCCGATGAACACGCTCTGGTCCGTTGGGTTGGCCAGGGCGGTGACGATGCCAACGACCTCGCCGTCGCGGTTCAGCAACGGGCCGCCGGAATTGCCCGGGTTCACGGCCGCGTCGAACTGGATCAATCCGTCCACGGGTTCCGCGGTGTTGGGCAATTTGAAGCTGCGATTGAGGCCGGAGATCACGCCGGCAGTGAGGGTGTGGCGGAGGCCGAACGGATTGCCGACCACGATCGCCTCATCGCCGACCTGCAGGGTGGCCGGGCTGCCCAGGATAGCCGGGATGAGCAGCGCCGGCGGGGTCAGCGCCTGGAGCACGGCGATGTCTTTGTCGCCGAGCTTGCCGACGAGGCGTGCTGGCGAGATCGTGCCATCGGCAAACATGACCTCGATCTCGGCGGCATCCTGGACGACGTGCAGGCTGGTGAGGATGTTGCCCATCTCGTCGAGCACCACGCCAGAGCCGCTGCCGGCGTCCGGCGTGTCTTCCTGCCCGCCCTTCACGCGAATGTACACGACCGACGGTGCGATGGCCTCGTAGACGCGAGCGGCGAAGGAGGCCGGTGGCGTGGCTGAGGCCATGGCTTGGGCAACCAGTTGTTTTACCTCGCGTTCGGTGATGGCGGGTTGGGCAGGGCGAAGTTGCATGACAAAGAGGATGGCGAGCAGGGTCAGGCCGGCGCCCAGGCCGAGGCCGGCCAGATGGACTCGCTGCGGCCGGAATCGGCGCAGTCTCGTGCGCCATGTTGGCGGCGGGCTGACGGCCGGCGGCGCGGGCGGGCGCTCTGGCACGGCCAGGCGCGGCCGCGACATCAGCCCGCGCCGCGGCGGTCGCGCCGGTCCCGACGTCAACGCGCCGCGCGGCGATAGCAACGGGCCGGGCTGTGGTCGGCCCGCCGACATCGGTGGAGGCGACTTATCGGGCTGTCGGCGAAGTATTTTAAACATGGGACATTATCCTGTCCTCGATGTGCTGCCTGCATGTAGGATAATAACATTTCTGGCCAAAAGTCGGTATGAAATCACCCACTTGCATCACTTTGCGAGGCTGGTCAATTTGTGATAACATGCAAAATGATTTTGTGCTCAGATCGGAGAGGAAACCTGCTTCATGACTGCAACTGCTGGGGCGACTGCGGTCGCCCGACCTCTCGTCAACGACCGTCGCGAAATCGTTGGCTGGGCGATGTATGATTGGGCCAATAGCGCCTTCAGCACCACCGTTGTGGCGGTGTTCCTCGGCCCATTTCTCACCGCCATCACCAAAGCCGCCGCGGATGCCCAGGGCCTAGTGTATCTGTTCGGCACGCCGATCCGCTACGATTCTTTCTTCGCCTACTGCATCTCGGCCTCGGTGCTCCTCCAGGTCACGTTTCTGCCGATTCTCGGCGCGCTGGCCGATTATTCGCACCTGCGCAAGCAGCTGATGCAGTTTTTCTGCGTGATCGGTGCGACCGCCACTATCGGGATGTTCGCGTTGCGCCCTGGCCTGCATTGGTTGGGGGGCGGCCTTTTCCTGATCGCCAATCTTGCTTTCGGCGCCAGCATCGTCTTTTACAATTCCTATCTGCCCAACATCGCCAGTCCGGACCAGCGCGATCGGGTATCGTCGTTCGGCTGGGCAATGGGCTACCTGGGCGGCGGGCTGCTCCTGCTGCTCAACCTGGTGCTGTATCTCTTCGCCGATACGCTGGGCCTGGGCACGGACACGGTCGCCCGCATCAGCCTGGCGTCGGCGGGCGCCTGGTGGCTGGGCTTTTCGTTCATCACCTTCGCCACGTTGCGCCAGCGCCACGCAGTGCAGCCCCTGCCCCCTGGCGAGACCTACCTCTCGATCGGTTTCACCCAGCTCAGCCGGCTCATGGACGCGCCGACGTCTCTGGTCACGGCGCTGATGTTGCTGCCGCTGGCCATTCCGGTTTTCTTCGTGCTCGGCCTGCCGCTGCCCGTGATCCTAGCGCCGGCTCTGGGGCCTCTGTCCGTGCTCGCCATTTTTATTGTGCGCAAGGCTCGTACACTGCCCGAAGCGATGAAATTTCTGGTGGCCTATCTGTTCTATAACGATGGCGTGCAGACTGTCATCGCAGTTTCGGCCATTTTTGCGGCCAACGAGCTTCAGATGTCCTCCACCAACCTGATCCTGGTGATCCTGATGATCCAGTTCGTGGCGTTTATCGGCGCGCTGGGGTTCGGTCGGCTGGCGGGCCGCTTTGGTGCCAAGCGGGCCATCCTCGGTTCGCTGGTCATCTGGAGCGCGGTGACCATTTATGCCTACGGCGGCCTGCAGAGCACGGCCCAGGTGCTGGGCATGGAGCAGCGTCAGCTCGAATTCTGGCTGTTGGGCGCCGTGATCGCCCTGGTGCTGGGCGGAAGCCAGGCTCTCAGCCGCAGCCTCTTCGCGCAGATGATCCCGGCAGATCAGGAAGCGGAGTTTTACAGCTTCTATGAGGTCAGCGAGCGCGGCACGTCGTGGCTGGGGACGTTTATCTTCGGCCTGGTCAATCAGCTCTTCGGCAGCCTGCGGATGGGCATCTTGTCGCTCATCGTCTTCTTTGTCGTCGGCCTGATCCTGCTGCCGATGGTGAACGTGCCGAAAGCGATCGCCGAGGCGCGCAGAACGTCGGCAAAAGCCGAGGAGAGTTGAAGGCTGTAGCACGGGTATAGCGTTCACGTACGTCCGCTGTCGCGAGGCCGCGCAGGCACTCTGGAAGATGCCCGGCACGTCTGGCAGCGATTTTCTGGACAAAAAACTTCACACATTCGGAGGTCACTCATGCCCCCTCGAAGGCGAAAATTGCCAAACATCCTGCTCTTCGGCATTGATTCGTTGCGCGCCGACCACATGAGCTGCTATGGCTATGGCCGGCTGACCACACCGCATCTGGATCGCATCGCGCAGGAGGGTACGCTCTTCGAGCGCTACTACAGTCCGCATATTCCCACGACCAGCGGCTACGCCAACATGCTGACCGGCATGGACGTGTTCAGCACGCAGGTCGTGGCGTTGCGCCACAAAGGCCCGATGCGCGCGGAGGTGAAGACGCTGCCCGAGATCCTGCGCGAGTACGGATATACGAGCACTTGCGTGGGCTTCCGCGGCAATGCCGCTTCGCGCGGCTTCGACACCTACATTGACTACGACTCGGGCTGGAAGACATGGGAAGAAGGCCGAATGCCGAAGGCCGATAATCTCAATCAGGTGACCATCCCCGAGCTCGATCGGCTGCACAAGCAGAAACAGCCCTGGCTCCTTTTCCTGCGTCACCTCGATCCGCATTCGCCCTACTTGCCGCCCGCACCGTTCGAGCGCATGTTCTACGGCGGCAACGAGTGCGACCCGAAGAACAAATCGCTGGAGGGGATGAAGAGTTTCAAGCCGTTTCGGGACTACCTGTTGAGCTGGATGCCTCCCGGCATCACCGACAAGGAGTATGTCATCGCGCAGTATGATGGCGAGATCGCCTACATGGACGCGGCCATACGCGCCCTCTTCACCAGCCTGGAAGCGAAGGGGACCCTCGACGAGACGCTGATCGTGATCACGTCGGACCACGGCGAGACCCTCGACGAGCACGATTGTTATTTCGACCATCACGGCCTCTACGATTGCACGCTGCACGTTCCGCTCATCATCCGCTATCCCGGCTACATCCCGGCTGGTCGTCGTGTGGCGGGCTACGCGCAGCATTACGATCTGGTGCCGACGCTCCTCGACCTGGTCGGCATAGACAGTGGCATCGCGTTCGACGGCCACAGCCTGCTGCCGATGGTGCGCGGAGAAGTCGCCTCGCACCGCGCCGAGTTCTACATCACCGAGTGCACGTGGATGCGCAAGCACGGCTGGCGCACACCGCATTGGAAGCTGATCGAGGCGCTGGAACCCGATTTCCACTTCAAGCCGGCGCTGGAGCTGTACAACCTGGTCGAAGACCCGGAGGAGAACCACAACCTGGCGGAGGCCGAGCCTGAAATGGCGGCCCGCCTGAAAGCACGCATGGACGCGTGGATCGCCCGTCGCGAGGCCGAGACCGGTCTGCCCAATCCCATCACGACCCAGGGCGACTGGCACGGCCATGCCGGGGTCGGCGCGTTCACATCCTCGCAGCAGGCCTACGACACCCTGTACATCGGCCACCCCCGCCAGGCGCAGCAGCTTCAGGCGAAGGCGAAGGGCGAGCGGTGAGGCGTGTCGCGTGAAGCGCCCCATGACTTCCAAAGAACGGGTGTTGTCCGCATTCGCGCGGCAAGAACCCGATCGCGTGCCGATCAACTATCTGGCGAATCCGGGCATTGATCGTCGGCTGAAGGCGCATTTCGGCCTGGCCGCCGACGACGATGAGGGTCTGCGTCGGGCGTTGGGCGTGGACTTTCGCAGCGTGTTCCCTCGCTACGTCGGGCCGAAATTGCACGCCGATGTGCCCGGCCGCCAGGTGGACAATTGGGGCATTCACCGTCGCTGGATCGAACACGAGTCGGGCGGCTACTGGGACTACTGCGACTTTCCTCTGGAGCACGCCACCGTAGAAGAAGTAGCCGCCTGGCCGCTGCCCGATCCCGACGACTACGACTATTCGGAAATTCCCGATCTCTGTCGGCGCTTCGGCCAGTATGCCATCAACGGCTCAGGCGGCTATGGGGACATCATCAACGGCAATGGCATGTTGCGCACCATGCAGCAGACGCTCATTGATCTGGTTACTGATGATCCGGCCGGCCTGCTTCTGGCCGACCGCCGCATGAACATCCAGATCGAGATCTGCGCCCGCATTCTGGAAGCGGCCCGAGGCGGCGTGGATTTCATCTGGCTGGGCGAAGATCTGGGTACCCAGCGCGGCCCTACCATCAGCTTGAAGACGTTTCGCAAGCACATCCGGCCGCGTTATCAGAAGTACTGCGACCTGGCACGCGCGTACAACCTGCCGATCATGATGCACTGCTGCGGATCGAGCAGTTGGGCGTTCGATGACTTCATCGAGATGGGCATCACCGTCGTGGATACGTTGCAGCCAGAGGCCAAAGACATGGCGCCGGCCTATCTGAAAGCGCGTTATGGCGACCGTCTGGCATTCCACGGCTGCATCTCGACGGCCGGGCCGGTGGCCCACGGCACGGTCGAGGAGACAATCGCCTATTGTCGGGAGATCATGGACATCATGATGCCGGGCGGCGGCTATTGTTTCGCACCGACGCACGCGCTCCAGGACAATTCGCCGACGGAAAACGTGGTCGCCATGTATGAATTTGCCCGTGAGTATGGCCGCTATTGACCCCAAAAGAGCACCCCATGAACAACCGGGATCGCTTTCGCGCCACGCTGCGTTTTCGAGCGTGGATCATCAGACGCCGCCAGGGGTGTCGTTGGCGCAGTACCGCGACTACCTGGCCCTGATGTGGGAATACACCGAACGCGCGGTGTAGAGGTCGCAAACGTCAGGCCGCCCATGCCATCGCGTTTGACGCCTGACGCACGACGAGATTATGGAGTTCCACCATGAGCAACAGCCGCATTGCGCCGATCCGGCCCTCCATTGCCAGGTATCTGAAGCGGCAGATCGGCGGTTTTATCCGTGAATACGAGCGCGCGGTGAATGGCGAGGCTGAGCCGGCCGGGTCGCCGGAGCCGGAAAGACGGGCGGAGACTCCGCCGGCAGCAACACGCGACGAGGAGACCGATGGACAAGCGGGATCGTGAAGTCCTCCGCGGCCTGGCAACTCGCTGGATGGAGCTGTCCAGCCTGCCCATCATGGCTACGCGGCGCCGCCAGTGGACCGCGCTGAAGGATATGCACGCCGAGCGGCCGATGGTGCTCTTCGAGACCTGGACGCTCGAAAACTATGTGGCCGAGGACGAACTGCGCTGCCAGGATGCCGGGCTGCGCCGCATCGAAAAGGAGATGCGCGCTGTCATCCGTCAGGCCGAGGAGATCGGCGACGACTACGTGGTCGAGCCGTTTTTCCGCGTTTACTGGGATATCGAATGCTCCGACTTCGGCGTGCCGCTGCAGCCCGAACACGCGCAGGACATCGAGGGCGGCGACGTCGCCTATCACTACAACTACCCGATCCGCACACCGGAGGATATCGCGCGCCTGAAGCCGCGCACCTTCCGCGTGGATCGGGAGAAGACCCGCCGCCGCGCGGAGCGCCTGGCCGACATCTTTGGCGACATCCTGCCGGTGGTGTTGCATGGCACCGGCGGCCTCTGGGCGGCCCTCACCCAGGACCTCTTCAAGCTGATCGGCAATGACAATCTGCTGATCTGGACCTACGACGCGCCCGACGCGTTGCATCGGCTGATGGCCTATCTGCGCGATGATCGGCTGGCCTATTTCGGCTGGCTCGAACGCGAGGGGTTATTGGGGTTGAACAGCACCGGCTGGGAGCTAGCCGGTTCCGGCAGCCCGGGCTATATCAGCAGTTTGCCGCAACCCGACTATGCCGGCACGGCCCGCCTGCGCGACCTGTGGGCCTGGATGGAGTCGCAGGAGACGACGATGATCTCCCCGCGCATGTTCGGCCAGTTTTTCCTGCCCTACATGGCCGAGGTGAGCCGGCTGTTCGGTTTGATCTACTACGGCTGTTGCGAGCCTGTGCACGATCGCTGGGACAAAATCATCGCCGCGATCCCCAACATCCGGGCGGTCTCGGTCTCGCCGTGGTGCGACAAGCGCATCATCGCGGAGAAGTTGGGCCGCAACGTCGTCTTCTCGCGCAAACCCAAGCCCGCGCCGATCAGCGGCACCAGCCCGGACTGGGACGCGCTGCGCGAGGATCTGGACGAGACGCTGGCCGCCGCGCGCGATTGCAACCTGGAGATCATTTTCCGGGATGTGTATCGCATCCACGGCGACCGGCCGCGGCTGGCGCAATGGGTCCGCCTGGTGCGCTCGCGCATCGGAGAATGACGCACAGAACGCCCCGGCTCTGACCGGTCTCCGCCCGGGCCGGTGCCGGGGCCCGGTTCGCCCTAGACCTCAAACAGCGCGCCGTGTCCGCCCTGCGCCGGATGATTCAGCAGCCACGTCTGGCTGTCTATGATCGGTTCGCCCGGCCGCGGAACGCGACGCACATAGCTGCCATCCGGTTGCAGGACGCGGGCCTTGGTGTTATTGCGTAGCTCGACCTCGAGAATCGCCCCCCGAATATAGGCGCGGATCGCAGGATCTTTGATCGGGAAGATCACCTCTACTCGGCGATCCAGATTGCGCGGCATCAGATCGGCGCTGCCCAAATAGATCTCGGGCGCACCGGCGTTGTGAAAGTAGTAGATCCGGCTGTGCTCCAAGAAGCGGCCGACGATGCTGATGACGCGGATGTTCTCGCTCACGCCGGGCACGCCTGGGCGCAGACAACAGATGCCGCGCACGATCAGGTCAATCTGCACACCGGCCTGGGATGCCTGGTATAGCTTGCGGATCAGCCGATCGTCCACGAGCGCGTTCATCTTGAAGATGAGCTGGCCGGCCCGGCCGGCCAGCTGGTGTTCGATCTCGCGCTCGATCAGGTCTTCGATTCGTTCGCGCATGCCGCGCGGGGCTGCCACCAGGCTGCGATAGTAGGTTTGGGTCGAATAGCCCGTCAGGGTGTTGAAGAGCTCGGTCGCGTCGGCGGCCATGTCCGGGTCGCACGTCAGCAGGCCCAGGTCGGTGTAAATCCCGGCGGTGATCGGGTTGTAGTTGCCGGTCGCCAGATGGAGATAGCGCCGCAGGCCGGTCGGCTCTTTGCGCACGATCAGCGTGATCTTGCTGTGTGTCTTGAGGCCGACCAGTCCGTAGACCACGTGCACACCTGCCGCCTCCAACGCGCGGGCCCAGCCGATATTGCTCTCCTCGTCGAAACGCGCTTTTAGCTCCACCAGCACCGCCACCTGCTTGCCGTTGCGCTGTGCTTCCAATAACGCGCGCACCACCGGCGAATTGCGGCCGACCCGATACAGGGTCTGCTTGATCGCCAGCACGTTCGGGTCGGTCGCTCCAGCCTTGATGAAGTCCAGCACCGGCCCGAACGAGTCGTACGGATGATGCAGAAGGATATCCTGTTTGCGGATAGCAGCGAAGATATCTTCCGCGGTCTTGAGATCGCGCAACATCGGCGGCACGGCTGGCACAAAAGGCGGATCGCGCAGCTCGGGCCGGTTCAGCCGGGCCAGCTCCCATAGCCCGCTCATGCCGAGCGGGGGCTTCAACGGGTAGATGTCGTCCTCCGACACCTCCAGGTTTTTGCGCAGCAGTTCCACCATGCTCTGCGGCATCGCCTCGTCCACGACCAGACGCACCACCGGGCCGAACTGCCGCAGGTGCAGTCCCTGTTCGATGGTTTCCAGCAGATCGGGCGCCTCATCCTCCTGGATTTCCAAATCCGCGTCGCGCAGCACCCGAAAACTGTACGCCTCGACCACATCGTAGCCGGGAAAGAGCGAGTCCAGGTTGCCGGCGATCACATCTTCGAGCCAGATGTAGCGGCGATCATCTTCCAGCGGGATCAGCCGCGGCAACGACGTGGGCACCTTGATGCGGCTGAAATGATGTTCTCCCTTCGCATCGCGCACGATGACGCCCAGGTTGAGGCTGAGATTGGAGATGTGCGGGAAAGGCCGGCCCGGATCGAAGGCCAGCGGCGTCAGCACGGGCAGGATTTCATTCTGGAAATAGATCCGCAGCCGATCGCAGTCGGCGTCTCCCAGCTCGTGATAGCGGTGGATGCGGATGCCCGCGGCCTCCAGTTCGGGCATGATCTCCTGATGGAAGATATGCCGTTGTTCCTGCATCATCGGAAGTATCATGGCCCGGATGCGTTGAAGTTGCTGCGCCGGCGTCATGCCGTCCGGCGGCACGTTGACCACGCCGGCCGCCAGCTGATCCTTCAGGCCGGAAACGCGGATCATGAAGAATTCGTCCAGGTTCGAGCTGAAAATGGCCAGGAATTTGACGCGTTCCAGCAGGGGATGGTGACGGTCCTGGGCCTCTTCCAGCACACGACGGTTGAATTCGATCCAGCTCAATTCCCGGTTGAAATAGAGCGATGGGTCTTTCAGATCAATTTCAGCGGCGGGTGCTTGAAAAGAGACCGGCAGCGCAACCGACGTCAACGTATCTATGCTTGCCACACTCTCCTCCATCGTCCTATTCGCAATAGACCACCGATGCTGATTGTAACTCAAGTGACATGGCTCTGCCAAATCACGCAGAAGCGGCAGCCTTTAGCGCCTGGAGGATACGGGCGTCGGTGGCGGGGAAAGCCAGGCCGGGCAGCGCGTCGGGCAGCACCCAGCGCACCTCGGCGCACTGGAGCGGCTGCGGCACGCCGGCTGTGTGTTGGCAGCGCCACGCGAACAGGGTGATGCGAAAATGCGTGTATGCGTGTTTGATGCGGGTCAACAACGCGGTCGGCGCGACTTCGACCCCGATCTGGCCGCGGATCGTCCGTCGAATGCCGTCCTCCATCGTTTCGCCGACCAGCAGCACACCGCCCGGCAGGCCCCACAGTCCGGCCAGCAGCCCGGTCGGCAGCCGCCGGATCAGCAACAAGGCACCGGTCTCGTCCTGGATGACGCCGGCGACCACGGTGTGATGAGGCGGTCTTGCTGTGGGCTGAATCAACGGACGGTCTGCCTCGACCCCGCGCGCGTGCGCCAGGCAGGCCGCAGCGACCGGGCAAGCCGCACAGCGCGGCTGCCTGGGAGTGCAGATCAGCGCACCGAGCTCCATCAGCGCCTCGTTCAGATCGCCGGGCCGGCCCTCGGGCGCCGCATTCACCAGCTCGGTAGCCAGCGTCCATAGCTGCTTTGTGACGGTGGCCGTGTTCGGATCGGCGGCGATGTCGTAAAGACGACAAAGCACCCGGCGCACATTGCCGTCGAGCACCGGCTCGCGTTGGCCGAACGCCAGGCTGAGGATGGCGCCGGCGGTGTAGCGACCGATGCCCGGCAAAGCCAGCAGCTCGCGGCGGGCAGCCGGGATCTGTCCGGCATGTCGGGCGACAATCAGCTGGGCCGCGCGGTACAGCTGCCGCGGCCGTGCATAGTAGCCCAGTCCGGCCCAAGCCCTCAGCACATCGTCGAGCGACGCGGCGGCCAAGGCCGCCAGATCGGGAAAGCGGCGCATCCACTGTTCGTAGTATGGGATGACGGTCGCGGTTTGTGTTTGTTGAAGCATGACCTCGGCGATCCAGACCGCGTAAGGCGACCGATCACGGCGCCACGGCAGATCGCGGCGCGCGGTCTGATGCCAGGTCAGCAGGGGCAGCACGATCTGATCGGAGGCAGGTGGGGCAGTTGCAGGCATGAACAACGGACGACACGAGCAGGCCCTCGCGGTCGCTGGTCAAGCGCGAGCGATCGCGCCGGGCATGGGGCGAGTGCGTCGGTTACCGGCCGATCAGGGCTGACCCGAGAAACTGGCTGACAAACCAGAAGAGGAACATGGCGGCCAGCATGATCCAGGCCCAGAGCGGCAGGCCCAGGATCACGGTAGGCGTGCGCTTCTTCTTCTCCACCGGTTTGGGCAGTTCGGTCTGACAGCGCCAGCAGACCCGTTTGTCATCGGGATTCCATGTATGGCAGTTCGGGCACTCCATCCGCGTGCTCCTCTCCATCGTTCTCGTCGTTCGCCGATCGTGCGAGAACGCGCCAGACGCGCCTCGGCGCCTGGCGCTGGCAGCTTTCATGATCAACCGCGTGGCGGCGCCACGCCGAGCAATTCGTAATCGAAGCGGCCATCTTTCATGATCGTCTCGCCGTCTACACTGATGGTACAGTGCAACGGGACCACGTCCACGTGAAGCGATGACGACCACAGTGCGCCCGTCTCGGCTGGATACGGGTTGCCGAAGGCCACGTGGATGCCGGGCAGCTTTTCATCTTGCAACAGATTGCCGACAAGCCTCTTCAGGCCGATGTTGGTGCCGATGCCGAACTCGCCCACGCGGCGGGCGTTTTCGGCCGAGTCCATATAGGCGTTCAGTTCATCTACCAGCGCCCGATTGGAGGAATGGAGGGCGACTGCCACGCTATTGCGGATCTCGATGGTCAATGGTTCTTTTAGCACGCCGTAGCGTTCGCTGAAATAATCGCCGACCATGTGCACAACGAGGACGCCTTCGACCGTTTTCGGGCAGCTGTAGGTTTCGCCTTCGGGCAAGTTGCCCCACTGACCGGCGCGATGATAGATGCCGGTGCAGGGCACCCAACGCAGCGCAGGGTCGAAGGTCGCGGTCAGATCGGCGCCATCCGGCGTGGTGACGTGGATCGTTTCGGCGATGCGTACCATGTCGTACACGGCCGTCGTCACCGAGGCGACGCTGCGATAATCGGCACGCATCCCTTCTTGCATCACCTGGGAGGTCACGCCGGGCATGTGCGCGTGACGCACATTCAGATCGTTGAGCAAAAACACGCGCAGGCCGTTTCGGAAGGTAATCTCTCCGGGTTGCGTGGACGCCGCGTAAAAAGTGACTGTGGGGCGGAATTTGAGGAGTTCGGCGCGCAGGCTTTCGGGCAAAGCCTTTACCGGTCGCTCGGCATACTGCTCGAGGTCGTGGAGGATCACTTCACCGCCGGCCTCTGACGCCTCTTCGCTCAGCAGGCGGCCGATCCCGTGGGTGATCCGGTCGGTCAAAATGAAGACCCGATCCGCCGCGGTAATGCCCATGCACAGGCGCGCGGCGATGCGCGCGCCCGCCCGCATCGCTTCCAATTGATTGAATGTCAGATGTGCTGCATCTGTGGGCATGGCTCCTCCCGGTTTGAGTTGAGCCCCTACGGATTTCCACGCCATCCGCAGGGTCTGCATTCACCTTTTGTTTATTCTACCACGTCCCAGCCCACAGATAAAAACGTACGGACGGGCCTCCGTGCCCGCCCTCAAGCCAGCGCGAAGCCCTGCCGGCGCAAAACCTCGCGTAGATCGGTGCGCAGCGCCTGCGCCACACGCCGCGCTGAGTGCTCGGTCCAGCCGTAGTCGGCTATCTCGGCCGGCCTATCGGGCACAGGCACCTGTCGGCCGCCATAGATGCCTGTGGCCACCATGGCCCGGTCATAGGCAGCCAGCTCGGCGTCTTTCGGCGTCGGATCATACTGTTCCCAGTGCAAGATGGCCGAGAGAGGCAGCCGGGGCCGGATGGTCGGCGGCTCAACCGGCCAGCCCACCGTCATGCCGACGATGGGAAAGACCAGTCGCGGCAGCTTCAACAGCTCGATCACCGCGGCCGTATCGTTGCGGATGCTGCCGATGTAGCAAATGCCCAGGCCGAGCGATTCGGCGGCCAACGCGGCGTTCTGCGCGGCAATCGCGACGTCCACCGCAGCGACCAGGAAGTTCTCGACGTAGTCGGTCACCTGGGTGTATCCCCGCAGCCGGCAGGCGCGATCGAGCCGGGTCAAATCGGCGCACCAGGCGAGGAATAGAGGCGCCTGCGCCACGTGCGCCTGTCCCCCGCAGATCTCGGATAGCCGGGCGCGCGTTGCGGCATCGGTCACGGCGACCACACTGGTCATCTGCAAATTGGAGGAAGTGGAAGCGCGCTGGCCCGCAACGACAAAGGTTTCGACGATTTCCTGTGGCACCGAATCGGGCTTGTATTTTCGCACCGATCCGTGGCGGTGAATGAGATCGAGGGTGGGGTTCATTTCGGGAATCCTATCAATCCTGTCTAAAAAACGCGCCGCTGCTGTCGCATCACAGACCGGGCAGCCCGAAACGATCATCGAACAACTTGATCGAGCGCAGGACCTCGGCTTTGGCTACCTCGGCATTCTCCCAGCCGATCGGCTTGGTGCGCATTCCTTCGAGGTCTTTGTAGACCTCGAAGAAGTGGGCGACCTCGTTCAGGAAGTGGGGTGGCACATCCTTCAGATCGTGATATTCGGAGAAAAGCGGATCGGTCGCCGGCACGGCCAGGATTTTGTCGTCGTGGACGCCGCGATCCAACATGCGGAAGATGCCGATCACCCGCGCCTGGATGATGCAACCCGGAAAGGTCGGCTCGTTGGTCATCAGCAGGATGTCCAGCGGATCGCCGTCGTCGTAGAAGGTGCGCGGGATCAGGCCATAGTCGCCGGGATAGTGCAGCGAGGAGAAGAGCACGCGATCCAGGACGATCACGCCGTTCTCTTTGTTGTATTCGTATTTGTTGCGCGACCCTTTCGGGATCTCGATGATCGCGTAAACGATGTCCGGGACCTTTGGGCCAGGACGTAGTTCGCGCCAGACGTTTTGCATTGGCATAGATACCACTCTCCTTCTTTGCAGCTGCCGGGGGAATGTGAAACGTAAAGCATCAGGCGGCAGGCATCACGTCCAAGACCGCCCCGCGCGGGCAGATTGCCGCGCACACGGCGCAGCCGGTGCACAACGTGGCGTCAATGAGTGCCTTAGGCCGCCGGTAGCGGGTGTCGAGCACATCGCTTTTCAGGATGGCCGGACAACCGAGACGGAAGCACAGCCCACAGCCGTTGCAGACCTCCGCGTTGATCGTCAGCGGCCGCCAGCGCAGCCGGACCTCGGGCAGGAGCGCGCACGGCGCACGCGTGATCAACACTGCGGGTTGATCCAGCCGCATGAATTCCTTGAGCGTGCGCTCGATCTCGGCCGCGTCATACGCATCCACCGTCTTCACGTGCTCGACGCCGAGCGCGCGCACCAGCGGTTCGAATTCGATGATCGGCGCGGCTTTGCCCTGTAACGTGCGGCCGGTGCCTGGGTTCTCCTGGTGACCGGTCATCCCCGTCACTCGATTGTCCATGATGATCGTGATCACCGGGCTCTGATTGTATACCACGTTGACGAGCGCCGGCAAGCCGGTGTGAAAGAACGTGGAATCGCCGATCACGGCGACGTGATGCTCCGGGTTGCCGGCTTTGGCCGCGCCGTGGGCCACTGCAATGCCGGCGCCCATGCAGCCCAGGGTGTGCATGGCGTTCAGCGGCGGCGCGAAGCCCAGCGAGTAGCAGCCGATGTCGCCGAGCACCGGCACCTTGAGCTTGCCGAGCACGTAAAATGCGGCGCGATGCGGGCAGCCCGGACAGAGCATCGGTGGCCGGCCCGGCAACGGGCCGACATCCACGTCAAGCGTCGGCGCGCGCGCCGTCTCCGGCAGCAGCCCGGCGGCGATGGCGCACTCGCGCACCGTACGTGGGTCCAGCTCGCCGACGCGCGGGAAAATGCTTTTGCCCTCCACCGGCACGTCCAGCAGACGCACCGCCTCCTCGATGAACGGATCGAGTTCCTCGATCACGATGAGGCGTTCGACTGAGGCGGCGAAGTCTCGGATCAGCTGTGCGGGCAGAGGCCATGTCATGCCGAGCTTCAGCAACGACGCGCGCGGGAAAACCTCGCGCGCGTACTGATAGGCCACACCGGAAGCGATGATGCCCAACTCACGGCCACGGGCCTCGACGCGGTTGAAGCGGCATGTCTCGGCGAACCCGGCAATCGCCTCCTGACGCTGCTCGATGAGCGGATGGCGCGGTCGGGCGTTGCCGGGCACCATGACATATTTGGCCGGATTACGCGGAAAACGCGTGACCCGGGCCGGCGGCTCAACCCGTTCGCCCAGGACGACCGCGCTGGACGAGTGGCAGATACGCGTCGTCATGCGGAAGAGGACGGGCGTGTCGAACTGTTCGCTCAGGGCGAACGCCGCGATCATCATCTCCTTGGCTTCCTGGCTATCGCTCGGCTCCAGACAGGGCACGCGCGCGAACCTGGCAAAGGTGCGATTGTCCTGCTCGTTTTGGCTGGAATGCATGCCCGGATCATCGGCAGTGACGATGACCAGGCCCGTTTCCGTGCCGGTCATGGAAGCATACATGAACGCATCGGCCGCCACGTTCAGGCCAACATGCTTCATGCTGGCGAAGGCGCGGCGGCCCGCGTAGGCCGCGCCGATGGCGACGTCCACCGCGACCTTCTCGTTGGGGGCCCACTCGGCATAGACGCCCGGATAGCGGGCGAACTCTTCGATGATCTCGGTGCTGGGCGTGCCCGGATAAGCAGATGCCACCGCGACGCCGGCCTCCCAGGCGCCACGGGCCACGGCCTCATTGCCGGATAAAATGCGAATCACGCGATATCTCCCCTGCGGCCGTCTTTTCTGCGGCCGTGCTTGCACATCACGCAGGCGCTGGACTGGCAGGAACCAGCGCGTCCGCCACGATCTCGGCGACATCGCGGATCAGCAGATCCTCCGCGCCGAGCGCGCCGGCTGCGTCTTCCAGCATCACCATGCAGAAGGGACAGGCCACCCCGATCTGCGCGGCGCCGGTCGCCTGAAGCTGCTTGAGCCGGTTGTGATTGATGCGCGCCTGGCTTTCATCTTCCATCCAGACGCGCGCGCCACCACCGCCGCAACACATGGCCAGATCGCGGCCGGCCGCAGCCTCTTTCAGTGTCATGCCGGCCCGCTTCACCAGGTGGCGCGGCGCATCATAGATGTCGTTGTAGCGACCCAGGTAACATGGATCGTGGAAAACCAATCGGCCAACCGCGACGGACTGCAGCCTGATTCGGCCGTCGCGCAGCAGCTGTTCGATATACTCCGTGTGATGCACAACCCGATAGTGGCCCCCGAACTGCCCGTATTCGTTGCGCAATGTGTTGAAGCAGTGCGGACACTGGGTGAGGATTGTGGTGAACTTGTACCGGCTCAACACCTCGATATTGGCCTGCGCCAGCGTTTGGAACAGGTATTCGTTGCCGGCGCGGCGGGCTGCATCGCCGGTACATTGCTCCTCATCGCCCAGGATGGCGAAATTCACGCCGGCCGCGTGCAGGATGCGGGCGATGGCGCGCGTGACCTTCTGATTGCGGGGGTCGTAGGCGCCCGCGCAGCCCACCCACCACAGGACTTCCGTCTCGCCCACGTCGCGCATGAGCGACACGGCAAAATCGAGCCCCTGTGTCCAGGCTGCGCGTCGGCGCTTGGGCTGTTTCCATGGATTGCCGGCGCGTTCGATGTTGGTCAGGGTCGTCGCCAGGCTGGGCGGCAGGTCGCCTTCGGCCAACGCCAGATAGCGCCGCATGTCCACGATGTCATCCACGTGTTCGATCAAGACAGGGCATTCGGCGACACAGGCATAGCAGGTGGTGCAGCTCCAGAGGGTCTCGTAAGCAATGCGGTCGCCGACGAGGCGATGAGATGACGCAGACGCCGGCTGATCCGGGCGGCCAGGCTCCTCGGCCATCTGCTGGGTTGCCTGCGCGGTCAGCGCGGCGCGCAGGTCGAGCACCAGCTTCTTCGGGTTGAGCGGCTGGCCGGCGGCATGTGCCGGGCAGACCGCCTGGCAGCGGCCGCACTCGGTGCAGGCGTCCACGTTGACCAGCCGCGGCCAGGGGAAATCGCGCAGCGCGCTGACGCCCAGCCGTTCGGCTTGCTCCAGGTTGGCGATGGGGTAGAGCGCGCCGCGCTCGCGGAACGGCGCCACGAACACGTTAACCGCCGAGACAAAGACATGGAGCAAGTTCGTCCAGGGGAGCGTGGCGAATGCCACCGCGACCGCGATGAAATGGACGATCCATGTCCCGCGATGCAGACCGAGCAACACGGCCTCGCTCGCGCCTGCGAACAGGCGGCTGATGGGGTAGGCCACCACCGAGAACGGCGCCCAGGCCGGCTGCTGTGCGGCCAATCGCAATGCCTCGACCAGAAGGCCGGTGCAGACGATAAAGACCAGGAGCGGTAGGGTCAGATGGAAACGCCAGTCGGTGTTCAGGTGCTCGGACCGCTGCACGTAGCGGCGATAGATCGCCAGCCCCAGGCCGACCAGCGCAGCGAGCGCGGCCAGGTCGAGCACCACCTTTTCCAGGAGATAGAAGTCGCCCCGGAGCAGCTTGGCATGGAAGAGGAGCTCAAACACGTCGGTGTCGAGCGACCCCAGCACCGTGCCGATGAAAAAGAGCACCATCGTCCAGAAGATCAACAGATGCATCACGGCAGGGTAGCTTTGCCGCAGGATGCGCACCTGGATGACTGCATAGCGCAGGACGCGTTGCAGCCGTCGCCACGGCTGATCGAAGGCGGCCTGCGGTTGGCCGCTGCGCCAGAGCCGGACGCGGCGATAGATGCCGTAGACCATGATGCCGACGGCGAGCGCCATCACGGCGAAGAAGAAGATGCGCAGGGGAATGGGGATGTTCCACCAGCCGAAACGACAGGGGACGCCCGGAGGACAGAGGACGGAGTCCATGACAGCTCAGCTCCTTCGGCAGCTATCGTGAGAGTTGTTCTTGTGTTGCGGCGCCGTAAAGCGAGACGGATCTCGCTTTACGGCTTGTTTGCGGCCGCCGGCCATGGCTCGGGGCTAGTTCGCGCCGAGTTCCAGCCGGATCGGCGAGCGCGCCGTGGCTGTGCGCCGGGCATTCAACACGCTCACCTGCGCGGCGACCTTCTGCGCAATGGCACGGAAGGCTTCGGCCTGGGGCGATTCCGGACAGCAGGCGACCGCCGGCTTGCCCTCATCGCCGCCGGCGCGGATCGCCGGTTCCAGCGCGATGCGGCCCAGGAACGGCACGCCCAGCGCGGCCGCGGCCTGTTCCCCACCGCCGACGCCGAACACATCGCCGGCCATGTTTTCCACGATGCCGAGCACGGGCACGTTCAGCCGCTGAAACGCGGTGAAGCCGCGACGGGCATCGGAGAGCGCCACCTCTTGTGGCGTGCTGACGAGGATGCCACCGGTCAACGGCACCAGCTGGCTCAGGCTGAGCTGCGCGTCTCCGGTGCCGGGAGGCAGGTCAACGATCAGGTAGTCCAGGCCGGCCGCGCCGGCGCCGGAGGGGATGCCCCACGCCACGTCGGTGAAAAGCTGCTGGATGGCTTTGTGCAACATCGGTCCGCGCCAGATCAGCGCCTCGCCGTCGGGCACCAGGAAACCGATGGACATGATCTCGACGCCGTGCGCGAAGGCCGGGGTTATCTGCTCGCCGGTCAGTGGCGGCAGGGTGTCCACGCCCAACATCATCGGCACGTTGGGGCCATAGATATCCGCGTCCAGGATGCCCACTTTGGCGCCCATCTGCGCCAGCGCTACCGCCAGGTTGACGGCGACGGTTGTCTTGCCCACGCCGCCTTTGCCGCTGCCCACTGCGACGATGTTTTTGATAGGCACGTCGAGTTTGGTCGGGATACGGCTGTCGCGGCGCACCTGGGCATCGAATTTAACCTCGACCTCGCGCACACCGGGCACCTTCAGCACGGCCGCGCGTGCCTCGGCTTCGATCTGATGGCGCAACGGGCAGGCAGGTGTCGTCAGCGTCACGGTGAAGGCGACGCGACTGTCTTCGATCACGATGTCCTTGACCATATTGAGCGTGACCAGGTCCTGATGCAATTCCGGCTCCTGCACGGTTTTCAAGGCGCCAAGCACCTGGTCTTTGGTAATACGAGTGAATCTGCCGAACATAGTTACCTCTGGGTGAGAAGTGAAACGCGAAAAACGTCACGCGTCATGGATCAGGTGTTGTGTGTGAGAGGGAGAACGCGAAAACGTGAAGGCGTTTGCTGAATTGTCGGCCCTGAACGCCCGCGTTCGTTGCACGACACCAGATCGCCGACGCCTGAGGCGCGGCTCCTGACGCTTGACGTCTGACGCCTCCCGTTTCACGCCTCCCGCCACTCATCCATCGCCAAACGCGCCGCCTTGCGGCCGATCTCCACGGCGAAATTGGTCCCCCGATCCCACGGGTAGACCTGGCTCATGCTGGCAAAGTAGAGGCCGGGCACGGGCGTCTTGATCGGAGGGATGTGGCGCGAATGGTTGACCGGTGGAATGGGCTGGGCATAGGGCGTCTTCCAGAGCCAGCTGTCGCGCACCCAGCTGCGCTCGAATGCCGGATTGAAGCGCGGCAGGGCCGGCAGAAAGCGTTCCAGCAGCGCCTCTTTGCTCAGCGTGAAATACTCATGGCCCGGATCGAGATAGTCGCCGCAGTAGATCAGGTGATCGCCGCCGTAATGCCTGGCCGGGATGAAGTTCGTATGCTCGACCAGCGCGAGGAACGGGAAGCCGGCTTCTTTGGGCAGATTATGCCAGTAATATCGCGTCAACGGTCGGTCGAGCGCCAGGATCAAGGCGATCGCGCCCATGGATTTGAGCGCTTTCAGGCTGGCAGCGTAGCTTTCTGGCAGGTCGGGCGCCAGCCGGGCCATGAGGCCGGGCGAGCTCGTCGAGATGACCGCATCGTAGAGTGCGGCATCCGCGGCTGTTTCGACGCGAAGCTGGCGCGACCCGCCGTCCGCGGTGTGACTGCGGATCTCGGTGACCGCGGTGTTCAGGCGGATAGTGACCCTCCGATCGCGCAGCCAGTCGGCCAGCTTGTCGAGAAAGGCCTGGAACCCGCCGACGAATGTGCCCAGCCGGGTCGTGCGACTGCGCAGCCGCGCCCAGAGCCAGGCCATGTTCACCACGCGCAGGTTCTCCTCGCCGAATTTGCCGACCAGCAGTGGCCGCAGCTGCAACTCGTACACGCGCTTGCCAAACCAGCGCTGCGTCCATTCGGCCGCGGTCACTCGTTCGAGCGGCTGCCAGCGGGCCAGGAAGCGCAGGTAGATGCCCACCAGGCCGTAGCGGATGACATCGCTGAGCGGGAAGTGGCGCAGGAGAAAGGCCGGGATGGTCGAGGTGATCGAGTCGAACGGATAGAAGCGGCCTTGCCAGTAGATGACGGTGTACGGTCGCGGAAAGATCACCTGATCGCGCCAGCCGAGCTCGTCAATCAGGTCCAGGATGTGGCGGTCGCTGGCGAACCAGTGATGGTAGAATTTCTCCAGGCTCCAGTTCCAATGCGGCGCTCGGAAGCCGGCGGCGAGGCCGCCGACTTCGGGAGCAGCCTCATAGATGACAACGTCATGCCCCTGGCGGATGAGATCGTATGCGGCAGCCAGTCCTGCCGTCCCGGCCCCGATAATGGCGACCTGCTTTTTGTCGGCCATGGCTGTCCTATTCTTCCGGAGTCACCGGTTCGGCCAGCGCATCCTCTTCGACCGGCTGGCCGGCGAGATACGCATCTACATCGCGCCGCGCTTTTTGATACAGGAGCAGCAGGTCAGCATCCGACCCTTTGAACTGCATCACGGTCTGTGTGGCGCACAGCTGGCAGCCGCGCATGTATTTGAAGCTGCCCTCGTGACATTTGATGCAGCCGTCCAGGCGGATCATCATCAGGGTGAAGGCCAGGCTGTCCGGGTCGGTTTCCGACAGCCGCGCCACGCGCGTTACCAGATCGGCCCATTGAGGCCCGCGCAGGTTGCGCAACGAGGCGATCAGCCTCGGCGGGAAGAGAAGTTCAGCTTTCGGATACATCAGAGCTCTAGTTTCATGCTCGTAATTTTGATCGGCCCTGTCGAGCCGCCGCTCTGAGGGGCGACCAACTGATTCAGCGCCTGCAGCAGCGCCTTCTGGTCAATGCCGTAGCTCTGGCAAGCGCCCTCGATCGTGTCCACATCGCTCACCGCGCAGTGCGAACATCCGCCCAGATGAAAGCTCGCCAGCACATCTTTGACCTTGGGGTGGACGTTGAGCGCTTCGGCGATGGTCATGTCGGGCGAAAACGCCAGCTCGCCGGCGCGCTGACGCATCTCCAGGCGCAAGCTGGCCAGCCCTTCGCGCGTCTCTTCGGCTGCCTGGGCCATCTGCGCCATCAGTTTGTGAAGGGTGTTGTAAGTCTCCGTCAGCCGTCGCTCGGCCGCATCGGCGCGGCGGAAGGCCAGATAGGCGACGGCGAGAGAGAGCACGGCCACCAACAAAGCCATTGTAGTCATCTCGACACCTCGTATTGTGGAGATCACACATGTCTGACAAGCCAATCATGCATCACAGCGCGGGACGCGACTGTAAGAGGCCTACCGCTTCGGCTGATCCTCGGCTGGAGCCGCGGCTGCCGGCGCGGGTCTGCCTGCGGCTCTGGCGGCTTTGGCGGCCTTTTCCGCTTCGCGCGCTGCTTCCTCGGCCGTCCAATCGGTCGGCCGGATGCGTGCGTAATAGGTGGTGGGCACGCGCAACCGTTGCAGGTCGAAGATCAGACCGGGCATCCGCTGATAGGCCGCGATCTCGTAGTCGTGATCCATCTTGATCGCGTCGAAGGGGCAGAATTCTGCACAGAAGCCGCAGTTCATGCAGATGGTCGTGTCAATGTAGAACTCGGCCGGCTTCGTCAGCGGCTTGCCCTTCTCATCTTTCGCGCGCACGATCCAGATGCACTGTGGCGGGCACACCTTCGCGCAGATGCCGCAGGCGGTGCAGCGGTCTTCGCCCGTCTCCGCGTCGTAGATCAGAATCGGAATATAGCGAAAACGCTCGGCAACCTTGTGGCGCTCTTCCGGATACTGAACCGTGAACAGGCCGGTCTGGGCCGATGCCTGACTCTGGTCCAGTTCATGCCGACCGCCCGCATAGCGGCTGGGGATCTTCCGGATGTCGTCTATGTACGTGCCGATGAATTCCTTCAGCGTAACGCCCAAACCTTTGAGAATACCGGTTCCAAACATAGGCTGCTCCTTGGGGGGAGGTAGACAGGTTAGACAGATAGACAAGGAGACAAGGAGAAGATGATGAGGAGTCGTATCCTTCCTTTCCTTGTTTCCTTGTCTCCTTGTCTCCTTATTTCCTTGTATCCTTGTTTCCTCGTCTCCTCAAACTACCGATCCACTTCCCCCAGCACGATGTCAATGGCGCCCAAGATCACCACGCTGTCCGCGATTTTGTGACCGATGCACATCTTTTCCAGGCTGGTCAGGTTGATGAAGGTCGGTGCGCGGACATGATAGCGATACGGATTCGGTTTGCCGTCGCTGACGATGTAGAAGCCCAATTCGCCCTTCGGCCCCTCGACCGCGCCATAGGCTTCGCCGGCCGGCACGCGCAGCTGATATTGCTTCTTGCCGGGCGGCATGATCGGGCCGGCAGGCAGCCCGTCGAGCGCCTGCTTCAGGATGCGAATGCTCTGATAAATCTCGTCCATGCGCACGCGAAAGCGCGCCCACACGTCGCCTTCCGGTCGCGTGCAGATGTCGAAGTCGAAGCGGTCGTAGATCGAATAGGGCCGGGCCTTGCGCAGGTCGTAGGGCACGCCAGAGGCACGCAGCATGGGGCCGGCCATGCTGTAGGCGATCGCCTCCTCTGCTGTGAGCACGCCCAGCCCGCGGCAGCGCGTCTCAAAGATCTCGTTGCCCGCTAGCAGCTTCTCGAAGTCCTCCATCACGCGCGGCAGGCGGTTCCACACCAGGTCTTTGGCCCGCTCGACCCAGCCCTCCGGCAGGTCCGCGAAGACGCCGCCGAAGCGCATGTAGTTGCACATCATGCGCGAGCCGGCAGCCGCTTCGAACAGATCGAGGATCAGCTCGCGCTCGCGCAGCCCATAGAGCGCCGGGGTGAAATACGCGCCCAGGTCGTTGAACAGGAAGCCAACCGCGATGAAATGGCTGATGATTCTGGTCAGCTCGGCCATGATGACGCGGATGTATTCCGCGCGCTCCGGCACCTGAATGCCGGCGAGCTTCTCCACCGCCAGCACGTAGCCGAAGTTGTTCGACATCGAAGCAATATAGTCCAGCCGGTCGGTGAAGGGGATGTTCATGATGTACGTGTTGCGCTCGCCGATCTTCTCGTGGCAGCGATGCAGGTAGCCGATCTCCGGTTCGAGCCCAACGACGTTCTCGCCGTCCACGGCGATCACCATGCGGAAGACGCCGTGTGTGCTGGGATGCTGCGGCCCCATGTTGACCAGAACGCGCTCGGTTTTGAATTCGCTGCTGTGGCCATTGCCGCCGCCATCCACCTGCATGATTTTGCGATATTGCACCTCCGGCTGCGTCCACAGATCGGGATCCCAGCCGACCGGATAGGTGACGTTGTCTTTCCAGGGCACACGGTCTTCGGCCCAGGCGTGTTTGCCGTCCGGGTGACGGCTTTTGAAGGGCTTGGCATCCTCTTCGTAGTACGGCTCTTTGAAATCCTTGCGCAGCGGCCAGCCCTGGAAGCCTTCCCACAGCAGGATGCGACGCAGGTTGGGGTGATCCGTGAAGCGGATGCCCATCATATCGTAGACTTCCCGCTCCTGCAGGTCGGCGCCTGGCCAGATCGAGCAGACCGAGGGCAGTTCCGGGCGGGCCTTGTCGGGCAGCCGCACTTTGAGGACAAGCGGCTCCTGGCTCGCGGCAGCCGCGGCGCTGTGCCAGGCCCCCACGCGGTAGAGATAGTAGACGACCTCGAAATACTGAGGCCAGTCCACACTGGTCACCATCGAGAGATAGTCATAGCCTTCCCGATCGCGGAGGTGCATCGCCAAAGGCAGCAGCTTGTCGGCCGCGACCACGATCCCGTTTTTGGTGACCTCGGTCACAGCGCCGGGCACGACATCGCTGAAAGGAAGGCCGGTCATTTGCATCATCGTATCGGTCATGAGGAAGCCTCGCTTGCGACAAAAGTGTAGCCGTCGTTTGAGCGCCGGCCGCGCTCATCCCAGGTCAGCGCCGGCCTCGCGCAGCATGCGCTTCAATGCCTCGCGATCCTTCGGATTGTACAGATCGGGCCCCAGCACCGGCACCGGCACCGCCTCGTTGCGCTGATCTCGACGATACCAGGGAACGCTCTTCACCGACTGCTTCATCACAGCATCGTGGATGCGCATGACGCCATAGAGAATCGCCTCTGGGGTCGGCGGACAGCCGGGCACGTAGACATCCACGGGGATGAATTTGTCAATGCCGGAGACGACATTGTAGCCTTCCTTGAAGGGGCCGCCTGAAGTCGCGCACGCGCCCACCGCCAGCACATATTTCGGCTCGGCCATCTGATTGTAGAGACGCACAATGTTGGGCACCATTTTCTTCGTCACGGTGCCCGAGACGAACATCAGATCGGCCTGGCGCGGCGAGGCGCGAATGATCTCCATGCCGAAGCGACTCAGATCAAAACGAGAGGCCATCATGGCCATGAACTCGATGGCGCAGCAGGCCAGGCCAAACGCCATCGGCCACATAGATTTGACACGCCCCCAATTGTAGATGGCGTCCAGGGTGGTCAGGAAAACGTTGCGCTGCAGGTCATCGGGCAGACCAGGGATTTCTGGCTTTTCGCTCATTGCACACCTCGTTCAGTCCTGTGCCAGGAAGCCGGCACGCGGTTTCGGTTTATCTTCGCGCCAGCCGAGCACGTACACGGTGGCATCGCTGCGATAGCCGATGCTCAGCAGCCGCCACCCGTCGGCCAGCAGTTGATTGACGGCGCGGATCTGATCGTCGGAGGCCACTGTGACTTGAGTGAGCCGGGTGAACGGTCGTTCACCAGCCGGCGCGACAGGCGTGGGAAGCATTTCGGTCATGCCGGGCACCTTGGATATTGGTTGTGGACGCAGCCTTGCGCGTGACAACCAAAAATCTGCGCGCTGGCACATGAGGTCATGGCTTGCGCCACGCGCTACATTCTACTATAGAAGAAGGCACAAAGCAAGTAATCCCGGCACCATTTCGCGGAGGCGTGTATTCCGGGGCAAGATGCGAAATCCTTCGGCCGCAAGAGGCCCGAAGGATTGACGTCATTTGCGCGCGGTAGCGCTTTCTGTGGTTCGACCCTCTGATGTATAATGTGCGTATGCGAGACGCCATCCCCACCGGCCTTGTCCGGCGCCTGGACGCATTGCTCCTGGCCGTGTTGCTTTTGGCCCGCATCCGGATTGACTCGCTGGCCGAGGCGGCCGTGCTGCCGTTGCGTCAGAACGATGTGGCGCGCCATCCGTTCCTGGGGCAGCTGCTCCCGGCCAGGGCAATGGAATTGCTGGCCCAACAACAGTTCGTGGACCCGGTCGGCCTGCTGTTGATCGTGCTGGCGTTGGGCTGCCTGGGTGCCTATTTGCTCGTCCATGAGTTCGTGGTCAGTCCGCGCGTCTCCTATCGCGCCAGGCTGCTCCTCATCAGCGCGATCATCCTGTTGACCGTGTTTGCGCCCAGCCTGAAGCTGACGTTGCTGCGCCAGGGAAGCGGTCCGGCCTCCTACTGTCACGACGGGGGGGTGATCCAGACCGAGGCCACGATTGCCTATTTGCTCGCGGGGCGCAATCCATATGTCGAGGATTACCTGAAGACGCCGATGGCCGAATGGGGCATCGGCGAGTTTCGCACCGCCCTCTACCACTATCCCTACCTGCCCTGGACCTTTCTCTTCTCGGCCCCTTTTAAGCTGATCGCGGAGAGGCTCATCGGTTGGTATGATCAGCGCTTCGTCTACCTGCTGCTCTTCGCCATCGCGCTGCTGCTGGCCGCCGACCTGGCCCGGCAGCCGACCGCGCGATTGTTGCTGGTCATGCTGCTGGGGCTGAATCCGCTGCTGGGCTCCGACCTGATCTATGGCCAGAACGACAGTTTCGTGCTGGCCTGGCTGATCGTGAGCCTGTGGCTGTGGGCGCGAGGACAACGGAGCGCGGCAGCGAGAGGCTGGACATGGGGCTCGGCGGCCGCGTTCGGGTTGGCCTGCGCCAGCAAACCGACCGCCTGGTTCTTGGCGCCGTTTTATCTGCTGCTCCTGGCGGGTGGCGATGTCGCCGATCTGTGGCAGCGGCCCGTCTCCTGGTTGCGTCGCGTCGGGCTGGCGTTCTGGCCGGCCATGCTGGCGCTGCTGGCGATCGTCGGCCCCTATTTGCTGTGGGACCCGGCCGCCATGTTCGACGATGTATGGGCCTGGGCTAACGGCACATCGCCCACCGCGTATCAGATCTGGGGCTGGGGCGCATCCAATCTGTTGCTGGCGACAGGCCAGCTCCCCAATCGTTTCGTCTACTGGCCGTTCTGGATTCCGCAGCTGGTGTTGGGCGCGCCGCTGCTGTTGCTGCTGGTGTGGCGTCAGGCGCGGCACAACACCCTGGAACGGGCGCTCTGGGGCTACGGCCTCTTCCTCTTGGTCTTCTTCTATGTCTCCCGTTTCATGAACGAAAATTATCTCGGCTACATCCTGGCGCTGCTGACGTTGGGCGCGCTGGCCGAGACGCCATCGCGCCACGATGATCATGCGGCGTCTGTAGTCGGCGTCGGTTGATCCACAAACTGTCCGGAGACGACATACGAGCGCAGGACATCCTCGATTTCAGGAAGCTGTGTTCGCAACGTACGCGCATACTCCTCCAGATAGCGGCCGGTTCGCACTGCCCAATCCGCCATGCTGTAGCCTCGCATAGCCGCCACCGCCTGGGTCAGTCCGTGCAACAGAGCAGCAAACGCCGTCAGCGACGGCAACAGGCCGACGGTCTGAATCGGCGCCAGCAGCACGTGTTCGGCCACACTGGCCACCGGGTTGGTCACGGTGCCGACGAGGCCCAGAGTATGCGCGCCGATGCTGTGTGCCATTTTCAAAAACACTGCGATATTCGGGCTCATGGCCGTCATGCCCAGGCCGATGAAGAGATCGTCGGGCGATGCGATCGCCAGAGTCGTCGCCTGGGTCGCGGTTTCCCCGGAGATCAGATGCGCGTCGATCCCCAGCGCCACCAGGCGATGGACAAAGGCCTCGGCCAGGAAGTTGGCGTTGCTTTCGCCGAACATGAAGATACGGCGGGCGGTATGGAGCAGATATACCGTTCGCTCGATGGTTCCCCGATCGAAATGGAGGCGCATCTGTTCCAGGTTGTTGCCGGTCCTGGATCAGCGCGCGATATACGACGGCCGCCGGCCGACGATCTTCTTCGGTCGGTTCGTAGATCTGTTGCAGGTCCCGTTTGACCTGGTCCTGAATCTCGGCCACCAGCTCCGGGAATCCCGGATAGCCCAGGCGCTGCGCGAGACGCACGACCTGCGCGGTGTCCGTGCCGGTCTTTCTCCCGATTTCGGAGGCCGTCATGAAGGCAGCACCCCGATAGTGGTTGACCAGGAAATCGGCGATTTTGCGGTAGCTGGGCGAGAGATCGGGATATGCAGCGCGAATGAGATCGGTGTACATGGACGATTCCAGGGTAAAAATAACAAAGCCGGGCCATGATCGCAGGCACGCTCGCCTGTGGTCATAGCCCGGAGCTCATACCTGAAGCACTCAAGAGCGGAAAATCTGGCCCGCACCACGTCCAGCAGCAGATACCGCCCACGGTCTGGCACAGCGCTCGGACCGGGGACGATGATCCCCCATGCAGGAAGCGTCGCGTGTCCGGATCAAGTCAGCTGGGTGAGTGCGCGTTTGATATCGGCATTGCGCTTGGCCAGCGTCTCGGCATTCTGCTTGGCAATCGTCTGCGCGATCGCCATGCAGAGCGAGTAGAGGCCGGTCAGGCTCGGAATGGTGCCCTCGGCCTCGCCGGGCGCGTAGAGCAGATGCTCGGCCGCGCGCGCCGCCTGGCTGTTCAGGCTCGGGCCGCAGGCGATGGTCACCGCGCCCTCGCTACGCGCGTAGCGCAGCAGCGTAGCCACGGCCGATGGCCCTTCCACGGGCGTCATGCCGATGACCACCTCACGCCGCGCAAGCCGTGCCACGGCTTTGGCGCGCTCGTAAGTGTCGCCGCTCACCCAGACGACCGGCAACCCCGCTTCGCTGAGCATCTCGGCAAATGAGGCCGCAATCGGCGTCGCATACGATTCGCCGGTGATGATGATGCGCGGAGCCACGCGCAGCGTATCGAGAATCGTCTCGATCGCGTCCACGGTATTATGGGCAAGCACCTTCTCCAGATTTGTCCGGTCCTCGTTGATCAACTGCTGGACACGGCCACCGGACGTGCTCTCCTCAGGCGGCATCTCGAAGGTCCGGCTGAGCTCCACCTTGACCTGCTCCTGAATGTCAGAGATCAGTTCTGGATAGCCCGGATAGCCGAGACGCTGCGCGAACCGCACGACCGTGGTCGTGTCCACATCTACCGCGTTCGCCAGCTCGGCCGCGGTCATGAAGGCCGCCGTCCGGTAGTCGTTGAGGATGAAATCCGCGACCCGACGGTAGCTGCGCGACAGATATTCGTAGTGCTTGCGGATGTTTTCTCGGAACATGTCTCACCTCTGAGTAATCAACAGGATACCGATGATTGGCGTGCAGGCTGCTCGGCTACAGCCCTCATCACCATCACCCATGCCGGGGCTATCCCCGCATGTACGTGGGGGGGCGTACATGCAGTTTGGCAGACGATAGTGATGCGTGTTTATTATTCTACAACAGACCAGCTTCTTTGTCAACCTTGATTCCTGAGAAAATGCGACGAATTTACGAAGATACTCGCCAGAAAGAAACGGACGAAAACCGCAAATAACTCAATGCGAATTGCACATGGAAGAAATTGCCCACTTCTCTGTTTGACAGAAGGGGCGGCATCGGCTATTCTGCGCAGACGAACAAAATGTGTGGCCGATTTCAAATCTGACCGGGAGGTTTCCGAAGGATGTGCCATCCAGTTCAGCGGCTCAGTCGCTTGATCCGGTGCAGCCTGGGGATCATGCTGATCGGGCTGACGTTTGCCAGCTGTGCGTCCGGCAGCCCGGTAACCCCGACGCCAACGGCTGCACCCGAGCCGCGCATCGCCAGCAGCACGGCCGCAGTGGTGGAGGTCCGGCCGACTGTAGTGACGCCTGAACCCACGGCGGCACCCAGCCCGTTGCCTGCCGTCACGGCAACCGTCCTCTCGCCGACCCCCACCGCCAGCGCCACCCCTGCGCCGACCGCCACGCCCACGCGCGGCCCTACGCCGGACGGCGTCGCGCGCACGGCCAAAGTGCCCATCCTGATGTATCACTACATCTCCGAACCGCCTGCCGACGCCGACATCTATCGGAAGGACCTCTCGGTGCCGCCGGCACGCTTTGAGAGTCATCTGCGTTACCTGCAGGAACATGGTTATCGGGTAATCACCCTCGACGATCTGCTCGCTTTTCTGGCCTACGGCAAACCGCTGCCCGACCGTCCGGTCATCCTGACCTTCGACGATGGCTACGAGGACAATTACACCCACGCGTTTCCCCTGCTGCGTCAGTACGGGATGGTAGGGCACTTCTTCATCATCAGCGACTTCGTGAACCAGCGTCGCAGCGGTTACATGACCTGGCCGCAGATCGAGGAGATGGCGGCGGCCGGCCAGCGCATCGGTTCCCACAGCCGCGACCATCCCGATCTGAAGGGCAAAAGCGTGGATTACCTGGTATGGCAGGCGCTCGGTGGGCTGGAGGCGATCCAGGAGCACGTCGGCTATCATCCTCGCTGGATCAGCTATCCGGCCGGCAGCTACGACGATCAGACGATCGCGGTCTACCGCTCTGCGCACTACTGGGGCGGCCTGAGCACAGAGCAGGGCGCCACGCACACCCTGGAGCAGATCTTTGCGCTCCGCCGGGTGCGCGTGCGCGGCACGCACACGGCCGCCGACCTGGCCGCGCTGCTGGCGCTCGACTGGTGAGTCGGGCAGCGCGCCTGGCCCGGAAGATCGCCGTGCTCACGCGCCTCAGCTATCACAGACTTCGCAGACGCTCCTTGCTCCACCCGATACTCGAGGCGGTCTCCTGACCGCCGGATGTCCGCTCGGTCAGGAGACCTCGCTCGAGCCCGGATGGATGCTTGAGGCGGTCTCCTGACCGGCGGATGTCTGCTCCGAGCAACGCGGATCAGAGCATCGCGCATTGACGCCGGCCCTGTAATAGGATAAAATGCCGGCAATTCACTCATGCAGGACAAGGAACAGTTGCATGGAACTTGGCACGATCCGCCAGATCAACATTGACGTTGAGATGCAGGCCTCCTATCTGGACTACGCCATGAGCGTCATCGTCGCGCGCGCGCTGCCCGATGTGCGTGACGGCCTGAAGCCCGTGCATCGGCGTATCCTCTACGCCATGTCCGATCTGGGCCTGATTCCCGACAAGCCGTACAAGAAGTCGGCGCGCATCGTCGGCGAGGTGCTGGGCAAATATCACCCCCATGGTGACGCGGCGGTTTATGAGGCGATGGTACGCATGGCCCAGGACTTCAGCCTGCGCTATCCGCTGGTGGACGGCCAGGGCAACTTCGGTTCGATTGACGGCGACAACGCGGCCGCCATGCGCTACACCGAGGCGCGCCTGGCTCCGATCGCCCTGGAGATGCTCGCCGACATCGAGAAGGACACGGTCAACTGGACCGACAATTTCGACGGCACCCTCAAAGAGCCGACTGTCCTGCCGGCTGCCCTGCCCAACTTGCTCGTCAACGGCGCCAGCGGCATCGCCGTCGGCATGGCGACCAACATCCCGCCCCACAACCTCGGCGAGGTGTGCGACGCGCTCTGCTATCTGATTGATCGCTTCGACCATCACGACGCCGTGACCATCGAAGACCTGCTGCAGTTCATCCCCGGCCCCGATTTTCCCACGGGCGGCGTGATCTATCGTTATGCCCAGGAAGGCACTGGCGACGAGGCCAGGCAGGTGGATGCAATCGCCCATGCCTATGCCAGCGGCAAAGGCAGCATTGTGATGCAGGCCAAAGCCCACATCGAAGAGATGAGCCGCAACCGCGCCCGCATCGTTGTCACCGAGCTGCCCTACATGGCCAACAAGACCAACCTGCTGGAGCGCATCGCGGAACTGGTGCGCGATGGCCGACTGGAAGGAATCACCGATCTGCGCGATGAATCGGACCGCACCGGCATGCGCATCTGCATCGAGATGACGCGCACGGTCGAGCCGCGACAGGTGCTGGCCGACCTGTTCAAGTTGACCCCGCTGCAAACGACCTTCGGCGTCTCGTTGCTGGCCCTGGTGGACGGCGAGCCGCGGCTGCTCAGCCTGAAGCGGCTGCTGCTACATTTCATCGAGCACCGCCAGGAGGTCATTCTGCGTCGGTCGCGGCATGACCTGGAGAAGGCCCGGCTGCGTGGCCACATCCTGGAGGGCCTGCTGCGGGCGCTGGACGTGCTGGATGAAGTCATCGCGCTGATCCGCAAATCGCGCACCGCCGACACAGCCCGCCAGAATTTGATCGAGCAGTTCAAATTCACCGAGATCCAGGCGCAGGCGATCCTCGACATGCAACTACGCCGGCTGGCGGCGCTGGAGCGGCGCAAGCTCCAGGACGAATATCGCGAGATCACGGCGCTGATCAAGGAGCTGGAGGCGCTGCTGGCTTCGCCCAAAAAGGTGCTGGCGCTCATCAAGCAGAACCTGCTCGAACTCAAGGCGCGCTACGGCGATGCGCGGCGCACGCAGATCGCCGACCGCGTGAAGGGCGCACTGACCGCCATGGATGTGCTCCCCGACGAGGATGTCTGGGTGACGCTGGCAGCCGACGGGCTGCTGGCGCGCTGGCGGCGCAGCTCGGAGGGGCTGAATCCGGCCGATGCGACCGGCCGCGCGCTGCTGGCTGTCGCGCCCGTGCACATCATCCCGGCCAACACCCGATACGACCTCTATCTTTTCAGCGCCAAAGGCCAGGCTGCCCGTGTCCACATCCATCAGGTCCCGGAGGCGCCCGGCGGCCACTTCGCCGATCTGTCGGGCCTGACTCGCCGCGATCGGGTGATGGCGTTGCTGGCGCTGCCCAGACCGGATGCGCAGCCCGCGGCTGGCGGTTTTCTGCTGCTGGCCACCGCCCAGGGCAAGGTGAAGCGGGTGGCGCTGGCCGATCTGTTCGCCGCGGCCGCGTCTGATCCTGCCGTGATCGGCCTGGACGAAGGGGATGAGCTGGTCTGGGCCGGCTTCAGTCCGGGCGGCCGTGAGTTCCTCCTGGTCGCCACCGACGGTCAGGCGATCCGCTTCGCCGAAGACGAGGTGCGGCCGATGGGGCTGCCCGCAGGCGGGGTCGCCGGCATCAAGCTGGCCGCGCAGAGCCGCGTGATCGCGGGACTGGTGGTGTCGCCGCAGCAGGACGCCGCGCGCGTGGCGTTGATCACCACCGCCGGCCATGCCAGGCAGACGCCGCTGGCCGATTTCCCGACCCAGGGCCGCAACGGCCAGGGCGTGGTGGCGGCGAAACTCAGCGCGAAAACCGGGGATCTCGCCGGGGCCGCGCTGGTGACAGCGGGCGACTGGCTGTTGTGCGGCTTTGCCAAAGCCCCGGCCAGGCTGGTGCCGTGCTCCGACCTGCCCGAAATGGGGCGGGCGACACAGGGCAAACCGGTTGCATCGTTGCTGGTCGGCGAGCCGGTGCGCCTGGTGAGCGCGGTGGCCGGAGAAGCCAAAGTCGAGCCGCGCGAGCCCGAGCCGAAGCTGGCCGTGTCGGCGCCGAAGACCGCAGCGCGTGGCCGGGCCAGCAGCCCTGCGTCGGCGAAAGAAGCACCGAAACCGGCAGCCCGGCGGTCCTCAACCGACGTCGCGACGACCGCGCGCGCATCTGCGGCCGGCGCCGGGGCCGCTCAGCCTGCTGCGACGCCTGTGCCGGCCGCGCCAAAACGCAATCGCACGACCGCAGCCTCTGCTGCGGCAGCCGCGCCAGCCGACAAGCCGACGGCCAGACAGGCGCCGGCCGCGCCGTCTCGCCGCGGGAAAGCGGCTGCGCAGACCGATCAGCTCAGCCTGATTCCGCCCGCGACCGGGCCTGCTGCCAAAGCATCGGATCAGCGTTCGGCTGCTGCGTCGGAGCCCGAGCAAGCGGCCAAAACGGCGACCCCGGCGACGCAGCGCAAGCGCCAAACAGATGCCGGCAAGCGCAAGTCGGATGACGCGACGACTTCGTCGCGCAAGAGCTCTGGTGCAGCGCCGGCTGCGACAACCAAATCATCTTCCCGGACGGGCCGCACAGGCCGCTCGGGACAGTAAACCCGGCGGCCAGCGGGCGATCTTGCGGTCATGACAGTGGTGCGAAGTGCCATCTCGCACCGCGGTTTTGGCGGCGGAGGTGCTACGATGGTGGTGATCGAGGTGATTGCCCTGGGCCTTGTCGTCCTGGTGATTTTGCTTGTCATCGGGATCGTCATCGGCGCATTGGGAGACCGGAGCGCAGGCGGCCGGGCCGTGCCGACCGTGGCGCTTGTGCGCCTGCTGGGCGCCGCCGACGGTCACGAGGAGCTTCAGCTGCGGGTGAATGATCGGATCATTCGACAGATCAGCGACCAGGGGATGCGGCCGGACAGCTATCAGGCCGAAGTCGCAGCGCTGGAAGAGCTGGCCAGCGGCCTGGCAACCGCGCTGGGCGTTGAGGTTTGGCTGCGTCGGGACGACAGCCGCAAACAGGCCGGCAGCGCCGACGCTCGTTAGTGAATTTCAGGATGTTTTTGTTGGAGCGCCAGCATGTCACGCGACACGCGCCCGATCGAACGTCGTTTCGTCTTGTCTCTGGCTCTAACGAGTCTGATCTTCATCGCCGAGGTGTTGGGCGGGCTTTGGACCGGCAGCCTGGCGCTGCTCTCGGATGCCGCGCACATTTTTCTGGATATCCTGGCGCTGGCGCTGAGTTTTGCGGCGCTGCGCATCTCAGCGCGGCCGGCCGACCACCGGCACACATATGGCTATCATCGCTGGCAGGTGATCGCGGCACTGGCAAACGGCGCGACGCTGCTGGTGGTGGCCTTCGGCATCTTGCGGGAGGCCTGGGAGCGGTGGCAGACGCCCGAACCGATCCTGGCCGGGCCGATGTTGGCCGTGGCAACCGGCGGCCTGATCGTCAATCTGCTCGTGGCGCTGGTGCTCAGCGGTCACGATCACCGCGATCTGAACGTGCGCAGCGCTTTCCTTCACGTGCTGGGCGACGCACTGTCCTCGGTCGGCGTGATTCTGGCCGGCGCGGTGATCCTGTTCACCGGTTGGATGTGGGTGGATCCGCTGGTCAGCGCCTTAATCGCCGTCGTCATCCTGACGGGTTCAGGCCGGGTGCTGCGTCAGGCGCTCCACATCCTGGTGGAAGGCGCGCCGGACGGCGTGACCGCGCTTCAGGTGCAGCCTGCCCTGGCCGCCATACCAGGTGTGCGCGATGTCCATGACCTGCACATCTGGACCGTCAGCCCCGGTTATGTGGCACTCAGCGCGCACGTGGTGCTGGCAGACGCGTCGTTTGCCCGCGCGCAGGATGTTCAGGATCGGATCCGTAGGCTGCTGGTCGAACGTTTTGGCATCGAGCATTCGACCGTGCAGCTTGAGTGCGCGCCCTGCGGCCAGGGGCTGGTTACGTGCGCGCATGAGAGATGAGGAGACGGGAACGCGATGCGCATTCGTGCCTATGCAACTCTACGCGATCTGCTGGACGTGAGCACGATCCAGTTGTCGTTGCCGGGCCCGGTTAACGTTCGTTATCTGCTCGATCGGCTGGTGGAGGCACATCCGGTGCTGGCCGACAAATTGTGGGACGCAGAGGGGAACTGGTCGGGGTTCGTCACCGTGCTCCTGAACGGCCGCTCGGTCGAATATCTCCAGGGCCTGGAGACGCCGGTGCGCGAGGAAGATACCGTCAGCCTCTTTCCGCCGGTGGGCGGCGGCTGAGGCGAAATCAGCTCGCGGCGATGACCACGGCGCGGCCGGCCTCGAACGCTCTTCGGTTTACTTCGGCAAATCGCCCCGGCACGCGCGCCGTGATCTGCACGACCCACTCGTCGGGCAATAGCTCAGACCCGATCATCTCCTCTCGTTCCATCAGCGCCGAAAGCGCGCCCAGCAGCACGACGTTTTCGGTGCGGATATTGCCGAGCCCGGCAGCGATGGCTGCCGCGTCCACATAGACCGCGCGGTCGGTCACCTGGGCCACTGCGGCGCGCAGCCGCTCATCGGTCGGATACGGCTGCCCGCCCGAGGTCACCGTCACCGGCTCGATGGCGTGCAGGTTGATCACCGCGAGCGCGCCGCGCCGCAACTGCCAGAGATAGCGCAGCGCCTCGGCCTTCTCGAATGCCAGATAGACATCCACTTCGCCAGCGCCGATCAGCGGCGAATAGATCACCTGGCCCCACCGGACATGGCTGACGACGCTGCCTCCGCGCTGCGACATGCCGTGTAGCTCGGCCTGTTTGGCCTGATAGCCGGCCGCCAGCCCGACGTTTACCAGCACCTCGCTGGCCAGGATGGTTCCCTGACCACCGACGCCGACGAGGAGGAAGTTGAGGGTGTGTTGCATGGCAGTGTGAAGTGTAAGACGGGAAACGCCCCACGGCAGGCGTCACAGGTGGCGCAGACGGACGACTGGGTGGTTGGCGTATTCGGCAAGTTCGGCCGTGCTGACCGCGGCGGCCTGGACCAGGCGTTCGGGCGTGAGGAAATCGGCCGCTTTCAGTTGGCCGAGCGTCTTTTTTTCTTCTTCTGTCAACGCGTGGCTGGCCAAAACGGTCTCCGGCGAGGCGATGAGTCGCTCGCGGCAGGCCGCGCAGAGCTGGGCATGAATCAGCACGAATATCATTTCGCGTTGCGACATCAGGCCTGTCCTTTCAACTCGGCCATGATCTGTACGCCGGCGCTGGCACCGATCCGGTTTGCGCCGGCCGCGATCATCGCCCGAAAGTCGGCGGCGCTCCGGATGCCGCCGGCCGCCTTCACGCCCATGGCGGGCCCCACCACGCGGCGCATCAGTGCCACGTCGGCCACCGTAGCGCCGGCCGGCCCGAATCCCGTGGAGGTTTTCACGAAATCGGCGCCGGCTTCTTGCGCCAGGATGCACGCGGCGATCTTTTCTTCGTCGGTCAGATAGCAGGTCTCGATAATGACCTTCACCAGGGTGCCTGCCGCGTGTGACGCGGCAACGACCGCGGCGATGTCTGCCCGGACGTCGTCGTATTGTTGCGCCTTCAGCGCGCCGATCTGGAGCACCATGTCTATTTCGCTCGCGCCCAGGGCGATGCATCGTTCGGCCTCGAATGCTTTGACCTGGGTCAGGTCGGCGCCGAGCGGGAAGCCGACCACCGTGCAGACTTTCACGGCGCTGCCCTGCAGCAGCTCCGCGCAGAGCGCCACCCACACGGGGTTAACGCACACAGCGGCGAAACCGTAGTCGCGCGCCTCGACGCAGAGCTGATGAATCTGCACGGCGGTCACTGTCGGCTTGAGCAGGGTGTGGTCAATCAGGCTGGCCGGATCGGCGATGGCAGTCGAGGCCGTATGCGCCGACTGGCCGGCGGTGCTGTCAGGCGCCAGCGCTGCGTGCACGGCGCGGGCGATCTTTTCCTCGATTCCGGCGGTTTGTCTCTTCACAGCATCTCCTGATCGGGTGAAAGCTCAGCGCGCCGCGCTGAGGTTGGTCAGATCGTATTGCGGCACGATGGCCCATGACTGCGGCGGCCAATAGGATAGGATGGCCTTGCCGATGATTTCGTTCTGCGGGAGCGGCCCCCAAACGCGCGAATCGCTGGAGTTGTTGCGATTGTCTCCCATCACGAACACCGTGCCCGGTGGCACGCGCAAGGGGCCGAAGTCGCGCGAGGCCGGATTCGGGCCGAACGGTTCGGGCAGCAATTGACCATCCACGAATATCTGGCCGTTGCGGACCTCGACCGTTTCTCCGGGCAGCGCGATGACCCGTTTGATGAAATCGCGGCTGGTGTCAAGCGGATATTCGAAAACGATCACGTCCCCGCGGCGCGGCTGGTTCACGCACCATGTCTTATGAAAGTCAATGCCCAGCGGCGGTATCTCCAGGTGCAGGCCCGGACAATAGGCGAAGCGATTGACGATCAGAAACTGGCCGTGGTGAAAGTTCGGTTCCATGCTGATCCCGTCAATCCGGAAATTTTGCACCACGTTGCGGATTACAAAGAACAGGAGGAGGGCCAGCAGGATCGTTTGGGCAAATTCTCGCACGGCGGCCAGGGCTGTGTTGAGAGCGCCGGCTTTTGTTCCCGTTGCCTCCAGAGAACCGGCCACGCGGTCAGGCGTTTCGGGCGCCGACCCGGTCGGCGTCACATCCACGTCGGGGTTGCTCACAGAAATACTATCTCCATCTTCGATCTGTGGACATTATAGCACTGCCCCAATCCGGTGGCAATTGCGCCAGGGTGCGTTTCGTGTCTACGTGCTACTCCCCGACGTGCCAGGCACCTGGAAGGGTGCCTGGCACGTGAGGCGAGTGCGAATCCCCCGACGTGCCGGGCACCTGGAAGGGTGCCTGGCACGTGAGGCGAGCGCGAATCCCCCGACGTGCCAGGCACCTGGGAGGGTGCCTGGCACGTGAGGCGAGTGCGAATCCCCCGACGTGCCAGGCACCTGGGAGGGTGCCTGGCACGTGAGGCGAGTGCGAATCCCCGACGTGCCAGGCACCTGGAAGGGTGCCTGGCACGTGAGGCGAGTGCGAATCCCCCGACGTGCCAGGCACCTGG
>OGCI01000324.1_pt1 | contig 59137 bp, 60 predicted proteins | sample 1570021 | NCBI WGS metagenome assembly OGCI01 (sample SAMN06264664, study PRJEB24512) | hot springs metagenome | isolation source: Hot spring water | place: South Africa: Tshipise | collected 2015-06-21
CTCCTTGATGGTTATTCCGGTGAAAAAGTCGGAGCACAAACCCGAAGCGCCTTCTTGAACGCCCTTGTCCATAACCAAATTTAGAATCAAACAAATAAAAAATACAATTTACAACTCTAATAATTTTCTCTCCCTTTCAATATACCCCTCCGCATTTTTCTCAAATTCCTCATAGTCAGGAAATACCTTATCCACAACAGATAATAATCTTTTTTGGTCATTTTTCCCCATACAATCTAATGATTCAAGCACTACCACACTTCTGAACTTTATAGTTTCCAATAGGAATTTTAGACAGGAAATAACTGTAAGTCGAGCCGAAGACGAGTTATTTACACCAAATAGAAAGATAGGAACCTTACTATGATTTATACAATAGTCAACTTTATATTCAGGTAAATCTTCTAAGGGATAAAAATCCTTATAAAGATCAAATTTTGATAATTTTGTTTGCATAAATTCATCAAGTATCTCAAAAAACAGACTACTAATTATTTCCCTTTTATATATTTTCATATTACATACTTTAAGAACAACACCTATAAACTGAAGCAAAGCGGGATATATATGAGAATCTTCAACATCAATAAATAAAGTACCTTTCTCTATTTGTATGTTGTACGATGAAATAATTAGATTAAAAATTTTTTGTTTATTCGGTGTGTCAATATCATAGTAATAAGATAACCGCATCAATGTCATTCCAAAATCTGAGATTCTATACATACTGTTTCCCAATGGAGAAATAAAAACCTCTACCATATCCCCATCTTCATGAAAAAAAGGAATAATTACTCTCCATATATTAGGTCTTTTTTCTACTAAAGAGATTTTTTGAATACTTTGTTCATTTAACAATTTCTTAATTTCTTCCATATTCTCACTATCCAAAATCTAACTCAGGACTAAAATACTCACTACTGTTTATAATGTTTACTTTCTTAATAAAACTATTTAACGCTTTTTCATAAGAATCAAATTCATCTGTAATAGCACAAAAAGATATTTTTCGAACATTCTTCTCTATATCCTCTTCTTTTATCTTGTGAATGTGATAACCGTAATGTGGCTCAGTTTTTATAACATCTTCTGTTACATAATGAGGTCCATTATAACGAATTAATGGAAAACCTTTCTCAGTTTTAGGATTGTAATCTAAACCTATTGAAAAATTTTCTGGAAACTCCATACTTTTCCTGATAAACATTCTAAAAAAATGTTTCTTATCCAGAGACAATAATTCAAAGTCTCCTTTCAGATGTCTTCCTTCAATTTTTAATTCTTTACTTTTGCTTCCAATTATCTTTTTAGGAGTAGTGATAAGTATATCTATATCTTCCATAGTCATCCATTAAATGTCCAAAATATGAATACAACAATAATACACTTACTATTAATAAAATAAATATTGCTTGTTTTTTATTTTATTCTATTCTAATAAAAATATAAAAATCAAAATATAAAAATAAAACAACACATTTTATGAAAAAAAGACTACCCCCCTCTTCCCATTTAGATAATTTACCGCCTCGCAATTTTTATTCAAGTATAATTTTAGGTCTATTTTTGTGCAAGGGTTAAGATAATGCCTAAAAAGTCTGCTGGGAATTTGCTGGGATAATGTAAATATTCAACATGACCATCAAGATACAGAACATTTCCACCACCCGGCAGATGATTAAAATGAGCCGCATTCCCGAAAGCACCAAATTCATCCCACATTACAGGAAGTTCACTCGCCGACAATGCAGAATTAGCAGGGTTATTAATATCTGTTATTAGAAAACGCTCTATACCTTTTTTAAACCTTTTGACGGGTCCTAAATCTCTTAATTTCACAGCATTTTTTTCCTGGGTAGAAAGATTCGGCAAATATAATTTCATGGCCTCTTGTAGAAATTCAGACATTTCAGGTTTGAAATATGGTAGAGCATTTATCAACATGGTATAGGGGTCGGCCCCTAAAGGAAGCTCTGCTACTGATTGCGGAATTTCTACACCCGGTCTCAATAACACATCCGGATGTATTGCCCATCCCGTATAATTATAACTTCCTTTTCCAAATTGACAGGGTAATACAGGCTTGTTTATATCATAATCCTGGTGAAACCTTGTGCGCACAGACTCCGCATCAGAATCGGAAGGACATACTAAAATATTTAAATCAGTCATATACTCAGGGTATACCACCGTTAACTCAAAGATAGCATCCAGGACATAATTACCATTACAATCTACTAACTTTACGGGAGGATAATGCTCTCCTTTCGCTTCATTTGCATACATCTCAAATATGACGCCCATCTGTTTTAAGTTATTTTGGCAAGATGACCTTCTCGCCGATTCACGCGCCCTTGCCAATGCAGGAAGCAATATCGCAGCAAGAATTCCAATAATTGCTATAACAACTAATAACTCAATTAAAGTAAAACCCCATCTCTTCATAGTATCTCCTCCTACTTTTTAAAAGTTATATCTATATTTTAAAATCAAGATATAAAATGATTATAAATAATAAATAAATTAATTTCAAGTAAATAATTTAATTAATAAAAAATATAATATTGTTATAAGTTATTGATAAATAATAATATTAATTTTATTAATCAAAGATAACCTGATGTATTTTAATAATATTAATAATTTTTATAAAAATATTTAATGTTTTCAACTTATTAATTCTATCATATAGATAAAATATCTACACATTGTTTTTTCAGATTTATTGAACCACACGAAGATTAGAAACTATTTTTCTATTTAAAGTTCTATGTCTTTTGTATAAATTTAAGACATCTGGATAACACTCCCAATATTCATAATTCTTAAAATAATAATTACTTGTTATTTCCATTTTGTGAATAAAATAATCTTAATTTTTCATCCTCAAACAAGTATCCCTGAATATATTGCTTCTCAAATTCAATGAGCCAATGTTGAAATTTGATAGGAAGGTTATGCCGTTGAAGTTTTTTATTTTCCCTTTCTTGAATCGAGATATTTTGGTGATACATTTTCCATAATTGCTGAAAAAATGTTTCATCCTCTGTTTCTGATGGAAGCATGCTATGAAAAACAACTTCAAACAAATCTCCTTCTTCCACAAATACAGCCTTTTCCCTTTTTATATCATGTATAATAAGTCGTTCCGAGGGAAATCTCCATGCAAAATGTAATGAAAGAGGAATAATAACATCAAAATCAGAAGTAAACGGAGCATAAAGATACCCTCCTTCAACCTCGTGGAAACGAAGCAAACCCATTAACTTGTGTATTTGTCTCCGAATACTACGTGTGGTTTTTATAACTTTATACACAATGGGATTCTTTATTTTTTCAATGGGAATTTCCTTATTTTTATAAAAACTCTCTAAAATAAATTTTGCCTCCTCATACTTATTTTCACTATCTACTAGTAAATAATACTGTAATATTTTCTTTACCGAATCAGGGGCTTTTTGTATTTGTTCTTCTATTTCTTCCTGAGTTATTTGTGAAGGAAAAAGTGAATAATCGGCATCATTAAATTGATTTCTATTAGATAGGTTGTAATTCACGATGGAACAAATCTCCAACAATTTCTCTTGTAGAATTACACTTCGAAAGTTTCTCGAGTAATAACGAATAATCCATCTTTACATCCCCAAAATATTTCCCTCCAATAGTCACAAAATAAACGGCTCTCTTAATAACTACACCTAATCTTTTTAGGGTTTCCAAATCAATAACACCCCTCTTTCTCAAACAGAGGATTCTTCGAGCAGATATCGGACCGATTCCAGGTACCCTTAACAATTGATACAGGTCTGCTTGCATAAGTTCCACAGGGAAAAAATCTAAATGATTTAATGCCCAGGATACCTTCGGGTCAAAGTCTTCACTCAAACTGGGGTTATTTTCTGTAAGCAGTTCATCCAGAGAAAATTCGTAAAATCGTATAAGCCAATCTGCCTGATACAATCGATGTTCCCGCAGTAAAGGAGGTTTTATAAATTGGGGTAAAAAAGAGTCCTGATTAACAGGAACATAAGCAGAATAATATACCCTTTTTAGTTGAATTTTCTTATATAAATACTCTGATAGTTTTAAAATCTGCCGGTCCGTTTCCGGGGTAGCACCTATTATCATCTGTGTACTTTGTCCACTTCTCGCACAATAACCTTTCTCTTTAGAAAAAACGATTAACTTTTCTCGAATAGAGTTTATCTTTTTCATAGTATTAATAATTTGCCTCAAATTTTTTTGAGGGGCCAATAAATCGAATGATGATGAAGTGGAAAATTCTACATTTATACTTATCCGGTCTGCCCATAATATAGCCTGTTCTATGGCATTATCATCGGCACCGGGAAGTATTTTCATGTGAATATAACCATTAAACTTATACTTTTTCCTCAATATCTTTACTGTATCTAACATTAGTTCCATCGTTCGATCGGGATTATGAAATATCCCTGAACTTAAAAAAAGTCCTTCAATGTAGTTCCTGCGATAAAATTCATAGGTTATCTTCGCAAGTTCCTCAGGAGCAACTATAGTTCTTTCAATACTATTTTTACATCGATTAATACAATAGGCACAATTATTATGACAATAGTTAGTTTGGAGTGTCTTTAATAATGAAATACATCTACCATCGGAAGACCAACTATGACAAAGTCCTCCAGATAAAGTACTTCCAATCCCCCCCGTTGATACTTTTCTTTGAACACCACTGGAAGCACAGGACACATCATATTTTGCCCCACGACTCAGGATTTCTAATTTTTGTATCGTATCGGGTAGTTTCTTAATAAACATAGACAATTCATCAGATAACTTTAATAAGTATCATAACATAATGATTAATATACTGCAAATATTTTCACTATCTCAATTTATTAAATTCAAAAACGGCCATTAAAGTATTTTAAAAGAGAAGTGGGGACAGTTTTCACTGTCCCCACGGAATTCCTTGCGAGGGCAAATTATTGTATTAATAATTATTGATAACCACCTGCTTGAGCAATTACACCAATGACAACACCGACGCTGGGCAAAATGGGTTCTTCGGCGTTAATATCTGGATTGGATGTGTTGTTGGAAGCGATATAGCGGATAAATTCAACATGGCCATCCATGTAGAGTACATTGCAACCACCGGGTAGATGATTGAAGAAATCAATAGCACCATAAGCAGAAAATTGGTCTAACATAACATAGACTTCACTCTGAGCCTGGCTGGATGCAGCGGGATTATTAATATCCGTAATCAAGAAGCGTTCAATACCTTCACGGATACGATATATGGTACTGCTTCCACCATTACCTGTTCCTGCGGGGACAGATATATCATTGTCTACAATTCTCTTCAAAGCCTGAGCCGCTGCTACATTGCCTGGATTCAAACATGCACCAATATAACTCAGCGAATCTTGCAACAGTTTATTCACTGCTTCTGCGAATTGGATTGGAACGGGTGCACTTGGACTAGGTGCTTGTCCACCTAACAAAGTCATTAAAGAGTTAAGGGTAGGATAATTCCCTAATGTACTCACACCGCCTTCTTTGCACCGGTCTAATACCCAACCGATATAAGCATAACTGGCATCTAATCTTTCGGGTTCATTAATCAACCATGTGGTTCCATCCTGTTGTTTCAGATAAGCTACTGTATCCCGTGCGTCGGAGGGACAGATAGCAATAGCAGTATCAGTTAAATATTCAGGGTAAATTGTTTCTACCGCAGGAGCCGCTGCTAAAGCTATTTGATACGGTTGTGCCGCCTGAGCACTTTTTACAACCTGCAACGGTGGGAATCTTTCACCTTTGGCTTCATTACAATACATCTTGAAAACGGTTCCCCACTGTTTCAGATTATTCTGGCAGGAAGAACGACGTGCCGCTTCACGAGCACGAGCAAGTGCTGGCAATAATATCGCGGCGAGAATACCAATAATGGCAATGACAACAAGTAATTCGATGAGTGTAAAACCTTGTTTTTTCATAACCCTACTCCTTTCCTTTTTCTTCTGTTACCCGAGCCATTTATTAATAAGCCCTCGCAAGTCGCCCGGATAACATTCGGGGTTAATTTGTTATTAAATTGTTATTGAGTAGTTAAAACTACACTATTATTAATACACAGTTTTTATTTAAAAGTCAAATTTTTAACACTTCATTTTGAAAAATAAAAGTCACATTAATTATTCCTTTTTTTATCATATTAATAGATAATTCCATACCCTATTTATCAAATATTATATATATTAGATTTATAAAATCCACTTTTTTGTTAAATTCCATAAAAAGATTTACCAAAAGACTATTCCTATTTTAAAACATGCATGATTGCTCCATACTTTTGAAGAGAAAATAAGTATCAATTAATACTTATTAAAAGGGTCTAAAAAAGGGATACTTTTAGTATTGTTCTTTCTGTTATTTCCTCAAAACAAAGAATAGAAACTATTAAAAAAAGACTATTTCTCCGATGCTAACTCTACTACTCTATAAGCACCATTATAGATACCTATTTTTTTTAACTGGACAATCTGCTCGTTATACATTTTAAGCAGGTCATCTTCCTCAATGAGCATATTCAATACTTGCAAAATAAAATCGAGACCAACACATTCCGGTGTTCCATCACCAATCTCACTGGCACGAATGGCTCCCCATGCTTCATGACCACCAACCCGTTCTAACAACAATTTCGGTATTGGATAAAAAGCAAGTTCGCTGGGCTTTGTTATCAACAAATCACTGGGACGCATCAATAGATTCGTTGTATAAACTGCGGAATAGGTATTGTCATGGAGAAAACCATGCAGGGTCCCTACAATTTTATTATTTAGCGCCTCATATACAAATTGTTTGGTCTCTTCCCATTGATTATGTAAAACAAGCAACTCATCGAATTGTGGAATATTCTTTCTAAAATATTCCAATGCATTTTTATGGTCTCCAAAATTAATAAACAATATCAATTTCCCATCTTTAATCCATTTCCATAGGAACTTCACAATATTAACAAGCAAATCTTGTTGAGCACCAGCACCTCCAATCGAAATTAAGAAACGACGGGGCTCCTTTTTATCCATCCGAGATATACGATTTTGAACATCCTCCTCCAATGATGCCAGTAGTTCATGGTCTACATAGTGTCCAACCGCTCGTAACTGATTTTGCGGTATCCCTTTCCCAACCTCCGGCGGAATCATCCCTCGTAATGTACGAAAACCAAAGTATTCCGAGGGTCCTTGAACCACCTGCACTGCATCAGGAGAAAGATGAAAACCTAATGGACAATTATCCGGAATTAGATTGAGCACCTTCTTCATTCCTGCAAAACTCGCCCCATGTGCATTGAACGGATGTGTTGCCAGAACAGGAATATTCAGGTCAAGTTGCCGATATACATCTGACAGTACCTCTGCTGTTGCCATCACAGGATAATTCTTTTCCAGACCACGATACCACTTGCCCATAAGCGGGTCCCAGAAAAAACGATTAAATAACTTCGATTTCTGAGAGATGCGAGAACCCAACGAATACCAATAATCCAGATAGCGAATCATTCGTGCCCCTGCACTATTAAAATTTAGCAAGTCGAACCAATAGGGAATATAGCCCGCATAATTCACCGCAGAGGCTATAGCCATACCAATACGATAATGCCCATATCCCATGCGAATTGTCCCAATGACCATACCCTTCTTCGGGTCAAGTGGAATACCCTCCTTATCAGAATAAACATCATGCAGATTAATGATAGGAGCCAAAATAACATTTGATTTTGCTATTAGGGGAAATTCATCTCTGCCTGTATACCCAAACTTTTTTGCAAACTTATTCTTTAATTTTTCCCCTTTCTTTACTGCTTTATCTGAGAGAGACATTCCAAACAATGTGTGCTTATCCATATTTCTACTCCTCATTGAGCATTTTAACTGTTGAAGAAAAAAAAACTGTTATACTTCCTATTTTAGAAAATCAAACATATCAAGATAAAATAGAATTTTTTGAAATATAATTAAACAATTGAACTAAATTGAAAAACTCGTTTTTTATTTATATAGTCTGTTATGATAAAAAAATCTTTTCTATTAATGTAGCAAAACCCTAATTTATGGAGGCCCCTTTATTATGAAACAGAAAAAGCAAAAAAAAGAAGCCTTAAACCGTAGAGATTTTTTAAAAAGGACAGGGCTTGCCTCGTTAGCAACAGTTGCATTCCCGTACATCATACCCGGCAGGGCCTTAGGTCTCGATGGTGCGGTTCCCCCCAGTGAACGAATTACAATCGGATGTATTGGTGTCGGTGGTATGGGAACTTCAAACATGGAAGGGTTCTTAGACCAACCTTCGGCACAGGTCATCGCTGTATGCGATGTAGATAGACAACATCTCGAGTCTGCCATAAAAAAAGTCAATGACCGATATGGAAATCAAGACTGTGCCGGCTATAAAGATTTTCGAGAAGTAATCACCCGTGAAGATATAGATGCCGTATCATTAGCCCTACCTGACCAGTGGCATGCTATACCAGCAATTATGGCAGTAAAAGCGGGAAAAGATATTTATGGTGAAAAACCACTAGCCGGCTCCATTAAAGAAGGCCGGGCTATAGTAGATGCAGTAGAACAATATGGCAGAATTTGGCAAACAGGTAGTTGGCAGAGGTCTCAAGACCACTTCCGCCAGGCATGCGAACTGGTCCGCAATGGATACATCGGTGAAGTAAAATATGTTGTTGTAGGACTTCCTGCTAAAAATTCTATTAACAAACGAGACACAAAACCATCCGATCCCCCTCCCTGGTTTGACTACGATATGTGGTTGGGGCCGGCACCTTATGCTCCCTACTGTGAAGCAAGATGTCATTGGAACTTCCGTTGGATTAGCGATTACGCAGGAGGACAATTAACAGACTGGGCAGGTCATCATTGCGATATAGCTCAGTGGGGAATGGGCACAGAATTAACCGCACCGGTAGAAATTATCCCAAGAGGAGGGAATTGGCCTAAAGCAGAGGATGGATTGTTTGACACGGTAGAAGACTATGAATTCCTTTGCAAATTCAAAGAAGGTTTCGACATGTTGGTAACGGCCCGGCAAAAAGGTGGGGTATTATTCAAAGGATCTGAAGGCTGGATACATGTTGACCGAGGGGCCTTTGATGCACAACCGCGTTCCCTTGTCCAGACTGAAATCAAACCTCATGAATTACATCTATATCGTTCCTCCAATCATATTGGTAACTTTTTAGAATGTGTTCGAACTCGTAAAAAAACAATTACACCAGCAGAAGTAGCCCACCATTCTATTATGATTGGACATTTAGGACTGACTGCTCTCAAATTAGGTAGACCCTTAAAATTTGACCCTGAAACAGAGACTTTCGTAAACGATACAGAAGCCAATCGCATGCTTTGTCGTCCCATGCGTGAACCTTGGCACCTTTATATATAAAATTACTTACTAACAAACTTTCTTTGGATATAAAGGAGAAATAATATGAATTATAGGACAAAACAGATAACCTTGGGAATAACCCTAATCGCTCTTATGCTTACCTGTATTCCCGGGACATTTGCAGAACCAAGTATTAAATCTTTACTTATTACAGGACAGAACAATCACCGTTGGGACATTAGTTCTCCCATCTTGAAAGACGCATTAGAAAAAACAGGGCTTTTTCAAGTAGATGTGCTTCATGCTCCCGCTCAGGGTGGTGATTTCTCATCATTCCAGCCTGAATTTCAAAAATATCAAGTAGTTATACTGGACTACAATGGTGATCCCTGGCCTGAAAATGTAAAACAGTCTTTCGTATCATATGTAGAAAACGGCGGTGGTGTCGTTGTTTATCATGCGGCCAACAATGCTTTCCCCGAATGGCCGGAATTCAATAAAATTATCGGACTGGGCGGTTGGGGCAATCGTGACGAAAGATGGGGACCTTATGTTCGCTGGCGTGATGGCAAAGTTGTAAAGGAAAATATCCCCGGACCCGGTGGAGCCCATGGAACCCAACATGCCTTCCAGGTAGTCATCCGTGACCGAAATCATCCTATTACAAAAGGACTTCCTCCTGCATGGTTACATAAAAAAGATGAGTTATACCATAATTTGCGGGGACCTGCTGAAAATCTAACCGTTCTTGCAACGGCTTACTCCGACCCTGCGGAAAAGGGAAGTGGCGAACACGAACCTATTCTTTTTACAATTCAATATGGTAAAGGCAGAGTTTTCCAGACTGTTTTAGGACACCCCCAAGAAGATACACCGGTTGCCTTGCAATGTGCCGGTTTTTTGACTACCTTTGTCCGTGGTGCAGAATGGTGCGCTACGGGCAAAGTAACCCAACCTGTGCCAGAAGACTTCCCAGGACCTCATGAAACCCGTATATGGGAAGAAAACAGACATATCCCATTTACTGAACTTCTGGAGCGAATAAAGGGATTTAAGGAATTAGATAGTCGTGTTACGATTACTCAGATAAATGAATACTTGCGGGTAATGACTTCGGATAAAAGACCTCTTACAAATTGCGAAAAAGAAATGAATAAATTCTTGCTATCCGATGCAACACCCGATGCAAAAAGATTTATATGTTCAAAATTAGGAGAATTAGGCTCTCAGGCATCCGTTTCTACACTTTCTGATTTATTAAATATTCCAGAACTATTTGAATCGGCCCGTTATGCACTCGAAAAAATACCTGGCGAACCGTCTGCTATGGCACTACGAAATGCCTTACAATCAACCGAAGGGAAAAATCGCATCGGGATTATTACATCTCTTGGTTTAAGAAAAGATATCAAATCAATACCGGCCATCGCAGTATTCTTAAATAATACCGACCCCGATACAGTTATCTCCGCTGGCTCTGCTTTGAGCATGATGGAGGATGAAAATGCCCTTTCCGCATTATGGACAGCACACTCACAATCCATAGAATCAACCCGTCTTAAACTAACAGAGCATGCTCTTAACTGTGCCGATAAAATCCTCTCAAAGAAAAAATCACAGTATGCTCTATCCGTTATTCGTAACATATCCGGAGATAGTACAACAAATCCATCCCTTCGTATAGCATCCCTCCGTAGCCTTTTAAAGTATTCTGAAGATGAAGGAACAAAGGCATTAATAAAATCACTTGCCGACCCCGATACCAATTATGTCCGTCGGGTGATTGGTGCTACACCACTTATTAAGAATAAGAATCTATTAAATGCAGTATGCAAAGAATTAGCATTTTCCACTCCAGAAAATCAAGTACAGTTTATTAATCTATTTGCCTCACAAAAAAGAACAGAAATATTACCTTATGTCGTAACCAGTCTTAACAGCGATAACCAAACCATTCGTGAAGCCAGTCTAAAAGCATTAGGGGCTATTGGTGGCAAATCAGAATTAGAATTACTTACTTCAAAAGCCCTCGGCGAAGGAGCAGAAAGTGAACTGGCAAAAGAAAGTCTTGCATCCATGCCCGGAGAAGAAGTTGGCCGTAGTATGTTAGATATACTAAAAAAACCCGATATAGAACCGGCCCTCAAAAAGATTCTTCTCCCATTGGTGGCTGAAAGAAAAGTCCCGGGAAGTGAACCCGTAATTCTTCAATCCGCCGGAGACGCAGACCCCGAGTGCAGGATTTCAGCATTAAAAAGCCTTATCGAACAACCCAGTCCAGAAATGTTCGATACCATTTTACAGTTACTACCCGGTGCAAATTCTACCGAAGAACAAGAACTATTTGAGGAATTAATATTAAAAATTGTATCCCTTAACACGGATGAGACCGAGAAACAATTAGAAAAAATTTCCTCCGTTTTAGATACTTATTCCGAACTCCCTATCCAGACCGTTCTCCTTAGCGTGCTTGCAAAGTCCGGTCATCCCAAAGGTTGGGGAAAACTACAAGCATTAATAAATACAAATACACCTACAGATAAATTAGGTGTTGTTTTAAAAGCATTGAACGAATGGCCTGATGACACCCCTGTTTCCCTATTAATGGACTTTGCCCGTGCCAATACAGAATTACCACAGCGAGATGTTTTACTCGAGACCACTTTGAACTTATCACAAAAGACAAAAGCCTCTGACGAAGAAGTAATTCAGCGGATTGCCACTATATTAGAGTTAAATCCTTCTGTAGGAGTAAAGAAAACCGCATTGGAAAAAATAGCCTTGCGAAAAGTAGATAGCTCATTGCCTTTACTGCTCAAGTATCTTCGAGAATCAGAAGATTCTATAAAAGAAACCTTAATTCGTTCATTGACGAACTGGCGAAATGCAGAACCCCTGGATTCCCTGTTGGAATTAGCACGCACCACTGAGAATGACGCCATCCGCAGGCAGTCCCTTGCAGGCGTTATCCAACTATCGGACAATATCTCAAATATGCCCTCCGAACAACGCACAAAATTGTTTAACGATGTCATTGCTATCAGCACAAAGCCCGAAGTATTAAAAGGAATTATCGGTGCCCTGCAAAATACATCCTACCCCGAAGCATTAGCCATTGTTATTCAATATCTTGACAACGAACAGGTAAAAGGTGAGGCAGAAGTAGCCATAGTAAAACTTTCCAAAACGCTCCTCGGTATCGCTCCCGACTTGGTATCTACCGCCCTTGAAAAAGTTATCGCACAAGGACAAATGGAACTCATCAAACAGGAAGCACAGCGAACCCTGGAGATTATGCCGAAATTTGAGGACTTCATAACCACCTGGTTGGTCTCAGGTCCTTATGTTAAAGACGACATTAACACAAATATGTTATATGAATTTGCATTTGCACCCGAAAAAGTAGAAGAGGCAGAAAAAGTTAACTGGAAACCTGCTTCACCAGGAACAAATCCCAACAAACCGATGGTCATCGAACTGCATAAAATCTTCGGCGGAGAAAATCGAGTGGCCTATTTGAGTACTTATGTATGGAGCGACATAGAGCAAGATGTAAACCTACTCATTGGGAGTGATGATGGCGCTCGTATCTGGATTAATGGGGAAAAAGTATTTGGAAAGAATACAAACCGTCCCTGTGTCCCCGATGATGATACTATCGGAATACATTTGAAACAAGGTTGGAATCGTATCCTTGCAAAAATCCGTCAGGGTAGTGGTCAATGGGAATTCTGTGCCCGTATCCGCAAACCTGACGGAACACCCATAGAACCCAAACTCAAAACATCCATATTACCTCAATAAGAATAAATAGAATCTCTAAAAAATTGTTATTAGGGGCAGGCATAAAACCTGTCCCTATATTTATCCCTTCTCCTATTTTTTCCTTATTTATAAAAGACTACAATTACAAAGTGCATACCAATATTTTAACATCACATCTCTATTCTTGTATAATTACTACTAATAAAAATAATTATGAGTTAGAATAAATATTGAAATATATGAAATATTTATTATAATTAGTTTAATTTTAATAAATATAATAATATTATTAAAAAAAATATGGCTTCACTCTCATTGAATTATTAGTTGTCATAGCCATTATTGGAATCCTTGCAGCAATTCTACTTCCAGCACTTGCCCGAGCCCGTGAAGCGGCACGCCGTTCCAGTTGCCAGAATAACTTAAAACAGATTGGTTTAACATGTAAAATGTATGCAAATGAAGCCAAAGGAGAAAGGTTTCCACCTTCCAAATTATACAATTGCACAGAACTAAGTGGAGAATTTGTACTTGATTGTATGGCGGTATATCCAGAATACTTAAATGACCCAGCAGTCCTATTATGCCCTTCAGCCACTACGGGGAATGACCCTATAAAAGTTTTCAATAAGGCAGACAATCGGGCTCAAGTAATTGGTGACCGCGCGGGAAATTTAGTACAAACGGCAGGAGTCCCCAATCAAGAGTTTTATCCCTGCGAGGTAGATGATAGTGGCTGTTCTTACTTATATCTGGCATGGAATACATGGTTCCCGAGAATTATTGACAGACCGGACCCCCCTGAAAATCCGGATGTAGATGTCATGATAGACTGGCTTATGGCAAACAATCCCCAGGTGATTATTATGTTAGCCAACCTCTATCCCCGATTAGGAAACCCCACACAAAATGACGAAGATTTCACATTCAACGATGGGACACAAAATCTTACTATGTATCGTCTGAGGGAAGGAATTGAACGATTCATGATAACAGACATTAACAATCCTTCCGCAAGTGCCAAAGCGCAAAGCGAAATCCCTGTTAGTGGAGACTGGGTTAGTACCGATATTGGTCAGGAATTCAACCATGTTCCCGGCGGTTGCAATTTCCTGTATATGGATTCTCATGTTGAGTTTATTCGTTTCCCCGGCAAATGGCCTGTGAACCGTACTATGGCTGTTTTACAAAGTGAAGAAATAATGGACAGATTTTGATTATCCTTTTCTACTATATTAATTAAAGCAGTTTGACTCCGGTCTGTATCTGTCTCATCAATGACGATGGTTGCAAGTTAAATTTTCTTCATTTTGAAGAGTGCCCTGAATAAAGAGAGATAATACTTTTCTTATATCTTTCTCAGATGTAAATATAGTTTTGATCCCTGCAGATTCCAATCTGCTTTTAATACCATACCCCATTCCACCAGAAATGACAGCACTAATACCAGAAAACTTATTGACCACTCGTTCATGTACATCTATGGAGTGAGTATGTCTGTGAGAGTGTTCACTCGACTTATTTTCATTACTTATGTGTTGTGCATGTCCTGTAAAAGTATTAGGAATATACTCTTCCCTCTTTATATTATCCCCTTCAATTTCAACAAACAAAAAACCTTTAGCCTGCCCAAAATGAGAAGATACATTTTTACCATCATTCGTGGGAATTGCTACTTTCATATTTATCCTTTCCTTGTGTATATAGAATTTTTGCAAATTATTATTCTTCAAATTTCATTCTTGAGGCATGAACAATTTCTCCCTTCGGACCATGATAAAAAGCATGGGGACCTCTTCTGCAAATGCAAGGAGCGATATAGTTTCATCCAGAAGGAGATTTCATTTCCTTTTCTGATATCTGTTCAGAATTGAAAGAGGGAAGAGTGTCAGATTGTGTCCATCTCCATCTCTGAATACCTCTCCTGTTAATTTGGGATTCTCCCTGGCAGTTAACCATACCAAAGTTTCTTGGATTTCTCACATATAATTCCCTTATGATTCAGGGTCTATTATTATAATTACCTTTTTCATATTTCATCTCATGAACATAATTTTGTCTTCTACAGTTTCTATGACAATGTCTTTCTCTGCCATGCATTCGCCGTTGACAAACAAAATTTACAGAACCTCCATTAATATATATAGGGATCCCTTCTACAAGTGCTTTAGAAAGTTTCCTGCGAGCCTGTTCAATAATCCTGGAAAATGTAGGACGGGATACTCCCATTTGTTGTCCTGCCTCTTCATGATATAAACCCATATAATCGGCCAACCGCAGAGCCTCAAATTCATCTAATGTGAGGGTTACAGGTTCTGTATCATTATTTTTTCTTTCTCCATCGATTACAGGAACAAATTGTTCTACAATAGGACATGCATTTAATTTTCTCGGGCAAAATGGTCTTGGCATTACTTTCTTTTTCCTACAATAATTATGAACATATGCTTATAACTATAACGAAATTATCAAACTAAAGTAAACAAAAAGGGGTAAAAATATAATTTTGTTTTGTTAGGAGAAAATAAAACATAAAAAGAAATTGTTTACTTGATTGATTAAGTTATTTATAAGATAATATTTATAAACTGGAAATGAAACGCAAAACAGGGGACGCTATAATGAGTAATTCTGACCCTATTAGCGAAGCACATGTAGAAATAGATAAGATTTCTTTTCCCGATGAAGAATGGATAGATGCATTAATAGCCTATTTAGAGGAACGCGGTCCTCAGGCAACGGCAAACCTGCTTCGACGATTACAGGATTATACATATCTTTTAGGTATCCGTAAACCATGCCCAGCAACCACACCTTATATTAATACCATCCCTGTTTCTGAGCAACCGGTTTTTCCCGGCAACCGCGAACTGGAACGAATCATCAAGTCATATATCCGCTGGAATGCAATGGCAATGGTCGTTCGTGCCAATCGTGAGGCGGATGGCATTGGTGGACATATATCAACTTATGCATCTGTTGCAACTCTATACGAGGTTGGCTTCAATCATTTTTTCAGAGCTCGAACAGAAGAGTATGGGGGGGACCTTATTTATTTCCAGGGACATTCTGCACCAGGGATATATGCCCGAGCCTATTTAGAAGGAAGGTTATCTGAAAAGGACCTTAATAATTTTCGAAGGGAACTCAGTAAAGAGGGTGGGCTCCCTTCTTACCCTCATCCACGACTTATGCCCGGATTCTGGTCGTTTCCAACAGTGTCAATGGGATTAGGTCCTATCATGGCCATATATCAGGCTCGATTTAACAAATATTTAGAGAACCGCGGATTGAAACCGAAAAACGGGGGCTATGTCTGGGCATTTCTGGGTGACGGTGAAACCGATGAACCAGAAACTTTAGGGGCCATTAGTTTAGCCAGTCGTGAACAATTAGATAATCTTATCTTTGTAATTAATTGTAATTTACAGCGTCTTGACGGTCCTGTTCGTGGAAATGGAAAAATTATCCAGGAATTAGAAGCGATATTTCGCGGTGCAGGCTGGAATGTTATTAAAGTCATCTGGGGTAGCGACTGGGACCCACTCTTCGAACAGGATGAACATGGTCTGTTAATAAATGCATTAGGAGACATTGTAGATGGAGAATACCAAAAGTTTTCAGTATCTTCGGGTGAATACATCCGCAATAAAATAATTGAGCATGAGCCCCGCCTCGCACCCTATCTGGAACAAGTTTCGGATATACAATTGCGACAGTTGCGAAGAGGCGGTCATGACCCCATAAAGGTATATTCCGCTTACTATCACGCGTTGCAGACTCAGGGAGCACCTACAGTGATATTAGCCAAAACAATTAAAGGTTACGGTTTAGGTGAAAGTGGAGAAGGGAAAAATATAACACATCAGCAAAAGAAATTAAATGAAGATGAACTACGAGAATTCCGGGCTCGATTCGGTATACCCATATCAGACGATGAAATTGCCTTTGCCCCATTTTGTAAGCCACCCGATGACCATCCTGCCATGATATACCTACAAGAACGGCGAAAGGCTTTGGGAGGATACTTACCCCGTCGTGAGGTACTTGCACCACCATTGAAAGCACCCGAAAACAAACTTTTTGATGAATTCTACAAAGGGACACCCCGTCCTGTTTCAACAACAATGGCATTTGTTTCCATATTACGAAAACTCCTCCAACATGAACAAATAGGTAAATTGATAGTTCCTATTGTGCCGGATGAGGCACGAACATTTGGAATGGAAGGATTGTTTCGTCAAATTGGAATTTACTCTTCACAAGGGCAGAAATATGACCCGGTAGACTCCGAATCTGTTTTATATTATAAAGAGGCTACGGACGGACAAATTCTTGAAGAAGGTATTTCTGAGGCAGGCTCTATGGCGTCCTTTATCTCTGCTGGAACAGCCTATGCAAGCCATGGTATTAATACAATTCCATTTTTCATCTTTTATTCAATGTTCGGTTTTCAGCGGATTGGCGACTTAATCTGGGCATCTGCAGATATGAAAGTTCGTGGTTTTCTTGTTGGTGGTACTGCAGGTAGAACAACACTGGCAGGTGAAGGGCTCCAACATCAGGATGGACATAGCCATCTTATTGCAATGTCTGTTCCCGGTCTTCGTGCATATGACCCCGCATACGCTTATGAAATAGCGGTTATCATTCAAGAAGGTATCCACAGTATGTATGAAAAACAGGAACCTGTTTTTTACTATCTAACTGTTGGTAATGAAAACTACACAATGCCACCTATGCCTGCCGGCAAAAAAATACGCGAAGGAATTATTAAAGGATTGTATTTATTCCGACCCTCCACAAATAAGAATACTAAAATAAAAGTAAATCTATTAGGCAGTGGTTCATTATTAAACGAGGCCTTGAAAGCCCAGAGCATTCTGGAACAAGAATTTAAGATTGGTGTAGATGTTTGGAGTGCAACCAGTTATAAAATGCTTCGCGAAAATGCTTTGGAAATAGAAAGATGGAACCAACTCCATCCCACATTAAAAAAGCGAATTCCCTATGTAACAGAATGTTTAAACAATAATTCCCTTGCGACAATTGCGGTTTCAGACTATGTTAAACTTGTTCCTGATAGTATATCCCGATGGGTTCCTCACAAATTTGTATCCCTGGGAACTGACGGTTTCGGTCGTTCGGATACGCGAGAAGCATTACGCGACTATTTTGAAGTAGACAATCGATATATTGTTTTATCCGTTTTATCTGTATTGCTTCAGGAGAAAAAAATATCTATGGATACAGTAAAAAAATACATAAAAGAAAAAAATATTTCAACTACCAAACCATATCCAATGGATTTATAAAACACTACAAATCATTATAAAAAGGATTTGAATATGGCTAAGGAGTTTCGATTACCATCTTTAGGTGAAAATGTTACTGAAGCAACGATTGGCAAGATTCTGGTAAAGATTGGAGATACGATTCGTAAAGGACAAGCAGTTCTGGAAGTTGAAACGGATAAGGCGTTAGCAGAAATACCGTCTTCATTAGACGGAAAAGTATTGGAAATCCATGTTAAAGAAGGACAAAAAGTAAAGCCGGGGACTCTCATCTTCACCGTAGACGAGAAAGCAGAAGGAACAACCTCTTCCCCCATAGGAGCCGTACCTACCCCTATACAGGAAAAAAGTCCTGTTAAAGAAAAAGAGGTTGTCCCTCCCGTTACCTTGGAAAAACCTGTCTCATTACGACCTCCTTCAACTCCCGCAACTTCCCTACAAAAAGCAAAATCAGACATTCCTGTTCTGGCTTCCCCATCTGTGCGTCGGTTAGCCCGCGAATTAGGGATTTCCCTTGAAGATGTGCCCTCATCCGACCCATCTGGAAAAATTTCAGCAGAAGATATTCTTGCATACCAAAAAAGAAAAACGGAAGAAACTATCATAAATACATCGGAAACAACCCCTCCGATTTCTATTCCTGAATTTGCTACTGCGGAGGACCAACCATCCACAACAGACTCATGGGGACCTGTTATCGTTGAACCAATGAATACAATCCGTAAAAAGACTGCGGAGCAAATGATGCGTAGTTGGTCCATCCCACAAGTAACCCATTTTGATAAAGCTAATATTACACAATTGGAAGAACTTCGTGAAGCATGGACGAAAAAAATTCAATCCTCGGGAGGAAGACTAAGTGTTCTAATTTTTACACTAAAAATTGTGGCAGAAGCATTAAAAAAGTTTCCAAAGTTTAATTCCAGTATTGACACGGAAAACGAACAAATTATTTATAAAAAATATTATAACATTGGGGTCGCCGTAGATACAGACAATGGACTTTTAGTCCCTGTCATTCGAAATGTTGATAAAAAAACGATTAAAGAACTTTCTATTGAATTGCCCCAACTGGCAGAAAAAGCACGGCAAAGAAAACTGACATTAGAAGAGTTACAGGGGGCTACCTTTACCATTAGTAATTTAGGCGGATTAGGAGGCGTCGGTTTTACACCAATTGTTAACGCACCACAAGTAGCCATTTTAGGAATGTCTCGTTCCTCAATGGAACCTGTATACCAACATGGAAATTTTATTCCACAACTAATATTACCACTCAGTTTGTCTTATGACCATCGCGTTATTGATGGTGCGGAATCAGCCCGATTTGTTCGATGGATATGCAATGCTCTTGAAAATCCCTGGAATATATTTTTCGAATAATTAAAGGAAAACACCTAAACAAAGGAGGTCATATGCCAGATATAATCAATACACAAGTTGCAGTTATCGGTGCAGGTCCCGGAGGATATGGTTGTGCCTTTATGTGCGCCGATTTAGGAATAGAAACTGTATTGATTGATGTAGAGAAGAATCCTGGAGGAACCTGCCTTTATCGAGGTTGCATCCCCACAAAAACACTCCTTCATATCTCCCATGTCATATCCAATGCATTAGAGGCTAAAAAATTTGGCGTGTTTTTCCAAAAACCTAAATTAGACATTGACGAAATACGCAAAAATGTTCAGAGCGTCGTAGAACATTTAACAGGAGGTTTAGGACAACTCACAAAATTGAGAAATATACAATATATTCAAGGGAGAGCCAGTTTTTTGGACTCAAATACATTGGAAGTATTCCTTCTGGATGGCAGGGAACTACGCATAAAATCTCAATACACAATTATTTCAGCAGGTTCAAGACCTGCACTTTTTGGACAGCCTATTGATTCGCCCGATATTATGAACTCCAACACTGCGGTAAATATTGAAGAGATTCCCGAAAAATTGCTCGTTATCGGTGGTGGATACATTGGGTTAGAATTAGGGACTGTTTACACAACCTTAGGTTCAGAAGTAACGCTCGTAGAACTTACGGACGGATTACTACCCGGTGTGGATAGGGACTTAGTGCGACCTCTTGAAAAACATTTAGAAAAAATCCTCCACCAAATTTACACAAAAACAATGGTCAAACAATTAAAACCACAAAAAAAAGGCATATCTGTTGAATTAGAAGGACCCGAAATTAAGAAGTCCCAACAAATTTTTGATAAAGTCCTTGTTTCGGTCGGTAGAAAGCCTAATAGTAGTGGTTTAGGATTAAAAAATACGCATGTCTCTATAGACGAAAAAGGATTCATCCGAGTAGATGATCAGAGAAGAACCTCAGACCCTTATATTTTCGCCATTGGGGATATAGCGGGCGGACCTATGCTTGCCCATAAAGCAACCCATGAAGGGAGAATAGTAGCAGAAATTATTTCCGGAAAAAATGTGGCATTTGAACCTCAAGCAATTCCAGCCGTGGTATTCACAGACCCTGAAATAGCATGGTGCGGATTGACAGAAGAACAGGCACGCGAGAAAAACATTCCCATTCAAGTAACCAAATTCCCCTGGTCTGCCTCTGGAAGAGCCATGACCACATTCCGAAACGAAGGTCTAACTAAAATCATTACCCATGCAGAAACTCAGCAAATATTAGGTTTTGGCATTGTAGGTGCAGGTGCTGGGGAATTGATTGGCGAAGCCACACTGGCTATTGAAATGGGGGCCACACCGGAAGACCTGGACCTAACCATACATCCCCATCCAACCCTGAGCGAAACCATCATGGAAACTGCTGGAGCTTTACTCGGTAGGAGCACCCACATTTATCGAAAACCTTCTTCCAAAGGATAGATAAAATTCTCTAAACCATCCAGGGTCATACTGATAAATCTCTTTTTTTACCTTTATTAACATACCTCTTTGATATAATTTTCTAATCCCTCTCCATGTATCTATTGGTTTTCTGCCATATAATTTTTTATACTGTTCCTCTACCCAATCCACAACAGGTCCATGGGGCAACTCTTTCTTAGGGTTGACAAAGAAGTATTGCATAATCAAATCTTCAATACTAATCTGTTTTGAGTTTTTCAACTTCATTCAGCCTTTTTCACAATATCAAGCTGTAGCTGGTCAATTTCTGCCTCTTTTAATAATCTTTCTCTCGCCATTTTACAATAATTTTCGTCAATCTCAATCCCAATTCCTTTTCTATTCGTCAATGCACATGCAATCAGTGTTGTCCCACTTCCTAAAAATGGATCCAAAATTGTATCTCCCACATATGAAAACAACTTGATACAGCGTTTTGGCAATTCAATAGGGAATGGAGCAGGATGACCAATCCTTGTTTTACTCTCCCCCATAAATGACCATACCCCATAGGTCCATTGGATAAACTCTTCTCTTGTTATATCAGAGAGACCACTCCCACTCGTTTTTTTCCCAATGTTTTTTATATAACACCGCTATCATTTCCACAGGAGCAATTACATAGGGAGTAGAAACAGATAACCATGAGCCCCATGCTGTTCGTCTCGAAATATTCTGTTCATTCCATACAATAGTGGACTGATATTGAAATCCTATCTTTTTTGCTATTGTAATAATATCCACATATATGCTCTGATGTCCCCCTTTATTTTTATCCAGAGGGATATTCAAACAGAATCTTCCATCGTCTTTCAACAACCGATACGTTTTTTCTAACTAATTCGCTGTAAATTCCAAATAATCTTCGTATGAAACCATGTCGTTGTAAGAATTATATGTAATATCTACATTATAAGGAGAAGAAGTAACAATCAGGTCAATGGAATCGTTTTCTACACAATCTCATTTTAGAAAATCTGTAGGATATATACATTATTTCTCTCAAAATACGGCTTTCCTATCATTAAATTGCACCCTACTTAACTTAAATAAATATATAAACTATTATAATAACTTATCCAAACAAATAAAAACCTACATTTTTATTCCTTTGTTTTCTAGAAAGGAGAACCGGCTTTTTACCCATTTTCGCCATCTGTTTTTACACAAGCCCACCTTTTATAAACTCAACCGTTTCGGTTAAGCCGGTGCAGAGGTCTATTTGAGGTTGCCATCCTAAAATTTCTCGGGCTTTGTCTCCTGTAATGTAGATATTCTGGACCTCACCGGGACGAAGCGGTGCTAATTCAGGTTCTCCTTGATAACCCAATATATCTGCAATTATGTCAAAAATCTCACGCACGGTCGTCCCTCTTGCAGAACCTAAATTAAGGGTCTCATCAGTGGCTTTATCTAAACCTAATAAAAATGCCCGGGCTATGTCTTTTACAAATACATAATCCCGTTGAGGAGTGCCATGACCATAAAGGACTGGCTTTTTTCCCTTCAACATAAGTCCGGTAAGTATCGAGCACACTCCTGCTTCCCCTTCCGGGCTCTGACGAGGTCCATAAACATTGGGCAATCTTAAAATGAGATATTTCAATCCGTATAGTCGTTGATACAATTCTAAATAATGTTCAAAGGCTAATTTACTCGTGCCATAAGGAGACATAGGTCGGGGTTGATATGTTTCAGGCACAGGAAGGGTATCTGTCTCACCATATATCGCACCTCCTGTTGAGGAAAAAATAAACTTCTGCACATCATATTTGACAGAACTGTTTAAAAGATTAATTCCACCCAATACATTTACCTTTGCATCAAATATGGGATCTGTCACACTCTTTCGCACATCGATTTGCGCCGCTAAATGGGCTACATAATCCGGACGGAAATTATCAAATACCGCATCAATTTGGTCGGAACATATATCCATTTCTATAAAAGTTGCTCCCGGATTTATATTCTCACGCTTACCGGAACTTAAATTATCTATCACAAGTACTTCGTGGTGGTTTTCAAGCAACATATCAACAACATGGGAACCAATAAAACCGGCTCCCCCTGTCACTATCACTTTAGACATAAAAACACCCTTTCTCTTAAATAATTATGTATGGGATGGTTTCCATGACAATAATATCAAAAAAACAGTTTTGTTTGCATTGTTAGCACAATATTTTGGAATAGAAATAAATCTATTTTTGTTTACTTTTTTTCCTTAATTATATTTTAATTTCTAATTTTAAGGAGGATAATAATGCTGTCATTCCGTCCCGCACATAACAACATTCTGGAAGCGATTGGCAATACTCCACTGGTTCGTCTGAACAAAATAAACAAAGGTTTAAAACCACAAATTTACCTAAAATTGGAATATTTTAATCCCGGTGGTAGTGTAAAAGACCGTATCGCATTAGCCATGGTAGAAAATGCAGAGAAAGAAGGCTTACTAAAACCCGGTGGGACCATCATTGAGGCGACCGCAGGGAATACAGGGCTGGGACTGGCTCTTGTAGCAAGTGTCAAAGGTTATCGCTGTATTTGCGTTATGCCTGACAAAATGAGTTCGGATAAAGTGAAACTTTTGCGTGCATATGGAGCGGAGGTGGTGATAACGCCGACCAATGTTCCGCCCGATTCACCCCAAAGTTATAATGGGGTTGCAGACCGTTTAGCTCGTGAGATACCCGGTGCATGGCGACCCAATCAATTTCAAAATTTAGCCAATCCCGAAATGCACTACAAAACTACAGGACCTGAAATCTGGGAGCAAACCGAAGGGAAAATAACGGCCTTTGTAGCAGGGGCGGGAACCGGTGGTACAATTAGCGGAGTAGGTAAGTATTTAAAAGAGAAAAATCCAAATGTTCGGGTTATTGGTGCCGACATCGAAGGCTCCGTATTAAGTGGGGATAGTCCAAAATCCTGGAAGGTAGAAGGAATTGGTGAGGATTTTGTTCCGCATACTTTGAATGCCCATGTGGTTGATGAGTGGATTCGTGTGAGTGATGCGGAATCGTTCCATACTATAAGGCGATTGGCACGGGAAGAAGGGATTATGTTGGGGGGGTCTAGTGGTACTGCTATTTTTGCGGGGCTTAAATATGCTCAAAGGTGCTCAGAAAAAGACCTCATTGTAATCATATGTCCGGATACAGGTAGAAATTATTTAAGCAAGGCGTATGATGATGAATGGCTTTTTATAAACGGTTTCACGGATATATCTCCCGACCAAACGCACATTGGCAAAGTGCTTGAAATTCTCGGTAGAGAGGGGCAAATCTGGACATTGACCAAAGAACAGACGCTGGAAACCGCTATCCAACTCTTCCGCGAAAAAGGGATTTCGCAAATACCGATTGTAGAAGGGAAAGAAGTAATAGGCTCGGTAGAAGAAATTACAATTATGCATGCACTTCATCAGGGGAAGTCTCCAAACACACCCTTAGTAGAAATAATGGCTCGTCCTTTACCTGTACTGGATACAGATACGAAGACAGAAGAAGTTTATCGTCTCCTGCTGGCAGGGAATCCCGCTGTGGTAATACGACAAAACAATAGACTTGTCGGAATAATTACACGCACCGATTTGATATACTTTTATCAGTTACGAAAATAGACAAAAGAAAAAAATTCTGTCATAAAGGATAGTAAGTTATGCAATTTGCTACACGGGCTATTCATGCTGGGCAGGAACCCGACCCACAAACGGGAGCCGTAGTCCCTCCTATTCATCTTGCTACTACATTTCAGCAATTGGAACCCGGCAAACACAAAGGGTTTGAATATATAAGGACACAAAACCCGACGCGTCAAAGATTAGAAGAATGTCTGACTCAATTAGAAGAAGGCTCAGCAACAGCATGTTTTTCATCCGGAGTATCTGCCATCTCTGCGATTCTACAGACCCTATCTCCGGGTGACGGAATTGTTGCAGGACATGACTTATACGGTGGAACTGTTCGACTGCTGGATAAAGTCTACTCACAGTGGGGTATAGAAGTTGCTTATGCAGAGGATAATAACCCACTATCCTTTGAGCAGGCAATTCAAAAATTATCTAAACCCCGCCTGATATGGATTGAGTCCCCCACAAATCCACTGTTAAATATCGTGGATATATCCGCAATGTCTAATATCGCAAAAAAATACGGTTTAAAACTTGCCGTAGACAATACCTTTGCAACACCATACCTGCAAAAACCCTTATTATTAGGTGCGGACTATGTTATTCACAGCAGTACGAAATATTTAGGAGGACATTCTGATGTGCTTGGGGGTGCGGTAACCGTTAAGAACACTGAGGATATTAAACCCATACAGTTCATTCAAAACAGTATAGGTGCGGTTCCCTCACCTTTTGATTGTTACTTATTATTACGGGGAATAAAAACACTCCATGTGCGTATGGAACATCACTGCAACAACGCCGAAAAGGTCGTCCAATATTTCATCGCACACCCGAAAGTTAAAAAAGTATATTATCCAGAGATAGAAAAACCACCCCTTCTGGATATTGTAAAAAAACAAATGCTCCGATCTGGAGGCATGGTTACCATAGAGTTGGAGAATACCGAAACCCTCCAAAAACTCTACCAACGACTGAAAATTTTTACCCTTGCAGAAAGTTTAGGGGCCGTAGAATCCCTATATTGCATTCCTTATTATATGACCCACGCAGGACTGTCCGAAGAAAAGAAACAAAAATTAGGCGTAACACCTACCCTTGTCCGTTTCAGCATCGGTATAGAAGACATCAACGACCTCCTCGACGACCTACAACAAGCATTGAAATAGAGATTACATACGGGACTACGGGCAAATAGATAAAGAAAAGGCTTCTAAGAAACTTCAATAGATATATCCATATTGCGTTGGGATATTATCTCCTTTTACACGGATGTACTGAGAAGTTTTATCTGTATCGCGGATTTCCACTTCATATGACTGTAACGGTGCAGTCAAACGATAACGGTAGGTATCCCCATAAGACGTTGACATCCCCGAAATCGAATCATAATTACCATGAATACTTACATTTCTACTTGATCCCAATTGCGAACTACTTCCTCTCCAGTAGTTATTTGTTCCCTTTTCATAATGATTAATATTATAGTTAATTCGTGAGCCAGAAACATAATAAGTTCCAGAAACACTTTCCCCTTTCGTATTTCGAAAACTGAAACGGCCACTATTCCCTGTTGAAAACTGAATATCTCCATACCATCCATTTAAAGATAACCTTTTAGAACCCGAAATATCATCTTCTTCCTTTTTGCCTTGATATAAAGCATCAATAGCCCCAATAAGAGTAGGGATTATTGGTGAAAGCGAAGGCTTCTCTTCTTGTTGTTTTCTAGGTAGAGATATGCTTTCCCTCTTCTGAACAGGGAAATAATCTCTTTGCTTTGGTAAAACGGAGGGGTTATAAACCTTCCTTGTCTCAGTTTGTCGATTGTACCTATACGGGTTAATCATCAAGGGGTGGCTATAGGGGTTAGGTGAAAAAAGGGGCTTCCCTATATAATTAAAAGTTTCTTCCAGATAAGGATTATATAAAGATTGCTCATCAATCTTTTTCCCACCATAGAGCGGTTGTATATTCTTTATTTTTCTACCACCCACTGTAAATTGTTCATCTATTAAAGGTTTACCCCCATATAAACTTGTAGCATTGTCGTTTGCCTCAAAACCCTGCCATGTAGTTAAAGCATTGTTATGGATGTTATAACTTGTAGCATTGTCGTTTGTCTCAAAACCCTGCCATTGAGCACTTAAAGAAATACTTAGCAATAAAATAGAAGCAGTAAGAAGACTACAAAAATGATTTTTTTTTATCCACTTTTTATCCATCTTTCAAACTCCTTTTACCTACTTTTATTTAAACGAATTAATAAACCTATTTCTTCAATTATATTATTAATTATATCATTCATGAAAGATCTTTTAGAGATTTTATCTCCCAACTTAGAAAAATTCTTTTGTAGTATTAGAAACCGGGGTCTGGATTACTTTGCTCTTCAGGAGGAATGAGCGGGGTTATTCCTGGCTCCAAAGGAGAGGTTCCAGGTTCTTCCGTTGTAGAGGATGGGGGCTTTTTACCATCAATCGGCTCCAGCAATGCCTCCTCAGAAATATTCTCTTCTACTTTCCTTTGAACGGGATAGAAAGCAGGGGGTGCAGTTCCCTCAATATAGGCTTCTGTGTAGTCGCCACCGAGTGTTCCTGTAATACGGTTGATTTTGAAGAATTGCACACCGGAAGGAACAACAAAATCGCGAACGGGCAATTTTTTTTCCGCAACCATCATAAAATCAACCCAAATTGGACATGCTAACCGTCCCCCTGTATAATTCACCCCTCTACCTAAACTCCGGTTGTCCTTATACCCAACCCAAACGACCGTAGTAAAATCTGTAGTAAATCCACAGAACCACGCATCTCTGCTATCATTCGTCGTTCCTGTTTTTCCTGCTACCGGTCTCTTTAAGGCACTGGCTCTATGTCCTGTTGGATAGTAACCTAAAGAAGGGTCGGGAATACAAACCCCTTTCAGCATGTGCATGGTAACATACGATACTCTCGGGTCAACGACCTGCTCCTTTTTCTGATATAGATGATAATTATACAGAAGAAGTCCCTCTGCGTCACGAATTTCTTTGATGAACACCGGATAATATTTCATCCCATTATGCGCAAATACAGAATAGGCAACCGTATGGCTCAGCGTTGTTACCTCCACGGTCCCCAAACCTAATGTTAATCCAACAGAATTACTAACGATGGTATTCAGTTCACATCGTTCAAAAAAGGTCCGAACAAAAGGTAAACCTAACATATCAACCAGTCGGATAGACACAATATTTACGGACTTTTCTATTGCCTGTCTCAAGGGAATAGGACCCCGGAAATCCCCATCGAAATTTTTTGGGGCCCAAACGTGTCCGTTAGGCATAACTCGAACAAAAGGAGAATCGTCTACAAGTGTCGATGGTGTCATTCCAGAGGCAATCGCAGACATCCATACAAAAGGTTTCACACTGGAACCGGGCTGTCGTTTGGCTTGTGTTGCGGTATTGTATTTTTCCGATTCCCAATCTCTTCCACCGACCAGAACACGAACAAAACCTTCATACCCTGGACGGTTATCCAGACAAACCAGTGCCCCAGATACAGGTATAAAGTTTTTCGTTTCTACACGCGGTTTATCAAATTTTGATAGATGTTCTTCCAATGTAATCTCCGCATGTTTTTGTAATGGATAGTCAAGGGTTGTATAAACACTCAATCCACCTTCAAACACCTCACTTACCGAGTATTTAGAAAGCAAAATTTTACGAATTTCCTCTACAAAATAAGGTGCTTTTATCCGATAAGTCTCATAAATATCAATCCCTTCCTTTTTTAGTTGTTCCCTTCTTTCTGGAGTCATCACAAGCGAGGACAAATCCTCTCTCAGTGATTCCTGATATTCCTGTTCTGTAATAAACCCTTCTTCTCTCATTTGTCCTAATACAATGTTTCTTCTTTCAATAGCATTCTTCAGATGATTGATTGGTTCATTAACATTGGGGGCTCGTGTTAAACCTGCAAGTGTAGCACCCTCGCCAAGTGTCAGGTCTTGCACACTTTTTCCGAAATACTGCCTTGCTGCTGATTCCACACCATAAGCATTAATTCCTAAAAATACCTGGTTCAGATAAAGTTCTAATATTTCATCTTTGGTAAATTCGCGTTCAACCTGCAAAGCAACAATAGCCTCACGAATCTTCCTTTTTAAGGATCGTTCCTGCCCAATACCTAAAGTCTCTACATTCCGAACAACCTGCTGGGTAATAGTGCTTCCTCCACGGAACCGTCCCGTGCGTAAACCATATATGAACGCATTTATAATAGCATCCGGTCGAACACCCTTATGAGTATAGAACAGAGCATCTTCGGTAGCAATGAAGGCCTTTTGCACATGAAGGGGAATTTGACTGAGTGGCACCAATTGCCGATCCTCTATCGTAAAGGTATAAAGAAGTTCCCCTGTATCTGCATATATTTTTGTCCCCGTTTTGGGGCGAAAAGTCTCTAATGCGGATATAACATTCTGAGCATCATCCAATATCCAAACAAAAACACCCAGTATTGAGCCCCATAGGGATCCTATGATTAACATCATACCAAAAAACAGCCATGCACATCCGCGTCGAGGTAATATTGTATATTCCATTCTATAATCCTATAGGGATTTCTTCAATTGATACATTTATATAGGAGGTATATTTCTTTTTATTTCCAATTTGCTAATTATAAATAAACTGAATATTGCTACAGTAACTCCTAATATGGAACCTATTGAATTTGCAGTTATATCTAATACTTCAAAAGATCGTGTTGGCACAAAAATTTGACAGATTTCGATAAAAAAACCATAAATAAAGGATATGACAAATGACATATAAAAAACGGTTTTTACTAAATACTGTTTTTTACCCTGTCGCATTCCTATTGCAAGGATAAATGAAAAAATTGCATATAACATAACATGAAAAACCTTATCTTGATAAGGAAACCACTCGGGTGTTTCTTCTGTTATCGGCTGAACAGATAAATAAAAAACAAATATTGCATAAATAACTGTTATAGTTAAATACTTTTTGTTCAAGTTTAGTTCTCTTTCGTTTCGATAGAAATCTGTCCATCTGTGGGATTGTTGGTATTCCCCGGAGATGGGGAATTGAATCCGGAAGAAAAACGTTCCCCCTGTTGGATGGAGGGGTTCAGTTTTTCTGTCAAGTCCAAAACATAACTATCTCTCCCTTCTTTAACACTAAAAGAAGGAACCGCCCTTTCCGGCAGAATGGTTATAACTGAAGGATATCCTTCATCGATAGGCGCTCGTATGACAGGTGCTTCACGAACAGTCAAATAACCGGATTCGTCCATATAGTAAGTAAGGGTCGCATTTTTCCCTTCAGAAAGCATATCCGCAAGGAGTAGAAATACATCTGTTGTAAAATATTGTCGTATTTTCAGCAAATCATTTGCCATTTGAAGCGCCTTTTCAGAGTTTAAAATCCAAAGATAAGATGACAGAGGTATTAATTCATCCGGATTGCTAAAATAAACTTCGGGGCGAATCGTTGGGCGGATATAATTGTAATTACGAATCCTTGCATTCATCAGCAAAGCATTCCGTCGAAATGGAAGTTCAGGACGAATTCGAAATTGGACATATTGTATCGCACGAATTACCTGGACAACCGCTTGCATCGAAAATTCAGGAGCTATCTGGGTTCCATATCTCATAGGGAATTCCATGGGATTGCTCATAATTTCCATCGGGATAAATGGGAGGTCTGTAACAATACCATATTGTAAAGGAATAAATAATTGAGTAGCAGAAACACCTACTCTTTCCGGAATGATAATTATTTTTATATTGTGCAGTTTTGGAGGGAAACAGGAAAAGATACTGCGCAAACTGTGGTAATGAGGTTCCGTTAAAATTCCACCGTCAAAAATTAAAATATTAAAATCATTGAAAAAACTTTTCATCGGTTCCGGTAATTGAATATTAGTTAAGAATTTATTAGGGGAAAGATACGCGGATAAAAGCATACAAAGATATATTACCGACTCATACATTGGTGCTAAAGCATTAGGGTTAGGGATACCGCCACTGGATAGGAATTGTTGCAATAAGATATTCCACATCCGTTCCAATTGAATAGGATTCTTTTTCAACTCAGAATCTGTCATTTCTGTAAGTTGGATCATCTGAGATTCTTTCAAGTTATCAATTGTTTTTAACAAAAATTGTGAAGATAAAGAGATCGATGTAAAAGAGGGTATTTGCTTTTGCACTTCCTGAAGTAAAGATTGAAGAATAAAAACAGAGGCATATACCAATAAATCACTCTCAAATTCAGGTGTTCGCTGAAGAAGGCTATCCCACGCCTGTAAGTGAAACACAGTAAAAGAATTATCTTTAAAATAAATGGTCCACTGTTTTTTCCATGTGTCCAAGCTCACTTCTTTTGCAACTAATTTGTCTCTTAAAGTTTGCCAATATGTTTCCCATTCCATAGTGTTCGGTTCAGGAGGAGTCCATAGAAAAGAGGACGAAGACGCAAGAACTCCAGCAGGAGAGGAAGTCGTTTCATTCGCTTCACAAAAACCCTGTGGAGGAATCAACAAGAGAGAAAGAATTATCACAAAATAAATCTGTAAAAGTCCCTGTCTACACATAAATGATAATTGATTTCTATTCATTTTATTCATAAGGAGAGGATAATTCGTGTATATAATATAACCTTGTATTCCCTTTATCAAAAACGACATTGTAATCGCCGAATATTTCAAATTGGCCTGCTGAAATCTCTGTTTCAAACGGTCCCACGAAAACATAATTTACTCTATATTTTTTTAATATTTCTTTTTGAGTCATTGTATCGCTTCTCTTTCCATAAAAACGATATACATCCTCTGTTTTTTTGACATAGTCCTTTGTAAGCATAAAATGTCCTGTGACAGTTTTGCACGGCGTAAAAGCAAATATAAATTGCGATGTTTTCGGGGAAGCAAGAATTACATCATCTTTCTCTCCATTATTTTTCAGATACTCCAGTGCAGAATAGGCCTCGCGCGACAAGAAATAAGCCCACTGAATATGCCCATACTTCAAATCACGAAACATAGAATAATATACAAAAATAGTTGTTGGTATTGAGAATAGAATTATTAAAACAGCAAGTAATATTCTTCGAGAAAATAAAAATAATAGCACACGAACAAGCACATTATCTTTAGCATTTTGTTTCCCTAAAACTGTATTTAACCAATGATAGGGACCTACCATAGTTAAAATGGGAGGGACAATAATAAAAGCATACAAGCCCGACTCTTGACCGGGTTTCCAATAAGGATATAAATTGCAGAGACCCCATGCTACGAATATCCATAAAAATAAAATAAGAAAACTAATTCTCTCCTGACATTTTCTAACAAGATAGACAAAGAATACCATGCATACCAACCAGGTCCATCCCACACCAAATACATACTCGACCAAAAAGCCCGGCTTTCCCATAAACTGATGATTTTGAGACCATCCTGCCATTCCCAATGAGTCAGAGATAGAAATCCAAAGATAATATAAAACAGCAGGAAAATGAATAATCGCAGGGATTGCACAGAAAAAAAACCATTTCTTTTCCCATTTTTTCTGAAGCAGGCAGAATAAAATGGGGGTGATTGCAAACATAATATAAGACTCCGGTATTAAGTAAGGTCTCATCAAGGAATGAATTAAAGCCATTAGGCCACATAAAATGAAATACTTTGCTCTCTCTGTTTGAAAACCATGTATCAAAAAAACATACATCAAAACGGCAAAGGTAATAGAACGAATGAAATGAGGTTTGCATATAAGATAACTGAATATTTGTATTCCTTCTATGTCCCATGAGAGGGGTAATGTCGGATGAAACCATCGATTAAAGAGCCAAATACACCAGCCAAAACCAGAGCCAACCGTAATAAGAAGTAAAACAAATTGGCGAAGATAAACACTATCTAAAATGATTGCGAGCAGATAATAAACAACAAACAAGAAGAAAAAAACAGAAAAACATCTATCTATATGAAAAAAATCAAGAACGGATATGTGCAACAATCGGGATATCTTTCCCAGTAACCACCACTCTACATTAAAAAAACGAGTATCTGAATGTTCGGGTGTGCATTGATTGGTTAACCAATTGTTTCCTTCCCACGCCTGACGCTGAAACATAATATATCCAAAAGAACCATGAGTGCCTCTACCTACCATCCCCATAAAAACTCGACTTTCATCTTCAAGGGATTTTCCATAAATATACGGGAAAGAGCCTAAAACACAAACACAAACCCCTAATAAAAAAGGGTATAGAAATTCCCTTTTTGATATTGTGGGACAGTAAGTAAAATCTTTTATCAAATCACTACTTTCAGATGGAATTTCCCCTTTTATCATTAGAAATAACCTCCATGTTGAATTTTCATTACTTCATCAGGGGTTATTTCTTGTGTCCCTTCATCTTTTGATGGAGGATTTAATTCCAATTTTTCTTTATCTGTCTTCATCTCGGGACGGGTTAAACACCATTTCTTCCATTCCTTCCTAAAGTAGTCCCACATATCTATATGTTGTGCTTTATCAACAGATTTTGATGGAAACCCCTTTTCATCAGGGATTAACAATTCTTCATATTCAGGGTCCGCACAGAACGGTCGTGGCTGACGATTTCCATTTAGATATTCTTCCCGTAATTGTCTTTGCTTTTGTGCATATTCGGAACATTGTTGCCATGTAAGCCACTGTTGCCAGTTCAAGTACTGCCATCCATTTCTAACAAGTGAACGACCTATTGTACGGGAAGGTAGATATAACTCTGAAAAGATTACGCGACCCGATACAGTTTCTTGTTTTTTCCCCTGATACCAGTCTCTTATAGGCAACGCTATACCATCCCACTTCGGGTCTAACCAAGAAATTCCAACCATCAATAAAAGAGTTGGAAATAAATCTACAAGAGATACCTCCTGTTCTACCCTTTTCATTTCCAGACTCAAATAAGGTGCATGAATAATTAGAGGAACACGAATTGTTTCAAGGTACAACCGCCATGCATGTTCAACAAAACCATGGTCTAAAAACTCTTCTCCATGGTCTGCAGTGATAACCCAAATTGAATTTCTGTCGGAGCGTAGTTTCTTTATTGAGGAATACATTGTTTTTATAGAATCATCTGTATGGGCAATTTCTGCGTCATATCGTAGAACAAGGTCTTCAAAACGGGCCTCACCCGGACCAAATCCTTGTTGAACCAAATCAGGCAGGTGAAAACGGATTTCGTCATACAAACGAAGGGGGTTTGAGTAAATTTTATTTTCAAATCGCAGATAGTATGAAGGAGGGGGTTCATATGGCTCATGAGGGTCATAGATATGAACATATATAAAAAGAGGGGTATTTGTCTCGAGGGTATTTACATACTTTAAGATTTCTTCTATAAGTTTTACTCCATTACCACTGAGACCAAATTCTTTCGTCAGCCTCTTTACATAATGAAACCCTTTTCCAAACATGGACTCCTCCAGCGCAGGATGGTCCGTAAAGAAAAGGGTTGTATATCCATGATTCTTGAGTACATCAGGCAAAGTTGTAACCGTGGGGTCTATTTGTGCTCTCCATCCTGTACTCCATGAAGTAGAAGATGGATATCGTCCCATCAAGATAGCACTCACACTTTCACAGGTATATGTAGATGCGGAGTAGGCTTTCTCAAAAACAAGACTTTGCTTTGCTACGGAATCTAAAAATGGACTTGTATTCCTTTGATACCCATAAAAACCTAAATGGTCTGCTCGAAGGGAATCGATTACAACAAAAAATATATCGGGTAGTTCTGAGGTCCCTCTCTCGGGTCCAGGAAGATTTACTACATCAGCCCCCGAACATGAAAAACAAATGAAAGTCAAAAACAATGATAGAACAATACTTCTCTTATTTATAGACATAATGTCAAACCAAATTCTATCCACTATTTTCATAAACACCTTTACCTTTAATATTTAATAGTAGTATACAAAAATAAGGGGCAACGGTTAACATTCTATTGAGAAAGGCTATTAATAAAAGTTTGGCATTTTTTGAAAAATAATTATGCGCGGAATAAGGAATGTCCAATCCCCATTGCTTCACGAACTGCTTCTACTGTCTCCAAAGCAACAGGCGTAACCTTCTGTGCATTTGCTCGAAGAAAGGACTCTACATAGTCCTGATTGTTGTCAGGATGATTAAATTTCTCAATAATAGGAGCATTAAACTCTGAAACCAAACGAGCAACTTCCTGTTTCAATTTCCCGTAGAATTTTTCACCATTGCGGTATTTTTGAACAAATTCCAGATATAACGACTCGGGAGCCAATAAAGAAAGAAGACGATACAAAACACCTACACCCACTGGCATGTGGGGAATAACAGCATCCGGGTCATTACTTTCTACAGGCAAAGGTAAGGGGTCTGTAGATGTTTCCACGGCTTTAATTTTCTTCAACACAGTATCAGGGTCATCCAGTAAATCAAGGGTATTGTGTTCACTCTTGCCCATTTTCGTTGAGCCGTCTAGCCCTGGAAGGCGAAGGGCTTCTCTCCCAACAGCCTGTGGGACATGTAGCGTTTCACCAAACCGACCATTAAATCGTTGGGCTATATCAATAGCCATTTCTACATGTTGTCGTTGATCATCACCAACAGGAACCTTATCGGCACGAACAATTAAAATATCAGCAGCCATTAACACAGGATAACCTAATAAACCAAAGGAAAGAGGATTTCCATCTATTTTGGCGTCCTCCTGTAGTTTTGAAAATTTATCTTTGTAGGTTGTCCCCCTCTCTAAAAAACCAATATTTGTAATCATACCTAACAATAGTGTCAACTCTGTGGTACATGGTAAATCACTTTGACGATAAATAACCGATTTATTGGGGTCTAACCCACATGCGGTATAAGTACGAAGCATGTCAATTGTGTTCTGGTAAATATTCTCACGGGTTGCAATTGTGGTCAAAGCGTGATAGTCTGCTACAAAATAATAACATATGGATGTATCTGTTTCTTGAAGTTTTAAAAAATGTCGAATCGCTCCAAAATAGTTCCCATAATGCAATCTACCGGTAGGTCGAATCCCCGATAAAATAACTTCTTTCTTTTTTAATGAATCAACCATAAGAAACCTCATCTCGTATAAGTTTACAGGATTATTTGAAGGTAAAAATAATAGTAAGAAAACGACACATGTATAGTATATAAAAAATAACTATTAAGTCTCTAATTGAAAACATTAGACCATTTCTTTTCGTTTTAATAATTTCAAACCAAACTGAGGCTAAGAAGATAAAATTATTTGATTTGCATTTTGATTTTTAGATTTGATAAATATTAGAATAAATATATAACGAACGGTAAGTAAAACATTAAAGTAAAAATAATCATAAAAAATTAACTTAAAAACCTATTGGAGGAAATTAACATGGCAGAAGAAAAAAAATCAATTAGTTCGCTGATGGTAGAAAACAGAACTTTTCCACCATCGGATGAAGTAAGAAAAAGAGCCCACATCAACTCTTATGACGAGTATTATCAAATGTGGAAACGGTCTATTGAGGACTGTGAAAATTTCTGGCTTGAACAGGCTGAGACCTTATCCTGGTTTAAAAAACCAACCAAGGCATTGGAGTATACATGGAACACAGAGGCCCGGATAATCCGCCATACCTGGTTCGCTGATGGGGAACTGAATGTTTCCTATAACTGTCTTGACCGTCATCTGAACACATCCATAGCAAAGAAAACAGCGATCATCTGGCAGGGTGAGCCTGAGGAAGATGTAAAATATATCACTTACGAAGAACTTCATAAAGAGGTTTGCAAATTTGCAAATGTTCTGAAATCTTTGGATGTAAAGAAAGGGGATCGTGTATGTATTTATCTTCCCATGATAACCGAATTGCCTGTAGTTATGCTTGCGTGTGCCCGTATCGGTGCTATACATTCTGTCGTCTTCGGTGGTTTTAGTGCAGAATCTCTTCGCGACCGTATCAATGATTCCGCATGTAAAATCCTGGTAACATCAAATACTTCACTGCGGTCGGGCAAGTCGATACACTTAAAAGAAATTGCTGATAATGCATTGAAAGAAACCCCTTCCATTGAAAAATGTGTGGTTGTTAAGAGGAACAATGAGCCCTGTGCTATGAAAGAAGGACGGGATTTATGGTATGACGAACTGATGGCGAATGTCTCTGATGTATGCGAACCTGAAAAAATAAACGCTGAAGATTATTTGTTCATTCTCTATACATCAGGTTCTACAGGGAAACCCAAAGGTGTTGTTCACAGTACAGCCGGATATTTACTTCATGTATCTCTATCTCATAAGTATATTTTCGATATTCATGATGATGATATTTACTGGTGCACAGCGGATATTGGTTGGGTAACAGGACATAGTTATATCGTATACGGTCCTCTTTGCAATGGTGCTACAACCGTCATGTTTGAAGGAGTGCCAACCTATCCCGATGCAGGTCGTTTCTGGCATATCGTTGATAAATTTAAGTGCACAGTTATCTATACCGCACCTACGGCTATTCGTACCTTAATTCAAAAAGGCGATGAATGGCCTGCTAAATATGACTTGAGTTCTCTGCGTGTATTAGGTTCTGTAGGTGAACCCATCAACCCGGAAGCGTGGATATGGTACTATGAAAAAATCGGTAGAGGTCGTTGCCCAATCGTAGATACATGGTGGCAAACCGAAACCGGTGGTATCTTAATAACACCCCTACCCGGTACACACACATTAAAACCGGGAAGTGCATGCCGACCATTCTTTGGTGTTGATCCGGTTATTCTGAGAGATGATGGTACAGAGGTCGATGTAAATGAAGGTGGAAAACTTTGTATTCGCAGACCTTGGCCCGGAATAATGAGAACGACCTGGGGTGACCATGACAGGTTTATTGACACTTATTTCTCAATGTATAAGAACCTTTATTTCACAGGGGATGGTTGCAGACGGGATGCGGATGGAGATTACTGGTTAATGGGTCGTATCGATGATGTAGTCAATGTCTCTGGACATCGCATCGGAACAGCAGAAGTAGAAAGTGCTCTAGTTTCCCATGAAAAAGTTGCGGAAGCGGCTGTCGCTCCTATGCCACATCCTATTAAAGGTCAGGCATTGTATGCTTATGTTACTTTGGTTGCCGGTGTTGAAGAAAGTGAAGAATTGAGAAAAGAACTGGTCATGCATGTTCGTAAAGAAATCGGACCTATTGCGGCACCGGATGTAATTCAGTTTGCCCGTGCTCTACCCAAAACCCGTTCCGGTAAAATTATGCGTCGTATCCTTCGTAAAATTGCGGAAAACGACCTCAGCAATCTCGGCGATACAACTACATTGGCAGACCCAACTGTTGTTGAAGAACTGGTTCAGGGTAGAAAAGCCTTGCTAAAAGACTAATATGAATATTTTTTATTAAAGATTTCTTGGAGCCGTGAGAGTAGCGATTTTCTCACGGCTCTTATTAACTTAAATCGATTTTATGGAGGGTTTCAATATGAATGAACAAACAACACAAAACCGATGGATTGTAGTAGTTGGAGCACTTATTGTCCAGGTAAGTTTAGGTGCTGTCTATATCTGGAGCGTATTCCAGACTCCTCTGAAAGCTGCATTTCCTACTTGGACAGAAACACAAGTTACTTATCCTTCCCAAATTGTTCTGGCTGCATTTGCTCTGGCTGTTATTATCGGCGGGAGAATTCAGGACAAATTAGGTCCACGCATTGTAGGAATAGCAGGTGGAATTATCCTGGGTATTGGACTCGCTCTCGCCAAATTTACTCAGAACTTTTCCTCCTCACCAGACATGGCATTGTATTGGCTTATTTTCTCCTTTTCAATATTAGGAGGACTGGGAATTGGATTTGGATATGTTTGCCCAATAGCAACATGCGTAAAATGGTTCCCAGATAAACGAGGATTGATTACAGGGTTAGCCGTTGCGGGTTTCGGTGCCGGTGCTTTCTTCTTTGCCCCCTTAGCAAAAGCGTTAATCTCCGGTGGTGCTTATGAATTAATGACTGTTAAACTTTTTACCTTACCACAGGTTGGTGTCTTCAATACTTTCCTAACACTGGGCATTATTTTCCTTACTGCGGTTGTTTTTGGCTCTTCCCTGTTAAAAAACCCACCCGCGGGTTATAAACCAGCAGGATGGAATCCTCCCCAACCTGCGAGTGGAGCGGGAAGTCGTGTTGATTACAATCCAACAGAGATGTTAGCAACCCCAGCCTTCTGGCTTTTATGGATCACTTATTTCGCGGGTTGTGCTGCGGGATTACAGATAATAATGAAAGCTTCACCAATATGGCAATCTTTTAGTATTTCTGCAATAACCACAAAGCCCGTTCCCGAAGATATATTTAATGGGATTGTTTCTAAAGGGACAATGGCGGTTTCTCTCATCGCTATCTTTAATGCGGTGGGCAGAATTTTCTGGGGTAAGGTATCAGATAATATTGGTAGGAAGTCTACTTTAGTGATTATGTTCTTATTGTGCGGTCTAGCCATGCTATTTTTAAATAACTTACGAACATATCCCTTATACATTTTAGGTATTAGTATTGTTGGCCTTTGTTTTGGCGGTTATCTTGCCCTATATCCCGCAGTAATTACCGATTACTATGGAACAAAAAATATTGGTATTAATTATGGTTTGATGTTCACAGCCTATGGAGCCGGTGGGCTCGCAGGTCCATATCTTGCTGCAAAATTAATGACCGTAGCAGAAAAAGTTCCTTACATGATTACAGAAAAAGGAGCACAAATCACAAAGGAATTTGCATTAGGAAGTTATAGTACTGCATTCCTTCTTTGTGGTATTGCCTGTCTTGTCGCCGGCGCAGTTATGTTAATTATCCAACCACCTAAAGCAGTAAAAAATTAATAAATAAATACATTTTATAAAAAACGGCAGAAAAATTTTCTGCCGTTTTTTTCTTTACAAACTATCCTTCTTGTTTTATTGTCTCTTCCAAAATACTCATCACAGCAACAGAAAGACTTAAATACACCTGTCCGATAGGATATGAAAGGCGAGGGAATGCAAGAGACATAACCACAATCTGTGCAGTCAAAGCACACCAGTATCCTATCCAGAATCCTTTATCTTTGCCAGTATAGCGGACTATTACCAAATAACCACCTGCACATACGATACCCATTAAAGCAATTGCAATAAATGTAAAACCAAGAATTCCTCCTTTAAATAACCAATAAACCCATAAATTATGGAGTGTTTGATAGGTCGCAAGAGTATATAAGTCCTGCCAAAAATTTGAGGCTAATCCCATCCCCTCAAATTGGCTACCCATTCCTGAACCAAATAGTGGAGATTTCATAAAGATTTCAAGAGCACCCGTAATTTCCACCAACCGTGCCTGAAGTGAAATTCCTAATCGTGAGTTTGTCCAGGATAAGATGTCGAGATGAAAAAGAAGAACCGAAGAAAACAATGCTGTTACCACACATAAAACAAATAATATAAATGCCAACGGGCGTATCTTTGAAGGTAAATAGATAATAAACACGAGGACACTACCAAAAAACACACTTACCAATGCAGTTTTCATCATTAATATAAGAAGAGGGGGAATAAAAAATAAGACGATAAGAAGAGATTTCTTTTTTTTCTTATAATCTTTATGATAAAAAAATTGACTTAAAAAGATAATAAAAAAGATTTCAAAAAACATGTGGCCATTCAAACGAACTTCTTGCAATTTCAAAGGTCCTAATTTAGCGGGGACAAATTCACCCAAGAAATTCTGGAACCGAAGGATCTTCCCTGTTAGAAGGACATATATAAATATGGCACAAGTTACGATTCCTAATATAACCGTCAGGATAAATATAATATCAATCGTCTTTTTCAAAGAGGATAGAGATTTCCATACATGAGGGAAAATAAGAGCAGAGACAAAGAAAAAAGGGAATCGTGTTTCTGCTACTACACGTTGCCAATGATAACCTGATAAAAACCCTACTGTGGCAATGTAGACAAAAAACAATAAATAGAGAAGGGCAAAGTATGAATAGATAGTCCAACGCCAGTAAACTCGTTCAAGAATTAGATTCACAAAAAAATTCCCCAGAAACATAAAAAGCATAATTTCACGAGGGTGTATTTCCATCCCTGCCACAGGGAAAATTTTTATAGAAATGTAATAATGATTGAGCATCATAAAAACAAGGAAAATTGTGGCTGAGTAATTTAAGGGAAGCAAAAGATATAGGACAGCAAATGGGGCTCCCAACCCGAAAAACAGGACCTGGGTTAAAGGAAGTTTGATAAAAAAAAGTAAAAAAATAAGTCCTATACCATAAAGAAAAGTGATTAGAAAAGCAAATATTGGAATGGATGAGTTTGATAAAAACAGATTTTTAGGTTGTTCCAATACTTTCTGCACAATTATTTCCGTTTTTATAATACCCTACAATAAATAGGAATTTGATTTCTAATTGTACACTAACTTGCCAGACCTTTTTCGTGTTCTTCGGCTAATTGTTCAATAAATTCAGGTTCCAATTTAGGAAACAAAACGTTGGGTGGATTGAGGGGAAAGCCAGAAGGCAGTGGGGCGATAATTTCATTCCAAATATCATCTCCACCTTCAGGTCCTTGTTGTTTTATTTCATAATTAATTATAGAACACAGTTCTTTACTACCTTCGGGTATAAAGGGATTCATAAGAATTGCCAACGCCTTAACAACCTGCACACAAACATAAAGAGTAGTCCCTGTTCTCTCCATATCCGTCTTACGGGTTGCCCACGGTTGCTTGGAATCAAAATAGACATTGGCTTTTCGTGCTAAGTCAACCCAGCGTTCCAGAGCCAGACGAAAGCGGAAAGTTTCTATGCTTTCTGCAACACCCTCCTTTGTATTGGATATTGCAGAAATCATGGCTTTATCTGCTTCATCCATTGCTCCAGGTGAAGGAACTTTACCATCAAAGTTTTTCATAATCATAGTTAATGTTCGATGAATAAAGTTTCCTACAATATCACAAAGTTCACCATTATAGTGATTACGAAACTCATCCCAGTCAAAATCAGAATCTTTACTTTCAGGCATAATAGAGCATATGTAATAACGAATTGAGTTCGTATCCAATTTGTCAATAGCCCAGTTTACCCGAATCATGTTTCCTTTCGATTTAGACCCTTTTTCCGATTTCCCCGTCCTGCGATTGAAAATATTTAAGTATTCATTTCCAACAACATTATCCGCCAGAACAAAACAATCCTGCCCCATTAACATGGCCGGGAAAATTACCGCATGGAATGGGACATTATCCTTGCCTATAAAATGAATGAGTCGTGTATCTGTATTTTTCCACCAGTCTTCCCATGCATTGGGGTCGTTATATTTATCAATACCCCATTGTCTTGTATTGGTCACATACCCTATTGGGGCATCGAACCAAACATATATACGCTTGTTCATGGACTCCAGATGGTCCAAAGGGATAGGAACTCCCCAATCGGTATCTCGTGTTATACAACGAGGACGCAAATCATTTATCCAGCTCATTGCAATTCCACGGACATTGCTCCGCCATTCGGGATGGGAATCTATCCACTGTATAAGTTTCTCCTGGAATCGGGGTAAGTCAAGAAACCAATGTAAGGATGTTTTTAATACAGGAGTCGAGTTATCTCCGGGAATATTAGCACGGGGATTTAATAATTCTTTTGCAGTATATTGAGCCCCGCATTTTTCACATTCATCGCCATTAGCATCCTCATAACCACAGCGGGGACACTGACCTTTTACATAACGGTCGGGTAGAAAACGATTTGTTTTCATGGAATACCATAGTTCCATTTCGCGTGGAAAAATGTATTGTCTATTATAAAGATTTGTAAAGAAGGACTGTGTGGTGTTAATGTGCAAGTCCCATGATGTCCTTCCATATATATCATAGGAAATACCCAATCTGCGGAAGGCTTCTGCATTGGCATTATGATAACGGTCTATTACATCTTTTGGCGTTGTTCCTTCTTTGAGAGCTGTTAGTGTAATCGGAACACCGTATTCATCAGACCCCCCTATATACAAAACTTTCTGTCCACGAAGCCGCTGATAACGAACATAAATATCCGCAGGCAGATAGGCACCGGCAATATGTCCTAAATGGATATGTCCATTTGCATACGGTAAGGCACTCGTAACTAATATCTTCTTATAACCCATTGATTTTTTATTCCTGAAAATAAACTCTGTTTTAATACACTTAGAAGCATTGAAATTTTTGATAAAAAATGATACGATTAAGTATTTATTTTCTCTATCAATGAAGTTAAGTATTGAAAACTCTTTTTCACACTATCCAGCGGGTCGGTTTCAAAATCAGTATCTTGTTCTATAATCCATTCGCTTGAATTCATTGATTTTATTTCTTTCAAAACATTCTGCCAATCAATTTTTCCATCGTTCCCTAACTCTGTAAATCTCAATGGTTCTACAGAACGAACATCTTTTAAGTGGAATAAGGTTATTTTTTGATTGTATCTTTGTGCAATATATAAGGGGTCCTTTTGTGTAGCGACATAAGCCCATCCCAAATCCAATTCAAGATGAATACTTTGGGTTTGAGTGATAAGTCTATCAAGCAAATATCCCGGGTCTGAAACAACAAGTTCATGGGCGTGATTATGGTAGGAAATAGAAATTCCCTGTTCTTTGGCTTTTATCCCTATTTGTTCTAATTCATTGAGAACCTGAGATAATATTGTCTCGTCCTGCCATATTTGAGGGTCAATCCAGGGAATAACAACCTTGTTGATACCCGCTTCCTGAACTTCATTTAAAAAACTTTGAGGATTTTGACGCAATAATAAAAAATCTACATGTGTACTTATAGGCCTCAGATTGTATTGTTCCAATTTTTTTGTAAACTCGGGAATAGTGAGCGTTCCTGTATCAGCAATTTCTACATACCGGAGTCCCATTTCTTCAATTTGTTTAAGTGTATAATCAAAATCTTTCTTCAATTCATCACGGACTGTATATAATTGCAAGGCTACTTTAGGGGATTGATGTATTAGGTGTGTCATATTCTACTCTTATGTTGAAATGTGTTTTTTCAGAAAATCATAACTCTCCGCTACTTCTTCGAATATATCTCCCTGAAACGAATCTTGTTCATAAATATACCATTCCACCTGTGCTTCTTTAGCAGAGGGAAGGATTTCTTCCCAATTAAGTTCACCTTTCCCTAATGGAACAAATAGATGTTTCTTGCCAACAAGTTTTTTCTCTATTTTGGTATCCTTTACATGGATAACAGGACACCGTTTTGGATACTTTTTTAACCAGTCGGCAGGGTTAGACCCTCCTATATATAACCATGCTAAATCAAATTCTGCAAAGAGATTATCTGAACAAGTGGATTGAAGAAGCATATCCAATTTTGAGGAAGATTGATTTGGAAAGGTCTGAAGTTCCCAGTCATGGTTATGATAGGATAATCTAATATTTTTTAGGCGAAGTCGTGCACCAAGGGCATCCAATCTTGCACAACCTTTTAACCATGCTTCCGCATCGGAACGGCAATCGGACATCATTCCACCGGGAGCCACATCTGTTACACCTACTGTCTTCCAGAATTCTACTTGTTCCTCAAAATTTCGCTCAAAACTTTCCACACTTATATGGGCTGCCACTGCTTTTAAGTCAGCCTTCTCTAATGCATCACGGATTTCTTTTGCAGTTAAATCGGGCATCCCGCTCCATTGAACATATTCATACCCAATCTCGCGAACTTTTTTTAATGTCCCCCCTATATCTTTTTTTGCAGGTTCACGAACACTATACAATTGTAATCCAAAGGGCATATACCTCCCTTTCCTATTATTTGCTTTCTTGTTTCACTTTCTTTTCTTTTTTCGGTTTCTTTACTTCCTTTTCTTCGACCATATCAATGATTTCAATTCGTGCCAGAGGGGAACCATCTCCTAACCTATGGTCAAGCCGAAGGATACGCGTATATCCACCGGAACGATTGGCACAAGCCGGAGCAATTTCTTTAAATAATCGTGATACTACATCATTATCCCGAAGGCGAGCAAAAGCCAATCTTCTATGATGGACCGAATCGACCTTAGCAAGGGTAATTAAAGGTTCGGCAAACATTCTTAATTCTTTTGCTTTCATAAGTCCCGTCTCAATCGCATCATGACGGAACAAGGCACACATTAAACTACGCATAAGTGCCTGTCTATGGGAAGTATTTCTACCTAATCTTCTTCCTGCTTTACGATGTCGCATGGTTCAAACTCCTCACAATATTATTTAATCATTTTCTTGTTCTTCTTCTATCATTCTTTCTACTAATAAATTTTCTGCCTCGCTAACCTGTCCCTGAACTCCGGGCTCATGAAATTCTACAGGAATCCGTTTTGAACGGGGACTTGCACTCTGTCCCTTTTTCATCCCCAGACTTAATCCCAATTTTTGTAGTGTTTCTTTCACTTTTTCAATCGTTGTAGCACCTAAATTCGGCAGTTTAGAAAGGGAGTCTTCTGTATAGACCACGAGGTCCCCCAGGTTTTGAATACCTGCTTTTTTAAAACAATTTAACGCTCTTTGAGGAAATTCTACTTGTTCAATTGGTTTGAGAAGGAGCGTATTCATTTTTATTTCAACAATATCTTCTTCGCTCTCTTCTTCATCTTCTCGTTTCACTTCAACCTTTTCTTGTTTCACAAATATACGCAAATGGTCAATCAACAAAGATGAGGCTTGTTCCAATGCAAGTTCAGGCGTAATAGAACCATTGGTCCATATTTCGAGGATAAGCCGGTCATAGTCTGTCTTTTGACCGACACGGGCATCTTCTACTAAGAAATTTACTTTGGTTACAGGTGAAAAACTCGCATCTAAATAAATGGTCCCCCGTTCTGCATGTCCTAATTCTAATTCTTCTGCGGGAATATATCCCCTTCCACGAGAAACTTTAATTTCCATCTTTAGTTTCGCATCACTACGAACAGGTACCGCAATAACATGGTCCGGATTAAAAACATCAATAGGTTGTCCATGAAATAGGTCTTTAGCATGAATAATATCTTCCCCTTCATGCTGAAAGGAAAATATAAGAGAATCTCCCTGATTTAATGCAATTTGACAGCGTTTCAGATTTAAAACGAGGTCTGTAACATCTTCCTGAAAACCAGGGATTGCAGAAAACTCATGATATATCCCATCTATATTTATAGCGGTAATAGCACTTCCTTCCAACGAGGCAAGAAGGACTCGCCGTAAGGCATTTCCTACAGTTACACCATATCCCCTTTCGAAAGGTTCTACAATAATCCGAGCATAACGGTCATTGGAGGACGAGTCAAACTGAACAACTTCTGGAATATTAAAATCTTTTGCTACCATTTGGTTATACCCTTTTAATTTATGGTTATGCGTATTGTTTAATTAGCCTTTTAATTTATATTGAAACAGAAGTTATACCCTTCTTCTTTTTCGAGGTCTGCAACCGTTATGAGGAATTGGGGTCGTATCTTTTATCATGGTCACATTCAACCCCGCGGCTTGAATCGCCCGTATGGCCGATTCACGACCGGCACCCGGTCCACTAACGAATACACAAACTTCTCGAAGTCCCATCTCCAGAGCCCGTTTACTGGCTTGTTCTGCAGCTAACTGCGCCGCATAAGCCGTACTTTTACGGGAACCACTGAAACCTACCTGTCCTGCACTGGACCAGGAAATAACATTTCCTAAATGGTCTGTTATGGAAACAATGGTATTGTTGAATGTGGCCTGGATATAGGCATTTCCAGATGTTATCCCCAATACGACTTTTTTCTTTTTTGCTCTTGACTTGCCTTTATCTCTTTGCACGGACAAATCTCCTTTTGATTTTTATAATTCGATGTTGTTTTTTATTACTACATATTTATTTCTTCTTAGATGCAATTCTACGGGGACCTTTCCGTGTTCGGGCGTTTGTATGTGTCCGTTGTCCACGAACAGGCAATCCTTTTTTATGTCGTGTCCCGCGATAACTTCCAATATCCATCAGTCGCTTTATATTTGCAGATATTTCACGACGGAGGTCCCCTTCTACTTTGTAGTGATTTTGCATATAAGACGAAATAATATTTGCTTGTTCGTCGGTTAAATCACGAACGCGTATATCCGGACTAATATTGGTATTCTTCAAAATTTCGAGTGCACGGGCCGGACCTACTCCGTAAATATACGACAGTGCTATTACAACTCTTTTATCTTTGGGTAAATCAACACCTACAACACGAGCCATTCTTTAACTCTCCTTATTTATCCCTGTTTTTGTTTATGTTTCGGGTTATCGCAAATAACACGGACTTGTCCGTGTCTACGAATAATTTTACATTTCTCGCAAATCTTTTTTACAGAACTTCTTACTTTCATAATCGTTCCATTTCCTTTTTATTCGTTTGATGGACCTGACTGTTTAAATCGATATGTAATACGACCGCGAGTAAGGTCATAGGGAGACATTTCAACCTTAACCTTATCACCCGGCAAAATTCTTATAAAATTCATTCTCATTTTTCCTGAAACATGAGCAAGTATTGTGTGTCCATTTTTTAACTGCACCTTAAACATGCAGTTCGGTAGTGGCTCTACAACAACACCGTCAATTTCTATAGGTTTTTCTTTCATACTATATTAATATCAATACCTCTAATTATTTTGTTGTCCCCATATAAGCCTTTCGCTATATGAAAGGATTTCTCCTTTATCTTCACGGACAACAATACTATGTTCAAAATGAGCACTGGGTAAACCATCACGGGTTACCGCTGTCCAACCATCATCCAGAATACGAACAGCTGAACAACCCATATTTACCATCGGTTCTATAGCAAGTATCATACCTTTCCTGAGTCTTATTCCTGGTTTTCCAGTATCAAAATTTGGTATTTGCAAGGGCTCATGCATTTCTGTACCAATACCGTGTCCAACAAAATCACGGACAACAGAAAAACCTTCTTTTTTACAAGTATCTTCTATTATTTTTCCTATATCGTTTACTGTATTTCCTTCTCTTGCTATATGTACGGCTTTTGATAAAGCTAAATCGGTCGTTTCAATCAATTTTTTTCGATGAGCATCGATTGGGCCACATGGCAATGTGATAGCCGCATCACCATAGTAACCACAGTAACATGTTCCAACATCGATACTCACGATTTCTCCTTCTTTTAGCATCCTTTTTCCCGGTATCCCATGAACAACTTCATCCTCTATCGATATACAAGTTGCCGCAGGATAACCACGATAACCTTTGAACGACGGGGTCGCCCCCCGTTCGCGTATCATTTCTTCGGCAATTTTATCTAAATCTTTTGTTGTAATTCCCGGAGTAATATGCTCTGCTAAAGTCGCAAGGACCTCAGCAACTATCTGATTTGCAGTGCGGAGTAATTCTATCTCCCATTCAGAGCGAATTACTACCATACCGCATTTTATTACCTTTATAGAATTAAGATTTTGTATTATAACAACTTATAAAATTAAATTCAACATATAAATATTATCTGTGAACTAAAAACTCCTACGAGAACGAATTCGTCCCGCTTTTCCACTAAAACCATCATAATGTCTCATTAATAAATGCTGTTCTATTTGTTTAATTGTATCTAATGCTACACCAACCAGAATCAACAAACTGGTTCCACCAAAAAATTGAACAATAGTCCAGTCGGGAACTTTTATAAAGAAGTAAACACCTTCAGGAAGCAGTGCAATAATTGCAAGGAATATTGAACCTGCAAGGGTTATTCGTGTCATAATGTGATTTAAGTATTCCGCTGTGGCTTTGCCCGGACGGACACCCACTATTACACCGCCATATTTTTTCATATTGTCGGCTATTTCTACAGGATTAAAAGTAATTGCAGTATAGAAAAATGAAAAGAAAATTATTAATCCCGAATAACATATAGCATATCCAATATTCCCCGGGTAAAACAGTTCTCGAAGAATCCATTCGATAACAGGAATGCGTATGGCATCCCCCAGATACGCAGGAAGTGAAAGGATTGAACTCGCAAAAATAATTGGAATAACACCCGCCTGATTTACGCGGAGGGGCAAATAGGTTTTCTGCCCACCCGAAACTCTTCTCCCTTTTACCTGACGGGGATATTGAACGGGAATTCGGCGTTGCCCTGTTGTTATGGCTATGGCCCCTGCTATCACGGCAACCATCAGAAAAATAAGGACAAGTGCTTGAAACATATTCAATTGTTTTGATACAAATACCAACTGAATAAGATGTCGTAATGCGGCCGGCATGCGTGAAACGATACTCGTAAAGATGATTAACGACATTCCATTACCAATGCCAAATTCACTTATCTGTTCCCCTATCCACATAACAAATGCGGCACCTGTTGTAAAAGATAAAATACAAGTGAAAATGAACATAGGTCCCGGATTTGGAACGATTTCTCTACCCAATCCTTGTAAGAACCACGCTATACCTATAGATTGAATAATACAAAGAACAATCGTTCCATATCGTGTATAACTATTAATTTTTTGCTGTCCTTGCTGTCCTTCTTTTTGTAATTTTTCTAATGCAGGAATTATAGGGATTAAGAGGGATAAGATAATAGATGCTGTAATATAAGGCATAATACCTAAAGTAAAAACAGTGGCGCGTGCAAACGCACCCCCACTAAACATATCATAGAAACCTAACAATCCCCCACCCTGGCTAATCTTTTGTGCTAATGCAGCACCGTCAATACCGGGGGCTGGAACATGACAGCCGAGTCTGTAAATCGCTAACATAACGAGAGCAAAAATAATTCGGCTTTTTAGTTCCGGTATTCTGAATGCATTTTTGAAAGCCTCTATAGGTTGAGACACCGAATTGCTCCTCTCATGATATTATGAGTTTTGGTTTTCTTCTGAATTCTCTTCTTTTATTTTCTGTAATGTAACCGTTCCACCGGCACTTTCAATTTTTTGTTGTGCAGAAGGAGAAACAGACTGAACTATTACATTAAAGTTTTTTGTCAGTTCCCCTTTTCCTAAAATCTTTACACCACCCTTAAGTTTCTTTGCTAAGCCTTTCTTAATCAACTCTTCCGTAGTAATCGTAGACCCTGCATCAAAGAATTTTTCAAGCATTTCTACATTGACAATCGATACAGGGAACCGTTTGATATGATGAAACCCGCGTTTAGGCAACCGACGATGTAACGGCATTTGTCCACCTTCAAATCCTGGTTTTGTCTTATAACCCGAACGGGACTGGGCTCCTTTATGCCCACGACAGGAAGTTTTGCCATGTCCTGAACTGGGACCTCTTCCAACGCGTTTCTTTCTCTTTTTCGCACCTTCTTTATATGTTAATGTATGTAGTTCCATCGTCTTTTCCCTTTTTGGCTTAAGTTTTTATTCGTCTTTTGATTTTGTTTTCCTGAACGGATTGTTCAATCCTCTTATTTGTAAGTTCTCTTCACGGGTTTTTAATTGACGAAGGCCATTTAATGTAGCCCAAATTACATTTACGGAGGTGTTAGAACCTAATGATTTTGTTAAAACATTTGAATAACCTGCCGCCTCTAAAACCGCACGCACAGGCCCCCCCGCAACAATTCCTGTCCCGCGAGATGCCGGTTTTAAAAGAACACGGGCTGCATCCGCTCTTCCCAATACTTCATGAGGAATGGTTGTTTCTACAATCGGAACTTTGAACATATTTTTCTTTGCTTTTTCTGTTGCTTTATGAATAGCATCAACTGTTTCTCCTGCTTTACCGATAGCAGCACCAATATTCCCATTCCCATCACCGACAACAACAAGAGCAGAGAAACTAAATCGCTTTCCACCTTTTACCACTTTCGCCACCCGGCTAACACGGATAACCTGTTCTATAAATTCTGTAGATTGATGCTCAACTATAACATCATCTTCTTCAGTATTTCTTCTTGGTTTTCTTTCCATCATAATTTATATTCTCCTTAGAATTTTAATCCTGCTTCTCGTGCAGAATCTGCAAGAGCCTTAATTCTACCATGATATAAATATCCTCCACGGTCAAATGCAACACAGGGGATTGATAAGGCTAATGCTTTTTGAGCAAGGATAGTCCCTACCTGTTTGGCGGATTCTGTATTCCCACCTTTAATTTTTAATTGAACCGACGAAGTAGAAACTAAAGTCCGGCCCTGTGTATCATCAATTATTTGAGCGTAAATATGATTCAATGTTTTGGTAACACGAAGTCTTGGACATGAAGGTGTTCCAAAAATCTTTTTCCGAATTCTTTTCTTTCTGCGTTCTAAACGAGCCATTTTTTGATAAATTTTTTTCATAGTTCTACTATCCTATTCGTTATTTACCACCTGCTTTAGATTCTTTTCTACGGATGCGTTCATAATCGTAACGGATGCCCTTACCTTTATAGGGTTCGGGTTCGCGCAATGCACGGATATTTGCAGAAATCTGCCCTACCATTTCTTTATCTATGCCAATAACTTTTATGGTCTGTGGATTATCAACCGCAAAAGTAATTCCGGGTGGCGGTTCTACGCTAACGGGATGACTGAAACCTAATGTAAGGTTTAAATTCTTTCCCTGTAAAGAAGCACGGTATCCAACACCTTCTATCAGTAGCGTTTTCTGATACCCACGCGTAACACCAATCACCATATTATTTATTAAAACACGGGTCAGTCCATGCAATGCTTTGTGTTCTCTTTTATCACTGGGTCTTTGGACGATAATTTGTTTATCTTCAATATTTATAATGACCTCTGGATGAAAGGTTCTCTGTAGCGTTCCTTTAGGTCCCGTTACCGTCAGGGTTTTTCCCTGTAAATCACATTTCACACCCTCTGGAATGGGCACTGGCAATTTACCTATCCGCGACACTGTTTATCCCTTTCTTTTATCTCAAATTGTTTTGGGTTACCATACTTCACAAATAATTTCGCCACCGAGTTTATGTTTCTTTGCTTCACGACCTGTCATAATACCCTTAGGGGTTGAGATCACCTGGATACCAAAACCACTGCGAACAGGCTTTAAATCACGATAGCCTGCATATCTACGGACACTGGGCCTACTAACTCTTCGGATTCCCTGGATAACAGAACGACGGTCTTTTGTATAGTTAAGTCGAATCGTTATCATGGGAAGTGTCCCTTCCGTATCCAATTTGTAATCTACAATAAATCCTTCCTTCATAAGAACTTTACAGATTTCCTCTTTTATTGTGGACGCAGGAATTTCTACGGTTAAATGTCCTGCTCGTGTAGCATTGCGAATTCGTGTTAACATATCACTGATGGGGTCATTCATAGACATATACTTACCCTTTTTTTATTTACCAACTCGATTTAGTTACGCCGGGAATTTTACCTTCCAAAGCCAAAGTACGGAAACAAATCCTACAAATCTGAAAGTCACGCATAAACGCACGGGGTCTTCCACAGCGTTTACAACGGTTGTATTTGCGGACCTTGAATTTGGGAGGTCTACTTGCTTTTATCATTAAAGATTTTTTAGCCACAATATAAACTCCTATGTTGTAAATGGCATTCCAAACATTCTTAATATCTCACGATTCGTATCCGCAGATGTTGAGTTTTTAAACACGAAGGTAATATTCATCCCACGAACACGCTGAACACTATCGATATTGATTTCTGGAAAAATTGTTTGTTCTTTCAATCCTAATGTATAGTTGCCAAAAGGGTCAAAAGATTTCGTAGGGACACCGCGAAAATCACGAATACGAGGAATAGCCACATTGAACAGTCTGTCCATAAATTCATACATTCGGTCACCACGCAAAGTTACACGACAACCAATACTGACACCTTTTCTTAATTTAAAATTTGACACAGATTTCCTCGCCTTACGAATTTGCGGTTTTTGTCCCGTTATAATACCTAACTCATTAACCGCAACTTCTAAAAGTCGTGCATCCTGAGTAGCATCTCCGACGCCCATGTTTACGACTATTTTTTCCAATCGTGGAACCTGCATGACATTTTTGTATTGAAAAATTTTCATTGCCTCAGGAACAATTTGTTTGAAATATTTCTCTTTTAACCTTGGAGCCACGGTTTCTTTCTCCTTCTTTAATCTAATGCTTCACCGGTCGCTTCCCAAACTCGAACTCGGCGACCATCTTCTAATCGTTTCATTTTTATCTTTGACGGTGCATTGATTGCTTCGCACCAGGGAGCTACATTGGAAATATGAATAGGTGCTTCCTTTTGAACAATACCACCTGCTTGGTTCCTTGCGGAAGGTTTGGTATGTCTCTTTACTATGTTTACCCCTTCTACCAGAATCTTTTGTTCTTTGGGATAAACTTCCAGAACTCTACCTTTTTTACCTTTATATTCTCCACGAATTACAACTACGGTATCTTTCTTACGAATATGCATGAAACAGACCTCCATCCTATAATACTTCTGGGGCTAAGGAAACTATCCGCATAAACCCTTTTTCTCTCAATTCTCGAGCTACGGGTCCAAAAATGCGTGTTCCCCGAGGTTCCCCTTGATTGTTAAGTATCACTGCTGCATTCGAGTCAAAACGGATGGTCGTTCCATCCGGGCGTTGTGTATCGCGACGCATACGAACAACCACCGCTTTCACGACCTCCCCTTTCTTAATATTTGAATTTGGAATAGCTTCTTTTACACTTGCTGTTATAATATCACCTAAGCCCGCATAACGGCGTTTGGAACTACCCGTAACCTGGATAACACGGATGACACGGGCTCCTGAATTATCGGCCACTTTTAACCTTGAATATATCTGAATCATTGGAATCTTTACTCCTCTGCTGGTGGTTCGGAACTGATAAGTTCTTGTGTTTCATCTATCTGCAAAGATTCATCTATTGTGCTTTTCTTTCGGAGAATATCCGCAGATTGGATTATGTCTATCATTACCCAGCGTTTCGTTTTACTTAAAGGTCTACATTCCCGAATACGGACAAGGTCCCCCACTTTGGCTTTATTTTCTTCATCATGGGCCTTATACTTCTTTGTTCGTTTGATACCCTTTTTATAAAGTGGATGGAGTTTTAACTGTTCGACACTAACAGTAATAGTTTTATTCATAGCATCACTTGTAACAACTCCAACAAGTTCCTTTTTTAACCCTACTAATTTTTTACTTTCTGATCTCATAATTCGCAATCCCTAATTCTCCATTTAAACAGTTCTACTTTTTCCTTTTACCTTTTCCTTGCTCAGCCAATTCGCGTTCTTTTAATATGGTTTTTATCCTTGCAATATCTTTACGGGCAAGACGACCGGCCCGGACATTATCAACAACTCCGGTCACCAATTTTAATCGAAAATTAATCAGTTCTTTTTTTCTCTCATCAAGGAGTACTAATAATTCTTCATTATTTTTATCTCTTAAATCTTTCGCCTGCATATCAATTTACCTCTTATATAGGATTAACTTCGTTTTACCAACACGGTTTTTATGGGCAATTTATGTCCTGCTAAACGGAACGCTTCTTCTGCTAATCCTTGTTCTACCCCTTCCACTTCAAAGAGGATACGGCCTCTTTTTACAACCGCAACCCACTCTTCAGGGGCTCCTTTTCCTTTACCCATACGGGTTTCTGCGGGTTTCTTGGAAATGGGCTTATCGGGGAAAACACGAACAAAGATTTTTCCGCCACGCTTTAAGTGTCGTGTAATTGCGATACGAGCCGCTTCTATTTGTCTCGCAGTAATCCATGCGGTTTCCAGTGCTTTCAGACCATACTCGCCAAAATTAACTTCTGTTGCACCTTTAGAAACCCCGCATCTTCTACCGCGTTGTTGCTTCCTGTATTTTGTTCTTCTTGGAGATAACATATTGACACTCCTCAACCATTCGTTTGTTTGTTATGGGGTGCTCTTCGAGCAGGTCTCCCGGTACGTTCACGAGAAGGAGTCATTCGCATAGTCTCTACACCCGCAACACCGGAGACAAACTTTTTGTGTTCAACATCCCCTAAATATATCCATACTTTTACACCAATCGTTCCGTAAGTTGTGAAACTCGTCGCAACTCCATAATCAACCCATGCTCTTAAAGTATGAAGAGGAACACTACCTTCGTGTGTTTGTTCAGCACGGGCAATTTCAGAACCATTCAATCTCCCCGCAACACGGATACGAATACCTTTCGCTCCTGCCCGGAGCGCACTTTCAACCGCTCGTTTCATGGCACGACGGAACGATGCTCGTTTTTCTATTTGAATAGCAATGTTTTCCGCTACCAATTGGGCATTCATTTCCGGCAATTTTACTTCAACAATTTGCAAATTTATTATCTTTTCGGGACATAGAATTTCCATCTCGGTTTTGAGTCTTTCCAATTCGACCCCTTTCTGACCTATAACAAGACCCGGTCTTGCAGTGTATACAAGAATTTTTATCCTTTTCCCCGCACGTTCTACATCAATACGGGCTATACCTGCAGCAAACAATCTCTTTTTAAGGTATTCACGAATTTTTAGGTCTTCATGGAATAGAGATATATATTCTTTTTCGTTATACCAAATCGAAGACCATTTCTCGATGACTCCTAATCGGAAGCCAAATGGATGAACTTTTTGTCCCACGCGTTTCTCCTTTTATTTTTTCTTTGCGGGTGTTGGTTTTCTTTCTTCGCCTGCAATAACAATGTGTATGTGCGAATGACGATGACGAACACGGACTGCGCGACCCCGAGGTGCCGACTGATAAGAGCGAACAATTCTTCCGGGGTCAACACGAACTTCCGTAATCTGCATCTCGTCTGTATCGATTCTTACCTTTTTCTGTCTTGCTTTTTCTTCCGCATTGGCAACAACAGACTGCAAAAGTTTAACGAGAGGCTCTCCTGATCGCTTTAAGGTAAAATTCAGTATATCTCTTGCCTCTGCAACTTTACATCCGCGGATTAAATCTACTACCAATCGTACTTTACGAGGGGCTATTTGCAAATGTCTCAAATGGGCTTCTGCGGTAATCATGCTTTAACTCCTATTTCTTTTTGCTATCCGGATGTCCATGGAAAACTCGTGTTGGAGCAAACTCACCCAACTTATGGCCAACCATATTCTCTGTTATAAACACAGGGATAAAAGATTTGCCATTGTGAACAGCCACGGTCAGTCCCACCATTTCAGGAATAATAGTAGAACGACGGGACCATGTTTTTATTACTTTTCTGTCACCCGAACTTTGTTGCTTTAGGACCTTATCTAACAGCGATTGGTCTATAAAATAACCTTTTTTTAGTGAACGAGGCACTGTTTATCTCCTACTTATTTCTCGTTTCTTCTTCTTAAGATGTATTTATTTGTTCTATGATTTTTCTTTCTTGTCTTATACCCTTTGGTCGGTTTTCCCCATGGAGTTACAGGATGTCTACCACCGCGAGTTCTTCCCCCTAAGGGATGGTCAACAGGATTCATAACTTCCCCACGAACTTTAGGACGATGACTTAACCAACGGCTTCGACCCGCTTTACCTAAACTGATGTTAATATGCTCTTCATTTCCTACCACTCCAATGGTTGCTCGACAATTGCTTAAAACCTTCCTCATTTCGCCGGACGGCATTCGCAATATGACAAACCTTCCCTCTTTGGCAAGTATCTGGCAACTGTTTCCAGCAGAACGGGCTAATTGCCCCCCTTTCCCTGGGGTAATCTCAACATTATGGACCATGGTCCCTAACGGAATTTTGATTAGAGGCAAACAATTCCCAATTTCAAAGTCAACATTTTCGCCACTCATAATAGTATGACCAACATTTAATCCTTGCGGAGCAAGGATATATCTCTTTTCTCCGTCTAGATATGTAATAAGGGCAATATTTGCAGAACGCATTGGGTCATACTCAATAGAAGTTACTTTACCGGGAATACCGTCTTTATTACGACGAAAATCAATAACTCTGTAAAGCCGTTTATGTCCTCCTCCACGCCTACGAACTGTAATACGACCCAAATTATTTCGTCCTGATTTTTGCTTGAACGATATTAACAAATTCTTTTCCGGATCTTTTTTTGTCAGGGTTGAAAAATCAGCCACCGTCATTTGTCTACGCGACGGGGTATAGGGTTTAAATCTTTTTACCGGCATTGTTTATTGCTCCTAAACGAGTTCAATTTTCTCGCCCGCTCGAAGGGTAACTATTGCCTTTTTCCAATTGGCTTTTTTACCTACCTGACGGGTTCTAAAATTTCTTCGTGTTTTACCTTTATAATTCATGGTGTTCACGCTAACCACATGAACACCGGGAAACATGGCCTCGACTGCTTGTTTAATCTGGATTTTATTGGCTTTCGATGAAACCTGAAAAGTATATTGATTTGCTTTTGCAGTTTGTATCTGTGATTCTTCCGTTATGACGGGTTTTTTGATAATGTGATATACTTCGTAACTCATGACAATCTTTCCTCCAAAGAAGGAATGGCTTCTTCTTGTATAAAAATTTTGTAGGCCCATAATACATCATACGCATTTACATCATTTGCTGTTCTCACTTCAACATTAGGGATATTGCGAGTGGAAAGCACGATATTCTTATCTATCGTTTGTGTGATAATGAGCGTCTTTTTCTCTTCTGGATGTATTTTGGCTAAAATGTCCGCAACTACTTTTGTTTTAACCTGTTCGAACTTTAATCCCGCGAGTCCAAAAAGCCTCTGATTTCTCAATCGGTCGCTTAGTGTGCTACATAACGCCAATCGTTTCTTTTTAACAGGAACATCAATACGGTATTCACGGGGACAGGGTCCAAACACTGTACCGCCACCCCTCATCTGTGGTTCACGGGTGCTCCCATGACGAGCATTTCCTGTCCCTTTCTGGCGATAAGGTTTCTTACCACCACCACTAACTTCTCCACGATTTTTGGTTTTATGTTGGCCCGTATGAAGAGAACTACGCAATGCCCGTATCACTTCATGGACCAGCGTTTCGCGAACAGGTGCATCAAATACTTCTGGTTTTACTTCCCGTTCGTATTTTATTTTTCCTTGTGTATCGATGACCGGTATTACAGCCATGGTTTATGCATTCCTTTTTATTTTTACGGTGTGCTTTATTTCAACCAATCCCCCATTCGCACCGGGGATAGAACCACGAACTACTAACAAATTCTTTTCAGGAACAATGTCTACAATTTCCAAATTCTGTACTGTCACACGAACACTTCCCATGTGTCCTGGAAGTCCCTTTCCTTTATATACCTCTGCCGGATAGGCACTTTGTCCTATTGAACCGGGCCGGCGGTGAAAATTAGAGCCATGCGTTCCAGGTCCTCCACTATATCCGTGCCGTTTTACAACACCTGCAAAACCTTTACCTTTAGATTTTCCAGAGACATCCACACGGTCACCAATCTTAAAAATATCCAACTTGATTTCATCGCCGGGTTTCAGCGGGTTGTCTGCATCCACACGAAATTCTTTTAAAAACCGTTTTGGTAAAATACCCGCTTTTTCAAAATGCCCTTTTAGAGGTTTTGTACAGCGTTTCGGTTTTATATCCTCAAAACCGACCTGAACAGCTTCATAACCATCCTTTTTTTCTGTCTTTCTTTGAATGACTACACAAGGACCTGCCTGGACAAGAGTCACATCGATCCATTGCCCATCTTGTGTAAATATTCGCGTCATTCCTAATTTTTTACCCAGAATTCCCGTTGCCATTCTTGGGATATCCTTACTATTAATCGTTAATTTGTTTTCATTTACTGTTTAACTTCCACATCCACACCCGGAGGTAAAGCCAGTTTTGTAAGTTCTTCAACTGTGGCTTGTCCCGGATTAATTATATCGATAAGTCTTTTATGCACACGCATCTCAAATTGTTCTCTTGACTTTTTATCTACATGCGGACTGCGATTCACCGTATACTTGTGAATTTCCATCGGTAAAGGCACTGGACCACGAACACCGGCTCCTGTCTTTTTTGCAACTATAACAATAGCCTTAGCCGATTGGTCTAATAACCTATGGTCATATGCCTTTAACTTAATTCTTAACCGAACACTCACTTTATATCTCCTTTAGCAACATAATTATTCTATAATTTTACTGACGATACCCGCTCCGACTGTCCGTCCACCTTCTCGAACCGCAAATCGCAATTGCTCG